>Ga0209017_10000064_pt1 | contig 96871 bp, 92 predicted proteins | sample YNPBryunderm2012_FD_185812 | JGI IMG/M metagenome (GOLD analysis project Ga0209017, IMG submission 185812) | Anoxygenic and chlorotrophic microbial mat microbial communities from Yellowstone National Park, USA - YNP Bryant MS undermat 2012... ... | reverse complement strand
CGCATCGCCCTGGATCTGGCGGTTGCGGCCTTGCGGGAGTTCGAGAAAAACCCGGTCCTGCATCTTGGGAAGAATGGCGACCCTGTTCGCGTCACGGCATGCGCGGGCGTGGCCCTGGTGAGGAGCCATGCGCCGTTTTACCGCGCGTATCAGGCAGCGAAGGTGTTGTGCAGTTCGGCCAAGTCCGCGCGCAGGGCGCTGCAGGACGAAGGGGGCTGGCTGGATTGGATGCTGGGCATGGTCGGTCCGGCGCAATCTGTCGAGGAGTGGAGGAAAGCGTACCGAGCCGGCAGCCTCCAGCTGACCATGCGGCCTTACCCAGTCGCACTTGCAGCCGGCCGGCGGAACTGGGACTGGCTCGACCTGGAGGTGCTAGGTCCCGGACCCGCATCCCGGCCGAACCAGGGATTCCGCGGCGATCCGGCGTGGCGCCTGAGTCGCAACCGGGTCAAGCAACTGGAGGCGCTTGCGCGAGAAGGGCCGGAGGCGGTGCGCAAGGAACTTTGCGTTTGGAGAGCTACGCAGCCCGATCTGCAATTGCCGGGTGATTTAGGTCAAGACGGATTCCTGGGCGCGAACACGCCGCTGGTGGACGCCATCGAGATCATGGATGTCCACCTGAGGCTGGAGCCCAACGCAAGTTGAGAAAGGAGCCCGAGCGGTGAGCGGCAAAACTCCTTCCTTTCTACGAATAAAGTTGCTTTCTGACGCGACCTTCAGCCGTGGCGAAGCGGCGCCTGGCGTCGTGGACATCGAAGTCGAACACGACAAAGCGGGCCTGCCTTTCATCGGCGGGCGGACCTTGCGAGGCCTCTTGCGGGACTCCTGGCTTTCCATGCACAGTTGCTTTCCTGCACTGCAAGAGGCGGCCGTGCGCGTGCTGGGCAAGAATCGCGCCCTGGATGAATCCTGCCGGCTGCGAATCGGCGACGCGCTGCTGCCCAAAGCAGTGAGGGAAGCGGTCCAAGCGGCAATACAGCGCGAGATTTACCCGTTGTCGGCTGACGCGATCCTGCGAGCCCTGACCACGATCCGTTACCAAACGGCGGAAGAGCGGGAAAGCGGAGCGCCGGCAGAAACTACCTTGCGCGCCTCGCGGGTCGTGCTGCGCGGGCTTTATTTCGAGGCGCCGCTGGAATGGTTGAACGGTTACGTCCCCGGGCGTGACGATCTGCGCGTGCTCGCTTTGTGCGCGCTCGCCACGCGACACGGCGGCCTGATGCGCAATCGCGGTCGCGGTCACATTCTCGTGACGCTAAACGGGGATCTGGAGATGACGCGACGGCTTGCGGAGGCAAATTCATGAGCGCCCGATCGTACCCGCGTTATCTGTTTTATCGGCTCACATTGCAATCGCCGTTGATCGTTACGAGCCGGCAAGGGGATCCCAACAGCGCCGCGACCCAGTTGTTCATTCCCGGTAGTTCGATTCGTGGCGTCGTCGCCGGCCGTCTCCTCAACGCCGGCACGGGTCCCGAGAGCGAAGAGTTTCGGCGCCTGGTGCTGTCGGGCGAGGTCCGTTATCTGAACGCTTACTTGGAGATCGAGGGCGAACGCTCGCTACCTGTGCCGCTTTCCTGGCGGGTCCGGAAAGACGATGTGAGCAAGGGCTGGGATCTGGCGTGTTTCCCTGGCCCTGCTGCGTCCGATGCCGACAGGGGCGACTATTGGCCCACGCAACAGCTCGACCTTCCCGGCGCCGGTTACGTCAGCCCTCGCGTGAGCGGGGACTCATGGCTCGTCGGTCAACCGCGAGCCGACGCCCGGTTGCACCACCAGCGCGACCGGGAGAGAGGCCGCGCCTGGAAAGACCCGGCGGGACGAGAGTACGGGACGATTTTTGCCTACGAGTTTCTCGACGTGGGCCAGAGTTTCCGCGGCGTAATCCAGCTCATGGAAGGCGGGGGCAATAGCGAAGCGCGGCTTCAGAAACTCCTCGAGAGTCCTTTGATGATTGGACGCTCGCGACGCGCCGGCTATGGCGGTGACGCCCAAATGGAGTTTTTGCACCACACCCAACGGGAATACGCGGGCGCCACCCACTTGCTCGACGGGGATCTCGAAGCTGAGCGGCGTTTCCGCATTTTGCTCACCTCACCCTGCATCGTGCGCGATTCCCACACTGGTCAGGTGGATCCAGCGGGGATCGAAAGGGAACTGTGCCGTCGCCTTGGCGAAGCGGTGGAAATTGAGCGGAGACGCTGGGCTTTCGAAATTGTGGGCGGCTTCAATCAGAAGTGGGGGCTGGAGCTGCCGCAAGCGTGGGCCGTGCGGGCAGGATCGGTTGTCGTGGTGCGCGCGGTTCAACGGCTCAATTCCTCGAAGCTGCTCGCGCTGGAGCACGAAGGGCTTGGCGAGCGGCGCGTCGAAGGCTTCGGCAGGATCCTGCTGCTCAAGCATAACGACCAGGACTGCGAAATCCGCCTCCGCCGGATTTCTGCGAAGAAGGCGGAGCGCAACCAGGCCGGATCAGCACTACCGGCGGATGAGGAGTTGCTGAACCTGCTCGAGCAGCGACTGGTGCTGGAAGCGGCGGAGCAGAAATTGCAGCGGGCCGCGTTCGAGTTGGCAAAGAGCGTCCACAAAGCACCAACCAGGGCCTTGTTGGGGCAAGTGCGCTCGCTGCTTCGCCACGCCCAGGACGAAGAGAGAGCGCGCCAGGCGCTGGAGGAGCTCCGGGAGTGGCTCGGAAAATGGGAGAACAGTGACCAGAGGGCAGCGAGGCAACTGAAAGAATGCACGCTTGGCGGCACAAGCTTCTTCGAATGGCTCGAAGCACTGCTCCCGAAAGATCCATCGTCGCGGTGGGAAGCGCTCAAGCAGGCGGCTCGCGACGGCGGTGACTTGGCGGTGGTGAGCCAGAAGCGTCGCTTGCGAAGCCAAGCTTCGGCGGATCGGATTCTGGTCGAACACGCAGCAACCCTGACGGCGACATTTCTGGACGCGCTGTTGGGCGCCATCAGTCGCAAGGAGGTGAGCTGATGCAACCCATACAGGCGCCGCTGGATGACGCGCAGCCGCCGCGCCCGATTCAGGCTCGGTGGGTGATAGGTGGCACGTTGACCCTGGAAACCGCAGCACATTTAAAAGGGGAGTCCCGCTCGATCGTAGACATGCCCGTGCTGCGCCACCCCATCGGGGGCCGACCGCTTCTGCCAGGAACGACGCTGGGCGGCTGCCTGCGATCAGCCCTCGCGGATCGGCTGGCCGGTTATCGCGGGACACCGAGGGAAGAGGATAAAGCGAGGATCGCACGGCTGTTCGGGGCCGAACGCGGCGATCCTTACGGTTCGCAAAGTCCTCTGATCATTTTCGATGCACTGGGTGAGTTCCCCAAGGACCTTGCGATCGAAATCCGCGACGGCGTCGCCATCGATCCTGCAACCGGCGTGGCCGAGGCACACAAGAAGTTCGACTTCGAGGTGTTGCCCGCGGGCACCCGCTTCCCTGTGCGCGTAGACATGATTCTGCCGTCGCCGGGCGGCGGCGATGAAGCCGAGCTGCTCTCGTTGCTGGCAGGAGCGCTCGATGCCTTCAGCTACGGGGAGGCTCACCTTGGCGCGCGCCGGTCGCGAGGCTTGGGCCAGGTGCGCGCCTCGTGGAAGGCTCGACGTTTCGATCTGAGCACCGAGCAGGGCTGGATGGAGTGGTTACTGACGGATCACGAGGACCCATTGGGGCAGAGGGACGAGTGCGGCACGGCGCTGGAAGCCATTCGTGCCGCCTGGCCGGGCGAAGCGGAGGCGCTCGAGTATCCGGAGGACCGAAGGAGAGCGATCCGGATTGCGCTGCGCGTTTCGCCCGTGCACGACCTGTTGGTCCGCAGTCCCGGCACGCATCCGGACGACCCTGACGTGATTCACCTGCGGAGCGCAGGACGGCCGGTTTTGCCGGGGACCGCTGTTGCCGGCGCTTTGCGCGCCCGCGCTCTGCGCATCGCACGACTGGTGCGAGAAGGCAAGGGGGACGCGGAAATTTGGGTCGAACGACTGTTTGGCCCGCGACTTGGGGACAGGGGGGAATCCCAGCACATTCGACCCGCTGCTTCGCGGCTCCGCGTCGCCGAAGTCTTCATCGAAAACAGCCGCCCGCGGACGCAGACGCGGATCGCCTTGGATCGCTTCACGCAAGGAGTCGCCGAAGGCGCTTTGTTCCAGGAACAGACCGAGGAAGGCGGTTCGGCGACGGTGACCATGGAGTTGCTGAATCCGGAGCCAGGCGAGCTCGGCCTGGTTCTTCTCTTGCTGAAAGACGTGCTTCACGGCAGGCTGGCTTTCGGCGGCAGCTCGAGCGTGGGTCGGGGATGGATGAGAGGTTCGGTGCGTGTTCTTTTCGAAAACGGGCTGACCGCCGAACTGAAGCCGGATCAGCCTCCACTAGGTGAAGCAGCCGGGCGGATTGACGAAGCGATTCGACAATTTCACGACGTCCCGGCTTTGAAGCTAGCCAAAGGGGGGAGCCACCAATGAGTGAGGCAAGAGGCGGCCTGGCAGGAGCGCGGATCGAGGCGCTCGATGATACTGCCTCCGGGCACTTGCTGGAATGGTTGTCGAGCGGCGGGCCAGCGCCCGAAGGAATGCCCGGAGATCTGCGCTGGGCGCTGGCGCACTGTGACGACGGGGTGACCTGGGGGCGGTACGAACTTGAGCAGGGCCGTTGGCGCCTTTCCAGCGAAGTCAGGCCTGAGCTCAGTCCAAAGATCAGTCATGGTCGTCTCCAGCAGTTGCGTTTGTTCGGGCCTTCCGCTGAGGTCCTCATCTGGCGCGACGGCGACGGCCTGCGTGGTCGGCTGCTGGTCGAAGATGGCGGATCTGGCGGTTGCCACGAGGCACTGAGGCCTACCGAGGAAAGCAGGATCCTCCTGGGAGATTACGTGGTGGAAAAGCTGCCTGACGAATTTACGCATGTCGGCGATCGGGCGGGCTTGCAGCACGTCTTGCCGCTGGCCGTCACGAATGAAGAATTGCAGCGACGGCAGGCCCGCCTGAAGGTTCGTCACTACTGGGAGGAAGATCCCGAAACCGGCGCCGTACGGATAGCGGCCACGCGATTGGTTGCGGTACTCATCGAGGACAGGCCATGAAGCTGGAACGAGGCATTTTGGTGGTGACTCAGGTGGGTAAGAACAAGCCGTCGCGCATCCAAGTGAGAATCGGCGACAAACTCTTCAATGTGGCGCAGGGAGAGGTATCCCAATCTGTTCTCGACCGTTTGCAAGAGCTCAACGGCAAGGAAATCGAGTTCGAACGCGTGGGCGGGCAGCCGAAGAAGATCCGGGAAGCAGGCGGCGAATTCATCCCGCCGGGGGCCAAACAGCACGGCGGTACCGCGCGTCAGCCCGAGGCGAGCGCCCCGCGGGCGCAGCCGTTGTCCCGCAGTGCAGGCAGCGCCCGACAGGAACGTCGCTTCCACAACCCCTACAATTTCATTCCTGCCCCGCCGCGAAAGCCGGAGGACCCGGACCTTGGCGACAGCGAACCGGTCAAGCAGGATCGGTACGAAGCAGGTCGTTATACGGGATGCATCCGCGTGCGCATGAAGGTCGTGACACCGCTGCTGGTGCTGGATCCGGAAAACCGGCGGGAATTGGAGAACGGTCATCAGACTTTCCCCGTGCTGAGAAGCGCTGACGGCAAGCCTCTCATTGCTGCCTCGGGCGTGCGCGGCATGCTGCGCTCAGCCTACGAGGCTATTACCAACTCGCGCTTCTGTCGCTTCTCGGACGAGTACAAATCGCGCCTGGCGTACCGGATGGAGGCGCGCGAAGGTCTGCGCATGATCCCCGCGCGGATTTCCGGCGGCAAAATTCATTTGCTCACGGGAACGTCAAAGGTCAAGGAGGACGGTGCGCCGGACGGTCCGATGTACGCGGCGTGGTTGCCGGTGTACGGCGTGAGCCAAAGGGATCAGCAAGGTCGGGTTCGTGCTGACCTAGGACACGAGAACCGCGTAAGCGCCTGGGTGGAGCTCGTTCAGCACCACCGTTGGGACGCGAAAGAGAAGCGGCACATTAAGGATTTTCAGTTTTGGCGTGTGGGCGTGGTAGCCACGGGTCAAGAAGAACTCGGCGACGCGCCGGAGCCCAGCAAACCTCCCCCCGACCGGCCAGGTTCGTCCCGATATGAACCGCTGGGTAAGGTCAGACTCGTAAAAGAGGGTTTCGTATGTAGAACAAACCGGAACATCAATCGCAAGCACGACGAGCGCGTATTTTTCCAGGACGAGGAAGGTGAGAAGCTGAATCCCTTCCCCCTGACCGAGAAACTGGAAAAGCAATGGCAGGAGCTGATCGAGAACTACCAGCGACTGCACGCGGACGAGATCGCCCAGCGCCGGAGCCGGGGGGTTTCGCCCGATGAATATCGCGGCCATGAACCGGGCCAGACCGCCTGGTCCCGCCATGTTTACGATCCGCAGTACCGCGAACTCCGCGACGGCACCCTGTGTTACGCCCGTTTGGACCGTGACAAGAAGCAGGTCGAAGCTCTTTTCCCGGTCATGATTTCGCGCGAACTCTATCAATGCTCGCCCTGGGATTTGCTTCCTGAATCGCTGAGGCCCGCCAAGGAGATCCATGAGCTGTCGCCCGCGGACCGCGTGTTCGGGTGGGTGCGCAGCGAGCCAACGAGCGCCAGACAGGAGCGCGTCGCGGCGCGCGGGTTGGTGCGCGTGGGTCCGGTTCGCTGCGAAACTGAGGACGCTATCGCGAATTTCCATCAGCCGCTTCCGCTGGCGATTCTTTCCACGCCCGAGCCGCAGCAGGGCCGCTTCTACGTGGCAAAGTCTCCCCAAGGTGAAGCTCAAGAATCCGGCCGGACAAAGGTGCAAGCCGGCTATTGCAGCGGCAAAGGGCTGCGGGGCCGCAAAGTGTACCCGCACCACCGGAACTTGTCCGACCGCCACTGGGAGAACCCTCTGGAAGACCGTACGCAGCAAGGTCCGCCTTACCAAGAATACCGGCGCCCGCAACGCAATGGCGAGGAACAACTGGACAACCAGAACCGGTCGGTTTGCGGGTGGGTGAAAGCGGGCACGGAATTCACGTTCGATCTGTACGTAGAAAATCTGTCTCTCGTCGAGCTGGGCGCGCTCTTGTGGTTGCTCAAGTTGCCCGAGGAGCATTACCTGCGGCTGGGTGGGGGAAGGCCTTTAGGCTTCGGTAGCGTCCGTCTCGATATCGGAAGTTGCGATCTGCGCACGCCGGAGGGGCTGAAGCTATGGTATTCGGGCTGGCATTGCAAAGATGCCGAAGGCGACCCGACTGATTCAGCGATTAAGGCTTTCCAAGCGGCCGTGCAACGGGCTTACGCCCCAAAGGCGGAAGACTTCGAGGCCGTCCCGTTCATTGCTGCTTTCCTGAGAGCGTGCCGCGGATTCGATGACGAGCTCCCCATCCATTACCCGCGTGTGACGCCGGCGCCGGATCCCGCGGGCGAGAACTACCGGTGGTTCGTCGAGAATGAACGACAAGGGCGATACGCACTGCCCGATCTGGTCGATGACCCGGGCCTGCCGTTGCTGTGCCCGCAGTCGGCGCGCCGCGGCTAGCCGTTCGCAGCCGGTTCCGCCTCGTCGGCCAGGACGCGGACGTGGTCGTCGAGGACTTCGACCCAGCCGCCGGAGATGCGCAGGCTGCCCGAGCCCTTGTCGCCCGAATAGGTGAGTGGACCTGAGCCGAGTTCGCTGAGCAAAGCGGCGTGGCCGGGCAGCACGCCGATGTAGCCGTTGCGACAAGGGATCTGAGCCTCGCGCACGCGTTCGCTGACCCACAGGCGCTCGGGCGTGGCGACTTCGAGCAAGAAGCTATCCGCCATGCCGGCTCAGGCCTCCTGCTTCAGGCGCTCGGCGTGCTCGAGCACTTCCTCGATGGTGCCCTTCATGTAGAAGCACTGCTCGGGGATGTCGTCGTAGTCGCCCTCGACGATTCCCTTGAAGCCGCGGATGGTGTCCTCGATCTTGACGTACTTGCCGGGCAGGTTGGTGAACTGCTCGGCGACGTGGAAAGGTTGCGAAAGGAAGCGCTGGATCTTGCGCGCGCGGGCCACGACCAGCTTGTCCTCGTCGGAGAGCTCGTCCACGCCGAGGATGGCGATGATGTCTTGCAGGTCCTTGTAGCGCTGGAGGATGGCCTTGACCTGCTGGGCCACGGTGTAATGCTCCCAACCCACGATGCGCGGATCGAGGATGCGCGAGGTGGAGGCCAGCGGGTCCACGGCCGGGTAGATGCCCAGCTCGACGATCTGGCGCGAGAGGTTGGTGGTGGCGTCGAGGTGAGCGAAGGTGGTGGCGGGGGCGGGGTCGGTGTAGTCGTCGGCGGGGACGTAAATGGCCTGGACGGAGGTGATCGAGCCGCGTCGTGTCGAGGTGATGCGTTCCTGGAGCTCGCCCAGCTCGGTGGCGAGGTTGGGCTGGTAGCCGACCGCGGAAGGCATGCGGCCCAGCAGGGCGGAGACTTCCGAGCCCGCCTGGACGAAGCGGAAGATGTTGTCAATGAAGAGGAGCACGTCCTGGCCTTCCTCGTCGCGGAAGTATTCGGCCGCGGTCAGTGCGGAAAGGCCGACGCGCAAGCGGGCGCCGGGCGGCTCGGTCATCTGGCCGTAGATCAGGGCGCACTTGGATTTGCGCCAGTCGCGCGGGTCAATCACGCCGGACTGCTGCATTTCGAGCCACAGGTCGTTGCCTTCGCGCGTGCGCTCGCCGACGCCGCCGAACACGGAGACGCCGCCGTGCTTGAGGGCGATGTTGTGGATGAGCTCCATGATGATGACGGTCTTGCCGACGCCGGCGCCGCCGAACAGCCCGATCTTGCCGCCCTTCAGGTACGGCTCGATCAGGTCAATGACCTTGATGCCGGTCTCGAACATTTTCAGTTCGGTAGACTGTTCTTCCAGCGGGGGCGCGGGGCGGTGGATGGGATAGAACTTGCGGGCGTTGAGCGGGCCCATGCGGTCCACAGGCTGGCCGATGACGTTCAGGACCCGCCCGAGGGTTTCCGGTCCGACCGGCATCATCACGGGCCGTCCCAGACTTTCGGCTTTCATGCCGCGGATCAGTCCCTCGGTGGGCTGCAAGGCGATGGTGCGGACGCGGCCTTCGCCCAGGTGCTGAGCCACCTCGACGATGATGTCAACGGGCTGGGGGACACGGAAGCCCTCGCTGGTGATGCGGACGGCGGTGTTGATGACAGGGACCTTGCCCTCAGGGAACTGGATATCCACGGCGGGGCCGGCGACTTTGATCACTTTGCCAATGACCCCGGCCGTTTCGCCGCCGGCCATTTTTTCATTGACCTCGGCGGTGACCGTTTTTTCATTCATCATGATGCGAACCTCCTCAAACTATCGCGCGCCAACTATTCGAGGGCTTCGGCGCCACTGACCACCTCGATGAGTTCCTTGGTGATGCTGGCCTGGCGCACCCGGTTCATGAAAAGGGTGAGGCGCGCGATCATTTCGCCGGCGTTCTTGGTGGCCTGATCCATGGCCGTCATCCGGGCAGCGTGCTCGGCCGCCACGGACTCCAACAACGCCTGATAGACTGCGATCTCGACGTACCGCGGCAGCAAGCCCGCAAGCAGCTCGGCGGCGGGCTGCTCGAAGATGTAGTCGGGAGGACGGACGGCTTGGGCGGGCTCGACGGGCAAGACGCGGGTCACGGTGAGTCGAGCCGACAGCATGCTCTTGAACTCGTTGTAAAGCAGATAGACCGCGTCCGTTTCAGCGCGTTCGTAACGTTCCCTGAGGAAACGCGCCACCGCGGCGGCATCCGAGTATTGGAATTTTTGCGAAAAGCCGGCGTACTCAGCCACCACAGGGACCTGCCGTTTGCGGAAGAAATCGCGCCCCTTGCGGCCGATGGTGACGAGTTCGACCTGCTGCGCAAGGTGCTGCTGGAGAAATGCCTGGGCGGCACGGATGAGGTTGGTATTGAAAGCGCCGGCGAGGCCGCGGTCGGCAGTGATAAAGACGAGCAGGATGCGCTGCTGGGGGCGTGAAAGGAGCAGGGGGTGGGACGCCAGGCGTTCGTCGCCGGCGACGGCGGCCGCCACGCGCGCCCGGAGCTCGCGATACAGGGCCGCGTACGGTCGTGCCGCGAGGACGCGATCCTGGGCCCGGCGCAGCTTGGCGGCCGAGACCATTTTCATGGCCTTGGTGACCTGCTGCGTATTGCGCACCGAGCGGATGCGTCGGCGGAGATCAATCAGGCTGGGCATGTCAGCTCCGGCGCTCGGAGACGAAACGCTCCTTGAACTCCTTCAAGACGGCGTGCATGCGGGTGCGCAGTTCATCGTCAATGCGCTTTTTCTCGCGCAGCTCGGCGAGCACGCCGGGATGGGCATTGTCCAGGAACCGGTACAGCTCGTCTTCGAAGGGACGGCACTGCTCTACGGGCAAGTCGTCGAGGTAACCGTTGGTTCCGGCAAAGAGGATAAAGATCTGCTTTTCCACGGGCAGAGGCTGGAACTGGGGCTGCTTGAGGATTTCGGTGAGGCGACGCCCGCGGTTCAACTGGAACTGCGAAGCTTTGTCGAGGTCGGAGCCAAACTGGGCGAAGGCTGCCAGTTCGCGATACTGGGCGAGTTCGAGCCGGAGCGTTCCGGCGACCTGGCGCATGGCGCGGATCTGGGCGTTGCCGCCCACGCGGCTGACGGAAAGGCCGACATTGATGGCGGGGCGGATGTTGGCGTTGAAGAGGTCGGTTTCGAGGTAGATCTGACCGTCGGTGATCGAGATGACGTTGGTGGGGATGTAGGCGGAGATGTCGCCGGCCTGAGTTTCGATGAAGGGCAAAGCGGTCAGCGAGCCGCCGCCCAGCTCGTCGGAGAGCTTGGCGGCGCGTTCCAGCAGACGGCTGTGCAGGTAGAAGACGTCGCCCGGGTAAGCTTCGCGGCCGGGCGGGCGGCGCAGCAGCAGCGAGATCTCGCGGTAGGCTGCCGCGTGCTTGGAGAGGTCGTCGTAGATGCAGAGCGCGTGGCGGCCGGAATCGCGGAAGTACTCGCCCATGGCGCAACCGGCGTAGGGGGCGATGTATTGCATGGGGGCGGGATCGGAGGCGGTGGCGGCGACCACGATGGTGTAGTCCATGGCGCCGTAATCCTGCAAGGTCTTGATGACCTGGGCGACGGTGGAGCGCTTCTGGCCGATGGCGACGTAGATGCAGATGACGTCGCCGCCCTTCTGGTTGATGATGGTGTCCAAGGCGATGGCGGTTTTGCCGGTCTGGCGATCGCCGATGATGAGTTCGCGCTGGCCGCGCCCGATGGGGATCATGGCGTCAATGGCCTTGATGCCGGTTTGCAGGGGCTCCTTGACCGGCTGGCGGTCCACGACGCCGGGCGCGAGACGTTCGATGGGGTTGAAAGCGGTGGTGTGGACGGGGCCTCTGCCGTCGAGCGGATTGCCGAGTGCGTCCACGACGCGCCCAAGAAGGGCCTCACCGACGGGCACCGACATGATGCGGCCGGTGCGACGGACTTCGTCGCCCTCCTTGATGGCGGTCCAGTCCCCGAGCAGCACGGCGCCGACCTGGTCCTCTTCGAGGTTCAGAGCGATGCCTGCGACGCCGTGCGGGAACTCGATGAGCTCCCCGGCCATGCAGTGATCCAAGCCGTGGATGCGGGCGATGCCGTCGCCCACGGAGATGACGGAGCCGACCTCCGCCACGTTGACCACGCGGTCGTAATTTTCTATCTCTTCTCGCAGCAGCCGTTCAATTTCGTCCGCTTGAATGCGAGCCATACGTTCCCCTCAGCTATGACCAAGTTTCGACGCCGGTCAGTCGGCGTTTCAGCATCTCCAGGTAGCCGCGGATGGAGCCGTCGTAGATCACCGAGCCGATGCGGGCTACGGCCCCGCCGATCAGGTCCGGTTCCACGCCGTATCGGGTGCGCGGCCGGCGTCCTGTGAGCTGCGCCAGGCCTTCTTCGAGGGAGCGGCGCTGGTGGGGAGTGAGTTCACGAGCGGAGATCATATCCACGCGAACCACACCCAGTCGCTCGTCCAGGAGCTGCTCGACTGCCTGGCGGATTTCACCAAGAAGATTCAAGCGGCGGCGCTCCATGAGCACCAGCAGGAAGCGGCGCACCAAGTCGGAGAGGCCAAGGTCCCTGACCAGCTTTGCAACCACGCTGCGCTTTTGCAAGACGGGCACGGCGGGCGACGCCAGGACGTTGCGCAGCGGGGCAGAGAGTCTCAGGGCTTGCTCAAAGGTGGCCAGTTCCTCGATGACGCTCTCCGGGGTCGCCGTTTCCCCAGTCCGCGTTGCCAGATCGACCAGGGCCCGCGCGTATCGAATCGTCACCGCCGACATGGTCAGCCCACCCCCGGAGCCCGGCGCGTCAGATCGCGGGCCATGGTTTCAATCCAGCGGTCTTCGGTTTGGGGACCGAGGCGCCGGCGGATTTCTTCGGCGGCCAGCGCGATGGCGAGGTCGGCTGCTTCGGCGCGGAGTTGTTGGCGCGCCGACTTGATCATGGCGGCGATTTCCTGCTCAGCCTCGGTCTGGATCTTGCGCACGTCGGCCTCGATCCAGCCTTTCCAACGCTCGTATTCGGATGCCGATTCCTGCTCAGCCTGGCGGCGCAGGCCTTCGATCTCGGCGCCAACGCCGGCAAGTCGGCGTTCGAGTTCGGCGCAGCGTTGCTCAGCTTCCAGCCGGAAACGAGCGGCGTCGGCGATGGCGCGCCGGATCTGCTCGGTGCGGGTCCGAAAAAAGGCGCCAGCCGGTTTGCGGAGGAAGTAAACCGCCACGCCGAGGAAGAGGACAAAGTTGGCGAGCTTCCAGAGATCCACGTGGGCGGGGCCGTGGGAGGCGGAGTGGCTTTCAGCGGCGACGAGCTGCCCGGCGAGCCCCAGCAGCAGGGCCAGCGCCGTTGCGGGGGCGGATTTCGGGGGGCTCATGCGGCTCTCTCCGTCAAGACCATCCCGGCGATCTGATCCGCCAGTTGCCGGCTTCGCGATTCGAGGGCGAGGCGCGCTTCGGCGAGTTCGGCTTGGAGTTGCCGGCGCGCCTGTTCCACCGCGGCGCGAGCCCGTTCACGCGCCTCCCGGAGGGCTTGTTCATGTTCCTGTTGCCAGCGCAACCTGGCGGCTTCCTGCTCCCGGTAAATTGCGGCGCGGGCCTGGCGGAGGGCCTCGTCGTATTGCGCAGCCAGGCTGGAAGCACGGGCCAGCAGCTCTTCCGCGCGGCGGCGTGCCCCTTCGGTCGCCTGCTCCCGCTGATCGAGCACGCGAGCCAGCGGACCGAAGAAGACAGGCTTGAGATAAAAGTGCAGCAGAAGGACGAGAACGAAGGTAGGGATCGCTTTGATCAGCAGACCCCCTAGGGCATGCAGAGTCGCTTCCATCGGATTGCGTCAAGAAAAGCGGCCGCGAACGCGGGTCGAATGGTTTCTAAATTGTCACATTAACATAGTGGTCGCCGACCGGGCAACTTCGCGGGGAAACGGAGCGGGGTTACAATCGGCGAAGGCGGCGCAGGAGCCTGGTGTGAGGCCCCCGGCGCCTGAATGGGGAGGTTACGCGCTTGCCGCTGGTATTGACGCTGGCGCTGATCGTGGTGATGTATTTGTCGCCGGTGGAGCTGTTTCCCTCGCTGGCGCCGTACCGGCCCGTGCTGGTGCTGAGCGCGATCGGCCTGCCGGCGGCTTTGATGGCCGGGGTTCTGCATCGCTTCAGCTTTCGTGCGCCGCAGATTTATCTGCTGATGGCGTTCGCGTGGGCGCTGGCGTTCTCGCGAGTCTACCAGGGTTGGCTGGGCGGGGCGCTCCGCGCATGGGAGGACTTCGGGCCGACGCTTGCGAGCTTTTTGATGACTGCGATCGTAGCGAGCGGGATCCGGAGACAGAAGGCGCTCGCACTCACACTGATCGCGATCGCGCTGTACCTTGTGTTGCAAGGAGTCTTGGCCTACCATTTCGGATACCGGGAAGATCAATTCATCCGGCTGGATTGGCAGACGGTCGGCGAAGGGGAAAGGGAGAAGACGCTGAAACGGATATGCGGCGCGGGGTTCCTGCACGATCCCAACGACCTGGCGCAAAACCTGTTGATTGCGCTGCCTCTGCTGGGAGCCTTCTGGAGAAAGAGACGGTGGTTGAGGAACGCGTTGCTGGTATTGGCGCCGACCTTGTGGATCCTGTACGGGCTGATGCTGACGCGTTCGCGCGGGGCAGCAGTTGGACTGGCGGTCATGGTGGGGCTGGCGGTTGGCGACCGACTGGGAAGACTCGGCACCTGGGTGCTCAGCGGGCTGTTGGCCGGGGGATTGTTGGGGGCGAACTTTTGGGGCGCACGCGTGGTATCGTTGCGGGAAGCCTCGATTTCTGGACGGGTGGACGCCTGGGGCGCGGGGTTGCAGATGCTGAGGGAGTCGCCGCTGTTCGGGATCGGCTTTCGTGACTTCACCGGCCGGCACGAGCTGACGGCGCATAACTCGTTCGTGCTTTGCTTCGCCGAAACGGGGCTGGTGGGGTACTTCTTCTGGATGGGACTGCTGGTGGCGACCGGTCGCGATCTGGGGCTTTTGTCGAAGTTACCTGCCACCGACGCTGCGCCGGAGCAGGTGCGGCGTTGGGCGCGGACCATCCGACTGGCGTTTTACACGTTTCTGGCGACGGCGTGGTTTCTGTCGCGCACCTACATTCCGACGCTGTACCTGTTGATCGCGATGGGGGTTGGGCTCCGAGAGACCGCGCATCAAAACGGGTGGATCAAGCTTCCGGGACTGGACCGCAAGTGGCTAGTGAGTACGTTGGCGTTGGTAGTGGTCTCGCTCGCACTCGTGTATATCACCGTGCGTTTGCGATGGATGCGGTAGCGGGTCTCAGCGACCGGGGAAAAGGCAGAACAGGGCGCGGCGATAAGGGTTGCGGAGGGGTCCAGGTAGTTGGGCTTCGAGCCGGCGCAGACGCTCGCGGTCTCCTGGCTCCAGAGGTTGCATGAGGCGGAGGGCGAGCGCGTAGACGAAAGCGCCGGCCGCCACGGCAGCGACAGTTCCGAGAAGGCCAGGGATCCACAGGACGAAGCCAAGCGCAACGGCACCGCAGGCGACGGCGGCCAGCAGCAGACGCGAGAAGCTCACCAAGGGGAAGCGGACTTCGAAGCCTCGCAAAGAAGTCCACCAGACGGCAACGGCAGCGGCGGTTTGCGAAACGCTGTTGGCTACGGCGGCGCCCATTGCGCCGCGGGATGGGATCAAAAGGAAGTCGAGGAGGATATTCAGACAGGCAGTGCACGTCATGATCTTGAGGAGCGCTGCCTGACGATTGGCGGCGACCAGGAGGTCTTGGGCCGGAAACATAAGCGCCTTGGCGCCGGCGAAAGCGGCGAGCAGAGCCAGGACGGGGATTGCAGGGAGGAAGCGTGGACCGTAGAGGATGCGAATGAAGGGGTCGCTCAGAGCGGCGATGCCGAAGCTCATGGGCAAGCCGAGAAAGGCAAGAAGCCGAAAGGCGGTGACCGTCAAGGCGGCGGCGGATTCGGCTTCGCGGCCGATTCGGACCATGACCGAGGCGCTGACGGCGGTCACAAAAGCGCGGGGCAACAGGAGCAGCCGCTGGGTGATATTGAATCCGAGCGAGTAGAAGGCCACCTGACGGATATCGGAGAAGTGCTTGAGGAAAAGCATCTCGGAGCGGTCCCAGACCACGATGTTCAGCAATTGAAGGAGGCTGGCCTGAAGGCAGAACCGGCGCAGAGCAGGCTTGAGGCCGGAGAGTCGTGCGAGTTGGTCGGGAGCGGTCGCGAGGGAAGCGTCCTGGAGCCAGCCGCGAGACCGGCGCAAGGAGTAATGTCGCCGGAGAAAGAAATCCGTGGTGCGTTCCACAAGCAGGGCCGCAGCAAGTCCGGGCAGGTCCCAGCCCATGAGTAAAGCGAGCACCAGGCCGCACAGGCCGACGATGGTGGAAGCGAGGGAAGACTTGACGTTGCTGGCGAAGTCCTCGGTAGCAGTATTGACGGCCGAGTACATGGCCATTTGCATGGCAGGGGCGAGACTGAGGACGGCGAGAGCCGCGTAGAGGCGGTGACCCTCGGGGACCTGCCACGCGATTACCGCGAAGCCCAAGGCCACCACGATCAGGGCCATCACGGACTGGAAGCGGAGCACCCAGCGCCAGATCGTGCGGGCCGCCAAGAAGTCGCCGCGACCGAGGTGTTCAGCGAGATACTTGCGGGTGGCCAAGGGAACCCCCAAGGAGGCCAGGCGGTTGGTGATGTTGCAGATGAAGAGGACATAGTTGTAGTAGCCGAGCTTGGCCGGACCGAGGAGGCGGGCCACAGCGACCGACCCCACCAGGGCGGAGAGAAGACCTACGAAGGTGTCCAAGGCGGCGAGGACGGAATTTCGTGCGATGACGCGCGCGGCGGGCGCCGCAAAGCTAGAGGGCCGGGCATCGAGATCCGGATCGGGCTCGTTCATGAGGGGCTCGATGTGTGGCGTGTCTGTGCTTCGGGGAGACCCACAACCGGTTGAAGCTTGCCTGCAGGGCCCAAGGGGATCGCAGGGACGCTGCGGATCTCGTAATCGAGTTGGCCGAGGACGCGGCGCAGCTCGGCATCCAAGAGCGAGCGGCTGGAGGCAGAGAGATCGCGTGCGAGAACCAGCAGGAGCACGAGACGATCCTGACTTGGCTGGCGAACCTGGTATTGGAGGATTTCGGGGAACTCTTTGAGCAAGTGGACAAAGAAGAGGCCAGAGACGACCTGTCCACCGGGGAGGCGGATCTGGTCCACGGTACGGCCGGCGACTGGATCGAGCAGGGGCAAGCCGCGACCGCAGGAGCAGGCGCGGCGTGCCAGCCGCCCGAGGTCACCGATGGCGTAGCGGATGAAGAGGGTGCCCAGATTGTGCAAGTCGGTGATGAGGATGTCGCCGTAGCCATCGGGGCCTGGGGAAGCGACCTCGACCACGAGATTTTCGACGTGGAGGTGCAGACCTTCGTGGCGGTCGCACTCGGCGCCGATCGACATGAATTCGCGCGAGCCGTAGGTTTCGAAGACGGGGACGCGGAAGATTTGGCCGAGGAAGCCGCGGACAGAAGGGGACAGAGGTTCGGCGGCCGTGAGCACGGCGCGCAGGAAGGGCAATCGAAGCTGCCGGCTCTCGAGGTAACGGGCGAAATGGACGAGGCTGGAGACGTAGCCGACCAGGTAGCGAGGGCGGAAGCGGAGAGCTTTGCGGAAGGTTTGTTCCCAAAGCGAGGGATCCTGGCGCCAGCTCGGAATGATGAGGCGGCGGTAGAGTGCCGCATTCGCGCGTTCCCGGAGACGGTGAAGGAAGGGCTGGGAAGCGAGCGGGGCGGCCCAAAGGTAGAGGGAGCGCTCGCCGGTGCGGCACCCGGACCAGCCATAAGCCCGGTGGGTCGCGGCCAAACGCCAGTCATAACTTTCCCAAGTGCGATAGAAACGTACGGGCGCACCGCTGGAACCACCGGTGGCGTGAGGGAGACGCCGCACGGGGAGATCCCGCGGGAACAATTCTTCGCGATGTTGGTTTACCTCCTCGCGGGTGAGCACGGGGAGGCGTTGAAAATCGTCCCAAGTGCGGATATCCTCCAGCCGCGCGCCTGCGGCGGCGTATTTGCGCTGATAGAAAGGGACAGAGCGGAAGGCGATGGCCAACAAGCGGGTCAGTTCTTGCCACTGGAAATCGCGCAACTGTTCTGCCGACCACCACTGGCTCGTTTCAAGAAACCTGCGGATGCGATGATAGCCGCGGCCGCGAGCGAGGCTTTGAGCGGGCAGGAGGATGCGTTCCAGGAAGCGACTGTAAAGGCTCACCAAGTAATCAATTGTAGGCCGCGCTTTGCCGCCCTCACAAAGAGGGGCGGCGGGCTCAGCGGTAGCCGGACAGAATGTGCAGGTAAAGAGCCGAGTAGTCGCCGGCCATTCGCTCGAGCGTGAAATGGCGAAGATAGCACTGGCGGGCGCGAGCGGCCAGGGATTGCAGGCGATCCGGCGAGCGAGCCAGCTCGACAATGGTCTGGGCGAGGGCCTCGGGCTGTGAGGGGGGCACGACGAGGCCGCTGCCGCAGCATTGTACGACTTCCGGCATGCCGCCGGTCTCGGTGACCACGGCAGGCAGTCCGGTGGCGAGGGCTTCGAGCAAGGCCAAGGGCAGGCCTTCGGAGACCGAAGAGAGAACGAACAGGTCAGCCTGCGCGAGCCAACGTCCCACGTCCTGGCGCGTCCCCAACAGCTGGACGTGGGACTGGATGCCGAGTTCGGCGATGAGAGACTCGAGGCGCAGACGTTCTGGCCCGTCGCCGAGGATCCAGAGGCGGAGTGACGGCAAGGTGGCGGAGGCGAGGGCGAGAGCGCGGAGCAACGTAGGGAAATCCTTGGCGCGGTGGAGACGACCGACGCTGACAACGGTGAAGGGGCGGGGGAGGCACCGAGGCTCGTGAGGCGAGTCGGCGCCGGAGGGGAAGCCGGTGCCATTGAGGATGACGGTGAGCTTGTCAGGCCGCGACCAAGGCGCGACGGCCAGGTGTGCCGCCGCGGCTCGCGACACGGCTACGACGCGGTGGCACAGGCGCGCCACGAGCCAGAACTTGCGTTCGAAGCGCGGGTTCCGGGTGGCGCCGCCGTGGCGAGTGCTGATCAGGCAGGGCACGCGAGACAACCGAGCAGCAGGGGCGCCCATGACGGTACCGGCGATGTTATGGCAGTGGACGACGTCCGGACGAGGGTGTTGGATGGCGCGGAGCAACCTTGCGAAGGTCAGCGAGCCCCGGGGTGCGTGGTGCAGGAGAACGGGGATGCCAGCGGTGTGGAGAGCGGCCGCGAGGGGGCCGGTAGCCGCCAGGCAATGGACAACGACGCTGTGGCCGGCAGCGTGTTGAAGTCGGGCCAGGGAGGAGACGAGGACTTCGGCGCCGCCGAGCTGGAGGGTGTCGAGCACGTGATGGATGAGGAGGGATGCCATGGCTCCGGGGAACTCAATAGATGCGGATCCAGGCGCGACGTCTTCTCGGGTGAGACAGGCAGTAGGAAATAACCTCCTCGGTAAACTCGCCGAAGAAGGGCTGGCCCGCATACTGGGCGAAGCGGAGAGAGTGGCCGTGAGGGTTGAGTTCAATGCAGCGCCATTGCCCATTGGAGTCCAGCGCCATGTCCCAGCCGGCAACACGGATCATGGGCAGGCGGGAAGCCAGCTGGGCGGCGAGTTCGAGCAGGCGCTCGAAGTGGGGGATCCGGACAGCGGGGCCAAAGGGCAATCCTGAATCGGGATGGCGGTCGAATTTCTGACCGTAGCGATCACAGGCGAAGTGGTGAAGGCGGCCGTCGGGGTGAACGAAGCAGACGATACCGCCGGCGGTGAGGTTATCCAGGGATCCGGCGACTCCCATGCGCAGGGCAACGTTGAGAATGTGAACCCGATCATCGGAGACAGACCGGTAGGTATAGACGCGGAGCGTGTTCACCCCGTGGTCGTGGTAGGCGCGGAACAGAGGGTGCTGTTGGAGAAAAGCCTGCACGAGGAAATCGGAGCTAGACTGCAGGGCAGCGAGTAACTCGTCGGGGTGGTGCAAGAAGCGAACACCGCGGCCGCCGCTGGAACCCCAGTTTGGTTTGAGCACGACGGGGTAAGTCAAGCTACGCACGCAGGATTCTACGCAAGGAGGCGCGAGGGGCTGAAACGCAGCGTCGAAGAAGAGGCCGCCGACGTTGTGCAAGTGGGCGGGAGGGAGCACTGCGGCGGGCAGGAACTTGTAAAGCAGGCTCTTGTGCGCGAGCCAGAATGGCCAGTCGGGCGGGTTCAGACAACGCTCGACGATGGCAGCGAAAGTTTCTTCGGGGACGATGCGGGGATCAGCGTGACCGGCGAGGTTGTAACAGATCCGGAAAGTATCCATGCGCAGAAAAGGATCCAGGGGTTGCCACCAGCGTCGGTGCTCCGCCTCGAGGTGGTGTGGGCAGGGTTTGCGGTAGTCGGGGTGAAGCTGGAAGACCTTGCGATGGCGGAGTCGCCAGTCGTGGCAAACGGCGCGCCGCTGGAGAAGGAAGAACAAGCGGTCGCGGGCGCCGCGCGCGGCGTTACGGATCGAGGGGGCCCAGGCCATGACAAACTCCAGAATAACCAAGCGAGAGGGCAGGCTGCGCGAGACGGGTTGGGATGGGCTCAGGACGGAGTGACGGCGAGCAGCTGTGGCTAATCCCTTGAGCGGCGGACAGATGGAAGAGGTCTTGCGGCTTGTGCGAGCAAGGATGTGCTTAGGATGAGGCTGGAAAAAGCGGACGGTCGAGAGAAGGAGTGTACGAGGCCGCCCGGAATGGAGCTAGGAGCTGCTATGAGGAATGCGCTGTGGATTGCGATGCTGGTACTGATCCCTGCGGGGCAGCCCGGCTTGAAGGGGCAGACGCGGGTAGATATGGCCCGACAAGGCAAGAACGTGGACTTTGCGGGCGCGGAGAAAACCAGACCCTTCAAGGTTGGGAATTCGCTGCCCGCTGAGTGCGAGCCGGGCGAGGTGTTTTTCAAGACGAACGAGATTGCGAGCCAGGCGGTATACGTGTGCGGGCCGGAAAATAGCTGGACGGCAGTGGGCCGCGAGCTTCCGGGTGCAGACATGACGCCGGGGAAAGTCCTGGTCGTCGGGGAGAGCGGGCTTCAGTGGAAATCGCCAGGGGGAGATATCGGCGGGACGATCGAAGGCCTGACGGTTCGAGGTTTGCAGGGACGAGCGATCAGCTCGGGTGCGCCCAGTGAGGGGGACGTGCTAAGATGGAGCGCAATCTCGGGGATGTGGGAGCCGCGGGTGCCGGAGGGTCAGTACGACGCGGGCGTAGGGGTGGTCATAGCCGATCGAAGCATCAGCGTGGATGCGGCTACGGTACCGAGGTATTCCACTGGCTTCGGGCCGCCGACGGGCGGCTGCGAGGCGGGCGCCGAATTCTATGTGGACCTTTCGACCCAACGCCTGTACTTTTGTGCGGCAGCTAACAGCTGGCGGGCGGTGGCAAGGCTCGGCGAGGGGGTAACGTGGGGCGACATCAGCGGACAGCTCAGTAACCAGACGGATCTGTGGGAGGCGCTGGGCAACAAGGCAGACACCACGCACGCTCACGATCTGGCCGGGGATGTGCGGGGGCCGATGGGGGCCACGACGGTGACGAGAATTCAGGGCCGTGCGGTATCGACTGAGCCGCCCAGCGATGGCCAGGCGCTGGTGTGGGACCAAAGCGGGCAGCAGTGGAAGCCTGGGAACGCAAGCGGAGGGACGGGGAGTTGGGATCCGATGGACACGGCGACCTTGCTCCTGCGGGATGATTTCTGCGCGGGCGGCACATCGAGCGGGCAGATCGGAGCGCTGGGTTGGTCCACTACAACCATCGCCGGGACCGCGGTCTCAACGGGATACAACACGGGTAGCGCCAATACTCCATGCATCCTCATGGGGATCGGAGTGTCTTCCACCAACCCGAATGACGGCAAGTCGCTGTACCTGGTCAACCCGACAGCACCTTTTCACAATGCGGCATCCGCCGGCAACTGGGAGGCCAAGTTCGTCTGGTATTATCAAACGTCGGCGTCCGAATTGCGCAGCCGGGTGGGTCTGGTTAGATTCGACGAACCGAATGTCCTGGTACCATCGGCGTTCATGGGGATGCGGGTCGATACTGACAGCGCGTGGGAACCAACGGGAACCAACTTTATTGCATGTGTGTGCAACGGGAATACGAAAGCAAGCTGTACCGACATAGATACCGGCGTCGCCGTGACTGCCAACACCACATACAAGCTGCACATTTGGAGCGACTCACCTGGCGTGATTCGAATGCGTATCAACGACGGGTCGACGATTACCTTCAGCAATCCGTCGACGCTGCCCGGCAGCACGGTAGATTTTCAGCCTGCCTGGATCGTGGGAAGGTCGGGAGGCACCGGCAGCCGTCAAGCCTACGTGGACTTTTTTGCGGCACGGGTCACGGGATTGGGCCGATGATCAGAGCGATCGTGGTTCTGCAGCTGCTTGCGTGCTGTGCGTGGTCCCAGGTCAGCCTGCGGCTTCGCTTCGGTGGTCCGCGCTCGCTGTATCACGTCAAGAGCGTATCTTCGGGAACGCCTGCCGTGGTCACCGTCTGGCGGCATACCACAGGGCAACAGGAACACGACCTGGACAACGGCGACCTGATTTACCTGCAGTTCGTGCCAGGGTGCAAAGAGGCCAATGGCTACCGCAAGGTGACCAACAGCAATCCTGGGGCGGGCACCTTCGCGATTACGGATTTGAACGATAATCCGATCACGTGTTCGTCCCCGTTCGATCCGGCATTCGAGTCGGGTCTTGCGGGCAAGGTGGGTACTTACACCTTGCGAAGCACTCGACCGCGGATTTTGCTGCCGGGGTCGGGCGATCTGCGGACGCGGTCCCAGGACCCGGACGGCAGCGGGCCGCAAGTAGCGCCGGTGGTTGCGGAGAATGATACTCCGTGGCAGAGGATCCTGACGAGTTATTCGCAATACGTCAGTGCGAGCTGCGACGGCCAGACGCCGGCGCTGTGCCCGAACGAGGAAAAATTGCTGGACGCGGGCGACTTGTCGGGGATCCAGGGTTGGGGCGCGGTGGCGGCGGCTTATGCGTGGTTTGCCGATAACTCCAGAACGGCTTATCTGAACCTGGCGAGGTACCTGATCAATCATGTGGAGCGGGCCCTGCTGACCAACACGTCAAACGCGAGGCCGGGATTCGGCTTTCCGTGCGACACGACGGCGCGACATTGCAGTTGGGGGTCAGGGGCGGACTGGATTTCGATCGGCATTTTCAATTATGCGCTGGCTTATGACTTGATCCGTGACCGGTTGAGCGAGGCGGAACGAAGGGCATTTGCGCAGAAGATGCTGAACGGCTGGGGCGGCGAGCATGATTGCCAGAATCAGCTTCAAAAGCAAAACGGTCACGCCAATCTGACGCAAGGTTCCAGGACGGTAACGGGGAGCGGATTTTCGGTCTATTCCCCGGGAGACGGCGTTTACTTCAAGACGAACATGAGCTGGGGCGGCACCGGGGCCTGGGGCTTTGTGGTGTCGGTCGCCAGCGACACGGAGATGACGGTGAACTTCATCTCCGGTTCGAGCAAGACGGCAGCCGCCTCGACCACGGTGAGCAACGTGGACCATCACAAAGTCATGCCATGGTCGGCGACGCGGTGCGGGGCAGCGTTTCTGTCGGGTGGCCACGAGTATAACGTGGGGGCGGTGACGAGAAGGGCGGCGACATCGCTGGCGACGGGCGTGGGGCCGTCGGAGACGGTCATCACGGTCGTGAACGCCGGGAGCTTTCCCGACGAGGCGCCGTTCTACTTGATGTGCGAATCGGAGGTCATGCTGGTCACGGCGCGCCAGGGCAACCGGTTTACGGTGCAGCGCGGGGTGCTGTACAGCTCGGCGGCGTCGCATTCGGCGGGCAAGCCGGTGGTATGGAGCAGCCAGCTTCAAGGGGCGCCGGGCACCGGCGTGGGGCCGACCGCGTTTTACGGTTACGGGTGGGAGAACAACATCGTAGGCCAGAAGGCGGTGGGTTATCTGCTGATCGCCTTGGCGCTGGCGGGAGACGACCCTCGGGCGGCGGGCTATGCCGAGAGCATGTGGAACTGGTATTACGACCTGGTCTACCTGATGAACAACAAGGAGTACTGGTCAGGGCCGACCCAGGGCGGGCTGCAAAGCCAAGGTTACCAATTCGGGCGCTGGCAGGGGACGCACTGGCGCGCGGGTCTGGTGGGGCGACACGCTTTCGAGGAAGGGCCCATCGAAATCCTGGACGAGTACTTCTGGCGCGGCCTGAAGACGGTGTATCTGTGGAGTCCGCCGGGCAGCTGGAACCGGATGCCGCACGAAGTCAGCGTGGGGGACAGTTACTCGAACACGTCCTTGTCATGGGTGGCGATGGCGGCAACGCTGTGGCCCGGGGAAGAAGCTGCCCGTGCGACTTACTGGTACCGGAGCCTGAGCGGCCTGCTGGGATCCTTGACCGGCAAGAACGCCCCTTACCTGGCGGCCTACGCGCCGGGGGACGCGCCGCAACTGGACCCGCGAACCACGACCGAACCTTGGAGCTTTCATGCTGACACGGACTTCAATCCTCGGGCCTATCACGGGTTGTTGGTGAGCAAGAAGGATTGGAGCGACTCGGCGGGCATGTTACTTGCCGCAGTGGGCTGGAGCTGGCCGCGAGACCATACTGTGGACCAAGGGACCTACCTGCCCGGAGGTTATACCGTCTTCAAAGGCCGCAAGTTACTGTTCGGATGGGACAACACCTACGGGTCGGGCGGTTCGGGCAGTAACTGGTTCTCGCTGGCGAACGGCTCCGGGTCACTGAAGAGCGTGGCTCAGGCACCGTGGTATTCCGGCTCCGGCGGCGGCCAGGCGAACCAGATCGACCGCCGACATGGCGATCCGTTTTATGTGTACGCGCGAGGGAACTTCACCCAGTCGTGGAGAACGGACGCGGCTGTGGTACGGCATCACCGGCACTTCCTTCACGTCAAGAGCGAACCGGAGTACGTGATCGTTTTCGACGATGCGGCCATGTCGAGCGCGAGGCCGGCGAGGACGAATCTTCAGTACTTTCTGCGCGGGGATGCGGCCCAGAGCTTTACTGCCTCACAGGACTTCCGGGAGATCACCTTCAGGAAGCCCACCACTCCGGCGGCGATGGTCTCCACCAGGGTGCTGTTTCCGGACAGAGCGGACCCTTCGGTAAGTTATGCGCAGACCAGTTATACGCACAAGGTGACGTATAGCTGGGGAAGCGTTACCCAGGCCCAGATGATCACGGTGCATCGTCTGGCGATGGGCACCCATGACAGCATGCCGGCGGTAAGGTTGCTGGAGGGGCTGGATGCGAGCTCCGTCGGATTCGAAGTCCTGGATCCCGAAGAACCGATTGCGGTGGTGTTCTCCGGAAACGGGCAAGACCGGAACGAATGCAGTTTCACGACGAGTTTCGCGGGGACGGGGCGGATCATCATCACGGGGCTTGCGCCGGGGATGTACCGGGTGTATCGCGGAGGGCAGCAAGTAGGAGATTCGCCCTTCGTGGCGGCGCCAGGGGACGGCACGCTGTCCCTGGAAGGCCCGAGCGGGGCGTACCTGGTAAGCGGGGTTCCGCCGGCGACCCTGAATGTGGACCCCCTGGCTTTACGTTTCGAATACAAAATCGGCGAGGCGCGTCCCGGCCCCAAGATGTTCCGCGCCACGTGCACGGGCGGGAGTTGTCTTGTCCAGGTTCAAGAAAGCTGCTCGTGGCTCAGCGTGGCACCGCAAGCCGGGACGACACCGGTAGAGTTCACGGCAACTGTGGAGCCCGCGGGGTTGGAAAAAGGGATTTATAATTGCCCGGTGACGGTGAGTGCGCCGGCGCTGAACAGTCCGCAAGAGGTGGCAGTGCAGTTGGATGTAAGCGAAGGGGAGGAGCCACCGGCGCCCGAAGAAGAATTGACTGTGGAGACGATCGGAGCGACCAGCCGCCACCTGATCGTTCGTTACGGAGGCCGGAACTTGAAGCGGAACGCGGCCTGCAGGGTGGAACTGAGCGACGGACCCGGGTGGGAGCAAATTGTGGAGTCCCTGGAGGATCAGGGCGGCCTGGCGCGCCGAATTGCAGTTCTCGGTCGCGAGGCAGCGCTGGAACCCTCGAGGAGCTACTACATACGGGCGAATTGCGGCGCCGCTGCCGATACCGTGAGAGCCTGGACGCGGGCGAGAGGGGCGGCGGGAGTCCGCGCTATCCGTTTTCGGGTGCGTCCGCCGACGGGCACAGCGGTGGCGGGATTGCGAGTGGAGTACGGCTCTGGTCCCGAGCTCGGGCAGGTCGCCACCGGATCGTGCGCCACGGGCACGTGCGTGGTCGAGGTCCAGGTTCAGGCGGACCAGCTCTTGCACTACCGCTATGTTTACCTGGGCAGCAACGGGCAAGAGCTGGGCAAGAGCGATCTGCGGGTGATCGCGGTGCCCTGAGCGGGTCGCCCCGCGGGGCGGCGGGAAATCGGCGCAACGTGAGCGGGTGGAGCGTCAGGTAGCCGGCTCACTGCCGACAGCAAGGGGTAAGGACGGGCCTAGGATGCAGTTCGGGGAGGGAGATCGCGAGCCCAAGCGGGACCGGCAGGCGCGCGAGGGGATTGCCTTCCAAGCACGCGCATCGATCGGGGCGGCAAACTAAGAGCCGAGGGTGCAAGATCGTGACTTTCGGGCCAGACCCTGCTCGAGGAAGGCGAGGGCATGGGCGACGCGCGCGTCCCAGCTCATGGCGGCGACAGCGGCCTGGCGAGCCTGACGATGAGCTGGGGTATCCGATTGCAACACATCTTCGATCTGCGCCAGGAAGTCGGCAGGGCTACGGGCCAGTCGGACAAAGTCCTTCAACGTTTCCACCTCGGGCGTGGGCACGGAGACCACGGGCTTGCCCGTAGCCAGGTATTCGCGCAATTTCAAAGGATTCGAGCAGTGGATCTGGGCGTTGCGCACGTAGGGCATAATGGCGACATCGAACGCGCTGGCCCAACGAGGCAGGCTGTCATAAGGCTGGGGTCCCACCAAGACGACATTCGGAAAGCGCGATAAAGCAGCCGCCTCGGGCGTGGTGCGCCCCACGAACAAGAACGTCCATTGGGGGCGAGCCTCAGCCAACGAGACGAGCAGCTGGATATCCAGTTTGGCGTCCAAAACACCGAAGTAACCGATCACGGGATGGTTCAGGTGCGCGGCTTCGTCGGGGGGATGGGTGGCGGGATCCGAGGCGGTTGCAAACAGATCGAAGTCCACGCCATGAGGGGCGTAGGCGGTGGCGGGATTGAGGGCGCGCTTGGCTTCGAGAAGGGGTGAGGATACAGCGAAGACCTGATCGGCACAGCGGGTCAATTCTTGGTCCAACGAGGCGATGGAGGCGCGGTCCACTCCGGGCAACAGGGAATAATCGTCCGTGCAGTAGTAAACGACGTAGTCCTCACCCAACTGGCGGGCCAGGAATCCGGGATGAGGGACAACGAACCAGGATATGATACGGTTCCAACTCAAACGGCGGATCCAGCGGATCAACAGGTAGCGCGCGAGACTTCGGTTGAGGCCAGTGACCGCAGGATGGCGCCGGAAAGGGATCTGGGGCAGGGTGCAGTGCCACATTTGCGGGGTGATCTGGCGTGGACCGCGCAGGGCCTCCACGATCTTGCGGACGGAACGACGCAGGTCCCTGGCGGTCAAAGCCGGGGCCCGCAGGCCGGGGCAATCCACGTAGAGCAACGGTAGACGCCGAGCAAGGCGGGTAGCCACATGATGGCTGCTGGTGCGGTTTTCGGCTTTCCAGTCGTTGCCGAAGTAGACGACAGAGTATCGGCCCAGAAGAGAAAACTCGGTTTCGGCCGCCAAGGCTGATCCTCCAATCAGCATAACAATTCGCGATCACGGCCCGTTTCAGATCGTGCGTGCGCAAGCCAAACGGCTGCATCATTCCTCATGGCAGCTTCATCTTGATCTATGCTGCGCTGATGGACCAGATACCGAACTCGCTCGACGGCACCGATCATGCTTGAGACCCTGGAGCGCGGCTCGGCTCGACCCTGGCAAATCATCCGCGGATTCATCAGACTGTGGCGTCACGACCGCCGCGCCACGTTTCCCATCCCCTTGCGGACGCGGTTGTCCATGTGGGTGCGCGGCTTTCCCGGCGAGTGCCACCTGATCTACGGCCTGGACCGCAACCGCGCTTCCGACTACCTGTCGGAATATCACCGAGTGATGCATACGCCGCGCATCAATCGCAGGCCCGAGGCGTTGCACGACAAGCTGTTGTTTGAGGCGCTCTTCAAAGGATTGTTGCCCGTGCCGAGGACGCTGGCCTGGATTTCAGGGGGGCGTCCGACGCCATTGGTGCAGCAGCCGCGGGTGGACAGTCTGGAGGCGTTGTTGGAAGTTTCCCGGGGGTACGGGCGGCTGGTCTTCAAACCATACGGGGAAAGCGGCGGCATAGGCTTCTACGTGCTTTCCTGGGAAGGAGGAAATTTCGCACTGAACGGCGCTCCGGTGAACGCGGAGGAAATCGCGCACCTGCTTCAGGGTGCAAACAATTACATGGTGACGGAGTTTGCGCCCAACGGAGAATATGCCGCGAAGATTTACCCTTACGCGACGAACACGCTCCGCATTCTGACCTTGCGGGATCCGTACCAGGATCGCCGCGCCTTTGTGGCGATCGCGGTGCACCGCTTCGGCTCCCACCGCTCCAGGCCGACGGACGGTTTCCAGCGGGGCGGCTACGCGGCCGAGGTGGATCTGGCGACGGGGCGTCTGAAGAAGGCGACAACCTATCCGCGCAGCGGGCGACTGGAATGGTTCAGCCGCCATCCCGACACGGGGGCGCAAATCGAGGGAGTGCAGGTGCCCCGCTGGGAACCGCTCGTGCAAAGCCTGCTGGCGGCGACGGAAGCTTTCGACTTCCTGGATTACGTCGGCTGGGACGTGGCAGTACGGGAAGACGGTTTCACCGTGCTGGAGGGCAACAACCACAGCGGCATGATCTTTCTGCAAGTCCATCGGCCTCTGCTCGCCGACGAACGGGTGCGGGCCTTTTACGAATACCACCGTGTCATCCGGCGACGCAGGCACTGAAGTAACGCCGCCCGCAAAGCCGGTCCCGACAGATTCGGTCCGGGATCTCCAGCGCAAGGCATAATCGGATACATGGGCGGATTCCTCGAGAACAAAGTTGCGGTGGTAACGGGGGGCACGCGAGGCATCGGGCGGGCAATTGCAGAAGCGCTGTTGCGCGAAGGGGCAGCGGTGGCCATCTGCGGGCGAAGCCAGGCGGGCGTGCAGGAGGCGGTGGGGGCGCTGGCGTCGCTGGGGCGCGCGTGCGGGCAGGCGGCGGACGTCGCGCGGTGGGAGGACGTGGAGGCGCTGTTCCGGTACGTTGAGAGTGAACTGGGCGGGGTGGACATTCTGGTGAACAACGCCGGGGTGGGCATTTTCGCTCCCGCGGCGGAGCTGAGTCTGCAAGACTGGCGACGCACCGTCGAGACCAATCTGACGGGCGCCTTCCACGCGACGCGCGCCGCCGTCCCGCTCATGCGCGCGCGCGGCGGAGGATTCATCATCAACATCGGCAGCCTGGCGGGCAGGAACGCGTTTGCCGGCGGGGCCGCCTACAATGCCTCCAAGTTCGGCCTGAGAGGGTTCAGCGAGGCGCTGATGCTGGACTACCGTTACGAGAACATCCGGGTGGCGGAAATCATGCCCGGCAGTGTGGCGACGGAGTTCGGCCGCAGCGGCCGGGAGGACTGGAAGATCGCCCCCGAGGACATCGCCGAAATCGTCCTGTTCCTGCTGCGGATGCCGGGGCGGACGCTGGTGAGCCGCGTCGAGGTGCGCCCGAGCAAGCCGCGCCAATGAGGGTGGCATAACAGCCCGGCGCGGATCCGCCGATAAGAGAAAACGAGCCATCACGGGCGGCGGGATCAGCTCCGCCGCCGCAGATCGCACGAGGCGAAGATGATGGAGCGGCCGAAATTGCTGGATCCCCAGCGCACCGGGCGTGAGGCCGAGCGCCTGGAAGCCGGCCTGCGTCGCCTGATCGTGGGCCAGGACGAGGCGATCCAGCAAATCGTGAACATCTTTCAGATGTATCTGACCGGGATGTCGCCGCCGGGCCGGCCCGCGGGGGTGCTGCTGTTCCTCGGGCCCACCGGATCCGGCAAGACGCGCATCGTGGAAGCGACGGCGGAGCTGTTGCTGGGTTCTGGCCGCGCCGTCATCAAGATTGACTGCGCGGAGTTTCAGCACAGCCACGAAATCGCCAAACTCATCGGCTCGCCGCCGGGCTATTTGGGCCACCGCGAGACGCATCCGTTGCTCAGCCAGGAAGTGTTGAACCAATACCACACCGAGAAACTCAAGCTGAGTTTCGTCCTGTTCGACGAAATCGAAAAAGCGAGCGACGCATTATGGAACCTGCTGCTGGGCATCCTGGACAAAGCTACGCTGACGCTCGGAGACAACCGGCGGGTGGATTTTTCGCGGGCCATGATCTTCATGACCAGCAATGTGGGGGCAGCGGAAATGAGCGCCCTGGTGTCGCCCCGGTTGGGCTTCCAGCGCGCTGTGGGGACTCCGGCGGACGGGCGCCTCGCGGGCCGGATCTCGCAGGCGGGACTGGAAGCGGTGCGCCGCAAGTTTACCCCCGAGTTCGTGAATCGCCTGGACAAGATCGTGGTCTTCAGGCCGCTGGGGGAGAGCGAGCTGCGGCAAATTCTGGACATCGAGCTACGCATGGTGCAGCGGCGGATTTTCCAGTCCTCGTCGCAGCCTTTCGTGTTCACGCTGACGGCGGCGGCGAAAGATTTCGTGCTCGCGGAGGGTGTGGATCTGAAGTACGGGGCGCGGCACCTCAAGCGCGCGATCGAAAGACTGCTGGTGCAGCCGCTGTCCAATCTGATTGCGACCGAGCAAATCGCGGGCGGGGATCTGATCCGCGTGGAAGCGGATCCCCTGGGACGCCGGCTGGTCTTTTATCGTGAGGCCGAGGGCATTCCGATGGCGGAGATGGCCAGTTGGTACGATTTGCCGCTGCCGTTGTACGCGGCGGCCGAGGTCGGGATGGCGGCCGAGGCCTTGCGGAGCAGCAGCGCGCGGAGTTCGCGGCGCGCCTAGGGCCGGAGACTCACGCACCAGGAGCGTTTGACAGCAGCCCGCCGGGTCCGCTACGCTGAATTAATCGAGGACCAAGGAGCGGACGATTCTGTCCATGAAGACCCCAATCCCGTCCCAGAAGGAGATTGTGCGCCGCTGGCACCTGCTGGACGCCCAGGGCATGGTGCTGGGACGGCTGGCCGGCCAGGCTGCTATCCTCCTGATGGGCAAACACAAACCGAATTACACGCCCTTTCTGGACACGGGCGACCACGTCGTGGTGATCAACGCCGCCAAGGTGCGCGTCACCGGCAAGAAAGAAGACCAGAAAGTCTACCGGCGTCACTCCGGCTACCCTGGCGGCCTCAAAGAGGTTGCATTCCGCAAGCTGCGCGCGACGCATCCCGAGCGGATCGTCTTTGACGCCATCGCGGGGATGCTGCCCAAGACGAAACTGGGCAAGCGGATGCTGCGCAAGCTGCGGGTGTACGCGGGCGACAAGCATCCTCACCAGGCGCAGAAGCCCGAGGCGGTGGTGATCCAGGCGTGAGCATAGTGCGAGGAATCCCAACCGTGGCGACGCTGGTGCAATATATGGGAACGGGCCGGCGCAAGAGCGCTGTGGCCCGCGTCTTTCTGCGGCCGGGAAAAGGACAGATCCGTGTGAACGGCCGGCCTTTCGATGAATATTTCGTGACGGAGCACACGCGCCTGTGGGTGCGGCAGCCTTTACTGGCCACGGAAACGGCGGACAAGTTCGACGTCAAGATCCTGGCCGACGGGGGCGGCTTGACCGGACAGGCGGGCGCCGCCCGCCTTGGCATTGCGCGTGCGCTGGTGGAGTTCAACAGCGAGCTGCGCCCGAAGCTGAAGGAGCTGGGCTATCTGACGCGCGATCCGCGCAAACACGAGCGCAAGAAGTACGGTCAGAAAGGGGCGCGGAAGCGCTTCCAGTACTCCAAGCGCTGATGGGGAGCGGCGCGCAGGCGGCTCAAGGGAGCCGCCATGGCAGCGAAACGGCCGGTGCAAAGGCCGGCCCGGCGAGCCTGCAAATTTCGTTTGGGCCGCAGGCCCGCCGCAGGCATCATCACAGCGAGTGAAGGAGGCAGTTTGCCGTCGATTTCAATGAAAGAATTGCTCGAAGCGGGCGTTCACTTCGGGCACCAGACCAAGCGCTGGAATCCGAAGATGAAAGAGTATATCTTCGGCGAACGCAACGGGATTTACATCATCGACCTGCAAAAGACCTTGCGCCTGTTCAAGGAGGCCATGCAGTTCGTGGGCGAGCAAGCCTCGCAGGGCAAGATCGTCCTTTTCGTAGGGACCAAGCGGCAGGCGCAGGAGGCGATCGCCGAGGAGGCCACGCGCTGCGGGATGTATTACGTCAATCATCGCTGGCTCGGCGGGCTGCTGACCAACTGGGTGACGATCCAGAAGTCCATCAAGCGGCTCAAGGAGCTGGAGGCGATGGCGTCGGAGAACGGCTACCAGGGGCGCTCGAAGAAAGAGATCACGCGGCTGGAGCGGGAACGACGCCATCTGGAGCAGAACCTTTCGGGCATCAAGGACATGCCCGGGCGGCCCGACGTGCTGTTCGTCATAGACTCCAACAAGGAGGAGATCGCGGTTCGCGAGGCGGTGAAGCTCGGCATCCCGGTGGTGGCGGTGGTGGACACCAATTGCGACCCCGACCTGGTGGATTATCCGATTCCGGGCAACGACGACGCGCTACGGTCCATTCGGCTGTTCGCCAGCAAGATCGCGGACGCGGTCATCGAGGGTCGCGCCCTGGCCACCGAGCAAACCTTCACGGCCGAACGCATCGTGGCCGACGAGACGCCGCTGGAAGAGATTCCCGAATACACGCAGTACGTGGATCCGCGCTTTTCCGAGCAACTGATGTCGGAAACCATTCCCGAAGAAGAGCTGCCCCTGATGTCGCCGCCTCGCAGGGCGCCGGCCGGCGACGCCGGCGAGGATCGAGACACGGCGGATCACGAGCTCTAGGCACGATTTTTGGTTGGCCACCAGCAAGGAACGAACCATGCCCGAGATCACTGCACAACTGGTGAAACAACTGCGCGAGCTGACCGGCGCAGGCATGATGGAGTGCAAGAACGCACTGGTGGAGGCGAACGGGGATCTGGCCCAGGCCCAAGTGGTGCTGCGCAAGCGCGGGCTTGCCACGGCCGCCAAGAAGGCGCACCGCGCCACCCGGCAGGGCCTGATCGGCAGCTACATCCATCCTGGCGCCCAGCTCGGCGTTCTGGTGGAAGTCAACTGCGAATCCGACTTCGTGGCGCGCACCGACGAATTCCGGCAACTGGTGCACGACATCGCCATGCAGATCGCCGCCGCCGATCCGCAATACATCCGGCGGGAGGAAGTGCCGGCTGAGGTGCTGGAGAAGGAACGCGAGATCGAGCGCGCGCGGGCTCTGGCCGAAGGCAAGCCGGAGAAGATCGTGGACAAGGTCGTGGAGGGCCGGCTGAACAAGTTTTACGAAGAAGTCTGCCTGTACGATCAGCCGTTCATCAAGGACAACACCCTCACCGTCGGGCAACTGATCGCCGGCAAGATCGCGCAGATGGGCGAAAACATCACGGTGTCGCGATTCGTGCGCTTCAAGGTGGGCGACCGGGCGGGAGCGGAAGCCCCCGCGGGAAGCTGAAGCCCGATTCAGGGAGCGCCTCGTGCCCCGACACCAGCGCATTCTGCTCAAGCTGAGCGGCGAGGTCCTGGCCGGAGGGGCGGGCTTCGGGCTGGACCGAGCACGCGTACGCGAGCTTGCGGCGGAGGTGGCCGAGGTGGCGCGTCGGGGGGTGCAGGCGGGTATTGTGCTCGGGGGCGGCAACTTTTTCCGGGGCCTTTCCGAGGCGGCCCGAGAGATGGACCGCGTGACCGCGGATCATATGGGGATGCTGGCCACGGTGATCAATGCCCTCGCCCTCCAGGATGCGCTGGAAAAGGAGGGCGCGCCCACGCGCCTGATGACGGCGATCGAAATGCGCCAGGTGGCCGAACCGTATATCCGCCGGCGCGCTCTGCGCCACCTGGAAAAGGGACGCGTGGTCCTGTTCGCCGCCGGCACCTCCAACCCGTACTTTTCCACCGACACGGCGGCGGTGCTGCGGGCGCTGGAGATCAAGGCCGAGATCCTGGCCAAAGGGACGCGCGTGGACGGGGTGTACGACAAGGATCCATTGAAACATCCCGACGCGGTATTTTTCCGTCGCATCAGCTACGACGAGGTTCTGGCCCGGGGGCTGGGCATCATGGACGCCACGGCGGTGGCCCTGTGCCGGGACAACCGCCTGCCCGTGCTGGTTTTCAATCTCAACGTGCCGGGCAATATCCTGCGCGTGGTGGAGGGAGAGCCGGTGGGGACGCAGATCGGCCAGGCCTGACCGGGCGTCGGTCTATAATGCGATAGGAGGGGGGCCGGCGGCGGGCGCCAACTTGAGCGAAAGCGAGTGGATCCTATGAAGGAACAACGCAGCGCACCTGCGACACAGACCTTCCAGACCGTCAAGGACGTCTACAACTTCGCCCGAACCCGTATGGAGAAGGTGCTGGCGGATTTGCAGCACCTGATGGCGACCATTCGCACCGGGCGGGCCTCGGTCAGCCTGCTCGAGCCGGTGCGCGTGGATTATTACGGAACGCCGACCCCGCTCAATCAGTTGGCCGCCCTGCATGTGCCCGAGCCCAATCTGATCACCATCCAGCCCTGGGACGTGTCGCAAATCGGGGCCATCGAGAAGGCCATCCGGGCCTCGGATCTGGGGCTGAATCCCTCCAACGACGGGCGCATCATCCGGGTCCCGATTCCGCCGCTGACCGAAGAGCGGCGCCGGGAGCTCGTCAAGCATCTGCACGGCGTCGCGGAGGATCACCGCGTGGCCCTGCGCGCCGTGCGCCGGGAAGCCAACGAAGCGCTCAAGAAGATGATGAAAGACAAGCTGATCAGCGAGGACGACGAGCGGCGCGGGCTGGACGAAGTTCAGAAAATTACCGACAGCTACATGCAGAAGCTCGAGCAGGCAGTAAAGATCAAGGAAAAAGAGATTCTCGAGCTCAGGTAAGACCCGCCCGCGAAATCCCTCAGGATTCCGGCAAGAAAGTCCTGCTCCGCCCGTTATATTGAATCGGGACGGGATGGCGCGTACGCAGGCACATCCGGAGCCGACTGCCGCCGAAGACAACGGGCTGGCCGAGTTCTTCCAGCAACACAAGCGGCGGGCATATGTATTCGCCTTGCAGATGGTCGGCGACCCCGAGGATGCCATGGAGCTCACGCAGGAAGCTTTTCTGCGCCTGCACCGGCGGTGGGGACGGAGGGACCCTGCAAAACCGGTCCTGCCGTTGCTGTACGCCATCTTGCGCAATCTGGCCATTGACCTGTTGCGCCAACGCGCCGTGCGGCATCGCGAGGATGCCGATCTCGAGCGGGAACCGGCTCCGCAGCCCGGGCCCGAGGCTCTGGCGAGCCAGGAGCAACTCAGCGCTGCCCTCTGGCAAGCCATCCAGCGGCTTCCCCCGGCTCAGCGTGAGGTGTTGTTGCTGAAAGACTATCACGGGCTGCGCTACGACGAGATCGCGCGCGTGACCGGGACGACGCCGGCTCTGGTCAGTTCCCGGCTCCACGATGCGCGTGAGCGTCTGCGGCGGCGGCTAGCGAGGTATCTCTGATGCCAGCGGACCGACACGAGCAAATCCGCAGCCTGCTCTCGGCTTACCTGGACGAGGAGCTGACGCAGGCCGACAGCCAGCGTGTGCGCATTCACCTGGAAGATTGTCCGGAGTGCCGCGAGCGCCTGCGCGAACTGGAGGGGTTGAAGCGCCTGACCGGTCAACTCGCCTTTCCCGATCCCCCGGAGGAGAAGATGAAGGAACTGGAACGGAGGCTTTCGGTGCGCCTGAGCCGAGGGCTGGGCTGGGTGCTGGTGTGCGGCGGCGTGGCCGCCTGGTTGTTGTACGCCCTGGTGATGGCGATCCTGCACTGGCGCACGCCTACCTTCAAGGAGATGCTGGGCGGCGCCGTGGTGGTGGGCTTGCTCATGCTGTTCTTCTCGGTGTTGCGCGAGCGGTGGCTCGAGCTGCCGCACGATCGTTACAGGAGCGTGAAGAAATGATCGTAGTCACCAGCTTCGAAGTTCCGGGCAAGCGAATCCGCCGGGTGCTGGGTCTGGTTCGCGGCAACTGCGTGCGTGCGCGCCACGTGGGCAAGGATATCCTGGCGGTGCTGCGCAATGTGGTGGGCGGCGAGATCCACGAGTACACCAAACTGCTGGCCGAAAGCCGCGAGCAGGCGCTGGATCGAATGGTGGCCGAGGCGCGGGAGCTGGGCGCCAACGCCGTGGTCGGCGTGCGCTTCATGACCACGAACGTGGGTGCGGGAATGGCCGAGATTCTGGCTTACGGCACGGCGGCGGTTCTGGAGGACTGAGCGCGTTTGCCTCAAGCTGCGCGGGGCTTGCGCGGCTGCCCGATGGGTTGTGGATAGCCGCGCTCCAGCTCGGCGCGGCAGCGCCGCTCGGTCTCGTCGGGGTGCTCACCCAGTTCCCGCAACAACAGCTTGTGCATGCGCTCCACGCGGTCGCGCTGGGCCGGGTCAGCCGCCTGATTGCGGAACTCGGCCGGGTCCTCGCGCAGGTTGTACAGCTCGCGCTCGGCGGGATGACGCTCGTCGGGCGGGCTGTGGTAGACGTACTTCCAGTCGCCCGCCCGGAGCATGGCGAATCCCGAGGCGATGTTGTGGGCGTAGTACTGGCTGACGGCCATGTCCTTCCAGGGCGCGCGCGGGTCGTCCGACCAGCGCAGCAGGGAATGGCCATCCCAGTCCTCCGGCGTGCGGGCGCCCGCGATTTCGGCCAGGGTCTGAGCCACGTCCACCAGCGAGCAAGCCCCCGAGCGACGCTGCCCGCCCTTCCACCGTTCCGGCCACCAGGCAATCAGGGGCACGTGGGCGGCGTGCTCGTACATGCAGTTTTTCCACCACAGGCCGTGTTCGCCCATGTTCTCGCCGTGATCCGTGGTGTAAATCACCACCGTGTCGCGCGCGAACGGACTCTTGCGCAGGGCATCGAGCACCAAGCCGATCTGCTCGTCCACCCATTGGGTGAGAGCGTAGTAGAGTTCGCGACCGCGGCGTACGATCTCCGGATCCACGTCCACCAATCCGAAGCCGCGGCGCAGATGCTGGTAGTTCAGGGGCATCCGCTCGAAGAAGCCTTCGGGAATCACGGGCATGGGGATGCGGTCCTGGTAGTTGCGCCAGTAGCGTTCGGGAACGATAAGGGGGAAGTGGGGCGCCAGGTAACCGGCGAACAGGAAGAAAGGCTTGTCGCGGCGGCTGCGCCTGGCCAGGAAATCCAGCACGCCCTCGGTGACGCGGCGGTCGTGGGCCATGACCGGGGAATCCTCGCCCGTACGGAAATCGCGGAATCGCTGTTGGGCGGCGGCGTAGTTGACCGTGGTGTCGTCGGCCCGGCGGCGCCGGCCGCGTCCGGTCTTGACGCTGTTGTTCATGTTGCCGCCGATCTCCACGAAGCCGTAGCGGCGGCCTTGGGCGTAATGCTGCTTGCCGCAAAGAAAAGGCTCGTAGCCGGCCGCGTTCAGCAAGCGCGGCAGCGAGGGCATGTCGTCGGCCGGCAGCTCGCAATCGTTGTTCCAGAGGGAGATCCGGTGGATGTATTTGCCTGCGGTCCACGAGGAACGGCAGGGCGCGCACAAGGGCGAATTGGTGTAAGCATCCTCGAAGACGATCCCTTCGGCAGCCAGCCGGTCCAGGTTCGGGGTGCGCGCCAGGCGGTTGCCGTAACAGCCCGCCACGCGCCAGTTATGCTCGTCGCTCATGATGAACAGAATGTTGGGGGGGCGGGGGGAGGCCCCCCGGGCCCGGGGCGGGCGGAGGGCAATGCCGGCCAGCGAATGAAAGAAAGCTCGCCGCGAAGCAGTCGGGGTCATGGCGCACGCATTATACCCCGCCGGAGTGCGGGGGAGTTACAATACCAGCGAGATTGATTTGATCCAGAACGCACCGTGGACCCGTCCACCAACAAGAAGGTAGTGATCCGCCGCTTCGACCGGGAACCGATCTCCGGCTTCGTGAATCCCCAAACCTACTTGAAGCCCGAGGGGGTGGAACTGCTGAGTCAGGACGGAAATTACCTGAAGGTTCCGTGGGACCAGGTCAAGGCGGTGGATTTCGTGCGGGCCTTCCTGCCCGAAAACAACGAACCCGACCAGCGGTTCTTCGCCCGCCGTCCCAAGATGGCGGGTTTGTGGGTGCGGATGCGATTCCGCGACGGGGAACTCATGGAGGGTCTGCTGGTCAATAACCTGCTGCATTGGGAACCGCACGGTTTCACGGTAGCGCCGCCCAATCCGACCTCGAACCGGCAGAGGATCTTCGTGCCGCGGGTCGCGCTGGTCGAGATCTGCGTGCTGGGCGTCATCGGCAGTCCGCTGAAGAGCAGCGCCGCCAGGACCAAGGCCAGGACGGAACAGATGCGACTGTTCGAGTGAGGCGCGATCAGCGACGGTAAGCCGCCGACAAGCGGCACTGGGCCAAGTCGAGCCACCGCTTGTCCGCCGTGGCCCGCACGAAAGTCAGCGCATCCACCAGGAAACTGCGGGGATGAGGGAAACGCCGCCACAACTGGCGCGCCTTCTCGGCGATTTCCCAAAGCAGCGCGGGATCGAAATCCTGGGCCACCGTGATGTGGGGGTGGTAAGGATAAGGCTCCTCGAACCAGAGGGGTCCCTGGCTGAGCTGATCGTGCAACGCCACCAGTTCATCCCAGCCTTTCCGGACCGCCACGTAGGCCACGGTCGTGCTCTCGAACACCTCGATGTCGCCGGTCTCCACTTCAAAGACAGGAAAGGCTTCGGCGCGGTCGCGGATCAGGCGCCAGGCCTCTTCGGCGGGTACGCTCAGCGCCCGCGCCGGCAGGATCGTGACGTGGGCGTGGGGGATGCAGTTGGGCGCCAGCTCGCGCCGCATGTTGTCCAGGAAAGCCCCGAGCGGGTCAGGAATGTAGCTGACCACGGCATAGCTGTTGACGAGCTGAGAACCGTCTCCGGGCGCACAGGCGGATTCTTCGCGTCTCAACTCCTGTGAGTCGGCGGTTGCGGAGGCGTCAAAGGGATCGCGTCCCGACGGGACAAGGTTGCGGTACACCATCATGAGGCGTCAAAGGGAGCGCGGTTGCGAGTAGGCGCCAGGCCCGGCCTGGTCGTCGAGCGACGTCTGCGGCGCTTCCCAGCGCGCCTGCTCGAAGCCCACGTATTTGCAAATCTGCAACTCGCCCCTTTCGGATTCTAGCAAATCGCCCACTCTGAGCGGAACGCCACGGTCGCGCAACAGGAACCAGGCGGCGTAGGGCGAGGGAGCTTCGACCCAACCGTCCTCGCGATAATCCCTGGGCCGCACGAGGCCGGGACCGCCGGTATGCGGAGCCCAGCGGAACTGCTCCTGTTGCGCGTCCTTGAGACGATGGATTTTGTAGCGCGGCATAACAGCGTATTGTCGCGCAAAAAGGCGCTGCGCGGAGCACGCCGGCCGCGTGGCGGCGCTGCGCGCAAACGATCTGTCAGAATTGAAGGGACGTGAGACGAAAGCTCCTTGCGTGGACCGCACTGCTGGCGGCCGCGACCGGCGGCGGCGCGATCCTGATCCGGCGGGCACTGACCCGCCCGCCAGAGCTGTCTTTCGCCAGAGTGGAACGCGGCCAGTTGGTCAGCACGCTGGTCAGCAACGGCAAGGTCGAACCGGCTGAATTCGTCCTGGTGCGCAGCGAGCGGGAAGGCATCCTCGCCCGGGTGGCTGTAGAGCGCGGCGCCCGGGTCGACCGCGACGACCTTCTCGCCGAAATCGAGGACCGGGAGGCCAGGACCGAGCTGGCAGCGGCCGAGGCGCGGCTGGCGGAGGCGCGCGCAAGCCTGGAGGTGATCCGGAGGGGCGGCCGTGAGGCGGAGCTGGCGGAAATCGTGAACGGGCTGGCGCGTGCGCGCCTCGAGGAGCAGGAGGCGGAACGGGAATTGCGCGCGCTCGAGAAACTGCTGGTGAAGCAGGCTGCCACCGCCCTGGAGGTGCAGGCGGCCCGGGACCGTCTGGAGCGGGCGCGAACCGAGATCCGCGGGCTGGAACAAAAACGCGCCGCCCTGGTTTCCTCATCGGACCGCGCGGCGGCCGAAGCGCGTTGGAAGGAGGCCCAGGCCGCCCTCGAGCGGGCGGCCCTTCGCCTGCGCCGGTGCCGCATCCGCGCGCCCCTGCCCGGCGTGGTCTACGAGCTGCGGGTGCGCCGCGGGGATTACGTGCGCCCCGGCGATCCGGTGGCGGCGGTGGGAAAGCTCGATCCGGTGCGGGTTCGCGTTTATGTGGACGAGCCCGAGCTGGGCCGGCTGGCCCGCGGCATGCCCGTCGTCATCACCTGGGACGCGCTTCCCGGTCGGAGCTGGGACGGGAGCATCGAGCAGACGCCGCTGGAGGTCACCGCACTGGGCGCCCGGCAGGTGGGCGAGGTGGTCCTCACCATCCGCAATCCGGAACAGGACCTGCTGCCCGGGGCGAACGTCAACGCCGAGATCCGCACGCAGATCGTCCGTGGCGGCCTGATCATCCCCAAGGAGGCGGTGCGGCGGCGCAGGGAGCAAACCGGGACCTGGGTGCTGGAGGGAGACCGCCTGCGCTGGCGGCCGATCCGGCCCGGGGCCTCGACGCTGACCCGCGTCCAGGTGCTGGAGGGCTTGCGAGAAGGCGAGCTGGTAGCCCTGGGATCGGCGCCCGAGCTGCGCGACGGTCTCCGGGTACGGCCCTTGCGGCCGTGATCGGCCCGGCTCAGCTCTTCATGTGCTGCGCCAGGTAGTTCTCCAGGCCGGTCTGCTCGATCAAGCCGAGCTGGGTTTCCAGGAAATCGGTGTGGCCTTCCTCGTCCTTGAGCAGGGACTCGAAGAGATCCTTGGAGCCGTTGTCGCCGGCTTCCTGGCAGATCCTGGCGGAGGCGTTGTACGCCGCCACGGCGCCCCGCTCCATTTCGAGCTGGCGCTGGAGCAGGGCGGGCACGGAGGCCGGAGGCTGGATGGAGAAGGAGCCTCCCATTTCGGGAATTCCTTCCAGAAAAATGATGCGCTCGATGAGGCGCTCGGCGTGCCTCATCTCGCCGATGGCCTGCTTCTGAATGAGCGAGGCCAGGCGGCTGAGGCCCCAGTTCTCGCACATTTCGGCATCGAGCATGTACTGGTGAATGGCGGTCAGTTCGTCGTGCAAGGCTTCGTTCAGACGAGCAATAACGTTTTCATTTCCCTTCATCGGACGCTCTCCTTGATGATTGCCGGGTGGGAGTCCGCCCGCGGCGAGCGCACTGCGAGCAGATCCCCATGAATTGTACCGAGTAATCGAGCAGCCGGAAGCCGGCCGCCCGTCGCTCCGGCACGGGCAGCCGGTCCAGGGCCGGATGGTACAGGTCCACGATCCTGTCGCACGCCACGCACACCAGGTGATGGTGGCGCTGCGGCGGAAGTTCGAAACGGGCGGCCGCGCCCGCGTACCACACTTTGCGCACGACGCCGGCCCGGACCATGGCCTCCAGGGCACGGTAGACCGTGGCGCGAGAGACGCCGGGCAGGCGGCGCGCGACGTCCTCGTAGAGGAGGTCGGCGGTGGGATGGTCGCGACGCCCTGCCAGGGCCTCGAGCACCGCCCTTCGCTGAACGGTGAGAGGCAGACCCCGCCGGCGACAGAGGGCCTCGGCCCGGGCCATGAGGGGCGGCGCGACTTTTCGCGAATCCATCCTGTTTGAGATTTTATCTCATCCAAAACTATTTCGCAAGGGAAAATCCTTCCGCCCGGCGTCCGTCCTTCAGCCAGCGCCCCAAGAAGCTCTGCCAGGCGGGGTCTATGGCGGGGCCGTTCGGCTTGTGCCCGTCCTGCGTCAGCACGAACTGGAGCCGCTCGGGGACGCCGAGCAGCCGGTAGACCTCGCGGGCGCGGTTGATGTAGCCCCAGCTCTGCCGGTCGTCGGAGTGTCCCCCGCAGTCCTCGCACCGGCCCGCCCCGCCGATCACCAGCAGGGGTCGCGGAGCGGCCAGGGCCAGAACCTCGTGGTGATCGTGCTCGAATCCCGGCCGGGCGGGATCGGGATTGAGCAGGCTGAGCACGGTCCGCTGCGGCGTGGGAATGCCGGAGAACGGACGCAACCAGTCCAGATACCAGGGTGCGTACCAGTTGGTGCCGCCGTTGAGGGCGATGTGGGGGTCCACCGCCACCACGGCCGCGAATTCCGGCGCGAAGGCCGCCACGTACAGCGCCGCCTTGGCGCCCAGCGAGAAGCCCATGAAGCCGATCCGCCCTTCGTCCACCGGCTTGAGGCTTCGCAGGTACTCGGCCTGCCGGCGGGCGTCGTGCACCATTTTGGCAAGGGGCAGCCAGTGTCCGAAGCGCTCGTAGAGCTTTTCCGGGGCGCCCGTACGGGCGGTGGTTCCGTCGCGATAGTGCCGGATGAAGGACCAGCTCGTCAGCACCACGTAGCCGCGGCCGGCCAGCCAGCTTCCCCACCACTGCTCGGGCGCCGTGAAATCGGGGGTGCTCGAACTCCAGCAGATCACGGCAGGAAAAGGACCCGGCCCCCGGTTGCGGGGCATGAGCAGAAGGTGTTTCTGATAGAAATCCTTTTCGATGGGCAAATCCAGCCGGATGCGGGTGTAGCTGTCCAGTTCCTGCGTCTCCAGGATGCGCGCCTTGCGAATGTCGCCGAACCACCGGCGGTCGCGGCGATCGGGCTCGAGCTTGCCGAGGATGCGCGTCCACAAGGCGAGGATCTCGGGCCGGCGCTTGCGGTACCAGTCCCGCGGCGATTTGAGTCCCTCGACCAGCGAGGGAATGATCTGGCGCTCCGCACCGGGATCGGGGGCCGGGCTGTCACGGGAAGTCACGCGGTGGTAGGTGAGACGGGCTGCTTCGTCCTGCGGCTGGGTGAAGGCTGCCGGCACGAGCGCGCCCAGCAGCACGAGCACGCCGCAGGATTTCATGGGCGCACCACCCTGACGGCATGGAATCCTTCCTCGAGCGTGGGCGGAACGAGCCGGGCCGCCATACGCTCCAGCGCCTCTTCGGGCACCACACGCCGGCGGCGGCGGTTCCGTTCCTTGCAGATTTCCACCGGCACGTCGAAAAAAAGGGCTTCGACCCGGCAGTCGAACAGCCGCGCCATCAGGATGTAGGGGCGACGCTCCTGCGGCGTCAGATGGGTGGCGTCCATATAGGTGACGGGCCGGCCGATGGCGATTCGATGGTACAGCAAGTAGCGCAAGGTGGGGAAGACGCGCGCGTGAATGGTCTGATCCGTCTCGTCATCGGCCAGCAGCTTGCGGATGGCGTCCGAGGAAAGGCTGGGCAGGCAGTGCTGCTCCAGGTAGGTCGTCTTTCCCGAGCCGGGCAAGCCTACGACCACGACGATGCAGGAACGTACCTGGGGAGGGAGCGGGGGCCCCGGCATAGGCACAGGCGCACGCATGGTCCTGACCATGCAGCTTACCGCGCCTGTGGACCCGCCGCGGACGGGGGTGGGTCGGGCTCACGCTGCCTCGAGCTCGCCGCGGTCGGCAGCTTCCTGGCATTCGATGCACAGTGAACACCAGGGGATCGCGCTCAGGCGCGCCGCGCCGATGGGTCTGCCGCAAGCCTGGCAGGCGCCGTAGGTTCCGTCGTGGATTCGTTTTAATGCGGACTCCACGTCGGCGATCAAGCGACTGAGCCGGCTGACGGCGCGGACAGCCAGCTCACGCTCGCTGAAACTGCGCATGCGCTCGAGCAGATCGCCGCCGCTGCTTTCGATGGCGATCTGGGCGCGTTTGCGAGCCAACTCCTCGCACAGTTCGCGCCGCCGAGACTCGAGTAATTCCTGATACTTTTTCCAGCGGTGAATCATCGCCGTCTCAACCTCCCGCCCCGATGATACAGCCGCAAGCGACCGCAGTCTATCCCCCGTTCCAAGGAGGCCGGCGCCGCAAATCGGGTAGGAGGCCGTGCTCCGACCACCAGCGCGGCGGGCCTAGCGAGCGGCCGGCGCGGGAGCGGCCGGGATCGCGGAGAAGCGCACGCCTTCCCATCGGGCCACCACCGCGGTGGCCAGGCAGTTGCCCAGAACGTTGACCGAGGTCCGCACCATGTCCAGGACGGCGTCAATGCCCAGCAGCACCGCTACGCCCTCCATGGGAAGCCCGAAGGTAGCGACGGTGCCCGCCAGGATCACCAGCGCCGCGCGCGGAACGCCCGCCACGCCTTTGCTGGTCAGCATCAGGGTGAGCATCATGAGCATCTGCTGCCCGAAGGTGAGCTCGATGCCCCCGGCCTGGGCCACGAACATGGAAGCCAGCGAAAGATAGAGCGTGGTGCCGTCCAGATTGAAGCTGTAGCCGGTGGGGACCACGAAGGCCACGATGTGCTTGGGAACGCCGAACTGCTCCATGTTCTGGAGGACGCGGGGCAAGGCGGCCTCGCTGGAGGCCGTGGAAAAGGCGATCAGGAACGGTTCGCGCGCGGCGCGATAGAAGGGCCTGAACGGGATACGCGCCAGTGCGATGACCGGCCCGAGCACGGCGACCACGAAAATGATCTGGGCCAGGTACATGGTGAGCACGAGCTTGCCCAGCCCGACCAGCACGCCGAAGCCCTTGCCGCCCACGGTGGCCGCCATCGCCGCCCCCACCCCGAGCGGCGCCAGATACATCACATAGCGCGTGTACTGGAACATTACGTCGGCCAGAGATTCGGTAAAGCGCACCACCGGCTGGGCGCGCTCGCCGATGGCTGCGCAAGCCGCTCCGAACAGCAAGGCGAAAACGACGATCTGGAGCACCTCGCCGCGCGCCATGGCATCCACGATGCTGGTCGGGAAGACGTGTTCGAGGATCGCCGACAGGGTGGGCGGGGGCTGTTTGAGGACGGCTTCCTCGGCCGTTTTCTGAAGAGCCACGCCTTCGCCCGGCCGGACCAGGTTCGCCACCCCCAGCCCCAAAAACAAAGCGATGGTGGTGACGATTTCAAAGTAAATGATCGCTTTCAGCCCGATGCGTCCCATCTGCTTGGGACTGCCGGCCCCGGCGATGCCATAGACCAGGGTGGCGAACAGCAACGGAGCGATGATGGACTTGATCAACCGCAGGAAGACGTTGCTGATCAGGCTGAGCTTGACCCCGATCTGGGGCGCAAGCCCGCCCACGACAATCCCGGCAGCCATGCCGATGAAAATCCAGCCGGTCAAGGAAATCTTTCTCACCTTTCCCCCCACTTCAGCTTCTGGCGAAGAACGTCGAAGAACAGCGAGCGCGGCGGGCGGATCAACTGCAAACAGTGCGGTGAGGAGCGACAGATCACCTGGTCCAGGTGGCGCAGCGGCTCGCCTACTTGCCCGTCAATGGTCAGGTAGGTGTCGTCGTCGGCGGCGCGGTTGACGATGCGGATCACGCTGGTGTCAGGTACGATGACCGGGCGGTTGGTCAGCATGTGCGGGCAGATGGGAGTCAGACAAAGGGCGCCGACGCGCGGGAAGATGATCGGCCCGCCGGCAGACAAGGAGTAGGCCGTGGACCCGGTCGGCGTGGCCACGATCAACCCGTCGGCCTTGTATGCGCAGACGAAATGCGCATCCACGTACGCGTCCAGGTCAATCATGCGGGCGATGGAGGCCTTGGTGAGCACGACATCATTGAGCGCCTCGTAGCGGGAGACGATGGCGTCGCCGCGCATGAGCTCGCAGTGAAGCATGCGGCGCCGCCCGATGCGGTGATCGCCGCGCAGGGCGCGCTCCAGTTCCGGATACAGCTCGTCAATGGTGATGGCCGTCAGGAAACCCAGGCCGCCGAGGTTGACGGGAAACAGGGGCACGTTGCGTCCGCGGAGGGCGCGGGCGGCGGCCAGCAGCGTGCCATCACCGCCCAGCACGATCACGAGCTGGCAGTCTTCGGGCACATGCTCGCGCGGCAGCCCGTCGGAGCGCCCCAGGTAGGTTGCCGTCGGCACATCGTACCGCACCTCGATGTTTCGGGCCTGCAACCACTCGACCAGTTCCGGCACGATCTGCGCGGCCTGGGGCACGTTAGGCTTGGCGATGATCCCCACCACGCTAACGTCGGGCATAGAGCAAGAACTCCCGGTTGCCTTCCGCCCCGCGCACCGGGCTCTCGATCCATTCGGCGCGAAAACCCAGCGCCTGGGCGGCGGCGGCAACTTTGCGGCAAGCGGCCTGCTGAAGTTCCGGATCCTTCACGATGCCGCCCCTGCCGACCTGACCGCGACCCACTTCAAACTGGGGCTTGACAAGTATAACCATTTCGCCATCCGGGGCGAGCAGCGGCGGCAGGCGGGGCAGGATCAAGGTCACCGAGATGAAGCTGACGTCGCAAACCGCCAGATGGATCGGCTCAGGCACGTGGTCCTTGCCGAGGCGCCGCGCATTGAGGCCTTCGCGCACGACCACGCGCGGGTCGTTCCGCAACTTCCAGTCCAACTGGCCGCGGCCGACGTCCACCGCGTAGACCTTGCGCGCGCCGCGTTGCAAGAGACAGTCGGTGAAACCGCCCGTGGAAGCGCCCACGTCCAGGCAAACGCGGTCCACCACGCGGATGCCAAAGTGATCGAGCGCCGCCTGGAGCTTCAAGCCGCCGCGACTCACGTAGGGCAGGGGCGTGCGGACCCTCAATTCGGCATCCTCAGGGACAAGTTGCCCGGGCTTGCCGCCCGTCTGGCCGTTGACCAGCACTGCACCGGCCAGGATCAACGCGCGGGCCTGGGCGCGGGTCTCCGCCAGCCCGCGTTCCACCAGAAGCTGGTCCAGCCGGCGACGGCTCACTGCGTGCGATGCAAGATCAGCTCGGCAAGCTCCCGCAAGCGGCGGGCACGATCGCCGAAGCCCTCGAGCGCGTGCAACGCGGCCGCAATCTCCTGCTCCGCCATGCGGTGAGAGGCCGGCAGTCCGTAGACAGCGGGGAAGGTAATCTTGTTCTGCCGGGCGTCCTTGCCCGCGGTTTTGCCCAGCGTCTCCGAAGACTGTTCCACGTCGAGAATGTCGTCCACGATCTGGAACGCAAGCCCGACGTGGCGGCCGTAGCGGGTCAGCGCGGCAAGCTCTTGCTCGGAGGCGCCCGCACACAGGCCGCCCATGCGCACGCTTGCGGTCAACAGAGCTCCGGTCTTGGCGCGATGGATGGATTCCAGCAACTCAGGTGCGGGCGGCTTGCCTTCGCCCTGGAGATCTTCCACCTGGCCGGCGATCATTCCGCCGAGAGTCCCCGCGGCCGAGGAGAGTTCCTCCACCAGCCGGATGCGCGCCTGGGCGTCGGAACAGGCAGCGCGCGCCAGCACGTGGAAGGCCAGCGTCAGAAGCGCGTCTCCGGCGAGAATCGCCATGGCCTCGCCGAACTGTTTGTGGCAAGTGGGCCGGCCGCGGCGGAAATCGTCGTTGTCCAGAGCCGGCAGGTCGTCGTGGATCAGCGAGTAGGTGTGGACCAACTCCAGGGCGCACGCGGCGTCCATCGCTGCCGGCGCCCCGGGCGAGACGGCATCCGCGGCGGCCAGGCACAGGATGGGACGGATGCGTTTGCCTCCTGCGAAGACGCTGTAACGCATGGCCCGGTGGATGATCTCGGGCGGCTCGTTTTCCCCAGGCAACCAGCGATCCAGTGCCGCGTCCACTCGCTGGCGCTGCGCCTCGAGCCAGGTACGGAAATCGGCCGCAGCCTGCGGGTCGGGCGCCGGGCGGCTGTGATGCCGATGGGAACTCATGAGCGATCGGGCCGGAAAGGTTCCGGCTGAATGCGGCCTTCGCGTTTCATCAGGATCTCGACGCGCGTTTCCGCCTCTTCGAGCTGCTTGCGGCAAGTCTCCGCCAGCGCCACGCCCTTTTCGTAAAGCTCCAAGGCGCGTTCCAACGGCAGATCCCCGCTTTCCAGTTCCTTGACGGTCCTCTCCAGCTCCGCCAGACAGGTTTCGAAACCGGGGGCGGAGGCTTTGTCCTCGGGCGTTTCCGGCATCGAGCTTATTGTAGAACGGTCCGCAGGACCTCAGCCGCCCAGCCTGGCGCGGACCTTGTCGCTGAGGAGCTTGTTGTCCACGCGCTTGCCCGCCAGGCGCGCCTGGGCGGCTTTCATCACGGCGCCCATTTGCTTGAGCGAGGTGGCGCCGGTTTCCGCGAGGGCGGCCTCGACCGCCGCGTCCATCTCCTCCTCGGTGGCTGTCGGCGGCAGGTAGGATTCGATGAGCCGCAGCTCGGCCTCCTCTTTGGCGACCAGATCCTCACGCCCGCCCTGGCGAAACATTTCCGCGGCCTCTTTGCGCTGCTTGATGAGCATGTTGAGAATTTGCAGCTCGGCCTTTTCGTCCAGGGGGCGCGCGGTATCGGCGCGATGTTTGATGAGCGCGCTCTTGATCATTCGCAGGGCGTTGAGGCGCGCCTCGTCGCGGGCCTTCATGGCCTCGCGCATGTGCTGCTCGACGGTCTCCAGCAGGGCCATGCCAATATTGTGGCGCAAGCCGGCGCGCGCGAAAAGGAAGCGATCAGGCGCGGGCTGCGGTCTCTAACGGTTCGTCATACTCGAGCAGGCGCCGCTCGCCTTCCAGCGCGCGCAGCCGTGTCAGATCCTGCGTGACTTCGAGCGTGCCCAGGTAGGTTCCGTCGGTATCCCGTACGGCGAAGTAGCGGATGTGCACGAAACGTCCGTGATGCTGGATCCAGAACTCGGCCACGTTCTGGCGGCCCTGGCGGAAGTCATCCAGGATGCGGTTGACCACGTCCACGCTCTTGGGCGGGTGGCAGTGCTGGACCTGGCGACCCAGGATGGCGCGGCTGCGGGCAAAGATGCGGTCGCGTCCCTCGGAGAAAAACGCCACGCGATCGTCGGCGTCCACGAAGGTCAAATCCACGGGCAGCGTGTTGAAGATGGCGGCCAGTTGCCGGAGGCTCAAAGCGCCGTTGGGCAACTCGACGTCGGCGCCGGGCGGCAGCTGGACGCCTTGGCGCAGTACGCGTGCGGGCGGCTGGTAGCCGGCGCGCGGCTCGACCAGGCACCACCCGTAGCGCGGCGAAGACTCCCAGATCTCGGCCCAGTCGTCCTCGGTGAGCGTGCCGAGAGCCAGAGGCAGGAGGATGTTTTCTTCCTTGTAGATCATTTCCTCGACTGCGGCGAAGGTACGTCGGCCCAACCCCGTGGCGAGGCTCTTCAGCTCGCCGGCTCGTCCGCTTTGCGCACGCAGCGCCTCATCGAAGCTCTTTAGCAGCGCGCGCACCTCGTCGTCCTTGGCCCACATGACCTTGGAAGGGCCGGTGATGCCGTAGCGCTCCAGCCGCGAAAACAGCGCGTGCTCTTTGCGCTGGTAGTGCTTGTCCACGTCCATGAGTTCGTTGACGGCGCGGCGCAACTCGAGCAACTCGCCCTCGGCCCCGGCTTCATCCGGCAGCGCCTCGATGCGCCGCAGAACTTCGCGAGCGTGCCCAATCACCTCCTTCAGAGCGGCATTCTCGCGACGGAATGTGTCCACGGGATGGCCGGGAGGCAGCTCGGGCGGACGGATCTGCACGAGGACATCGCGCGTGACTTGCGAGTGCAAGTCGCACATGGCCTGGATTTCGGAAACGGGCATGCCTTCGGCGATCAGGGCCTGCTCCATGGCCACGATCTCGGAGTGGTCGGTCTGCCGGACGAGCTCGCGCAGGCGCGCCTTGACGCTCTCCGGGGACTCGCCGGCGTGCAGGCTCTTGATGATTTCCTTCAAAGTGCGGATGCGCTGGGCGCGGTTGTCGATCAGCTCGCTCATACACTTTCAGGCTAGGCGACGGCGTGCGAAACCACCATGACTTTGGTCACATCCGGGAGCGCGCCCGCCGCGGGCTTGTTATCATGAGGAGCGCCATGGACTGGACACGCCGACAGGCGCTGCTGGCGCCGGCCGCGGTCGCCATACCCGGCCAGGCCGCCCTTCCCTCCGTCAAGCTGGGGCCCCATGCCGTCTCGCGGCTCATCGTGGGCGGCAACCCGATCAGCGGCAATTCCCACGTCTCCGCCGCCCTGAGTCGGGAAATGATTGACTACTTCACGGCCGCCAACGTCAAGCGTCTGCTGGCGGATTGCGAACGGGCGGGCATCAACACCTGGCAGTCGCGCGGCGATCGCCACATCATGCGCCTGCTGCACGAGTACCGGCTGGAGGGCGGGCGGATCCAGTGGATTGCGCAAACCGCGTCCGAGTACGGCGACATCGTGCGCAACATCCGGGAAATCGCCGCGTACCGGCCTATCGGGATTTACCACCACGGCACGGCCACCGACCGGTTCTGGGCTGCAGGCAAGATCGAACAGGCGCGAGAGTTCCTCAAAGCGATCCGTGACGCAGGCGTGCTCGTGGGTCTGGGCACCCATATCCCGGAGGTCGTGGACTATGTGGAATCGAAAGGCTGGGACCTCGACTTCTACATGACCAGCGTTTACAACCTCAGCCGCTCGCGAGCCGAGGTCGAGCAACTGGCCGGCGGCCAGGCGCAAGGCGAGTACTTTCACCACCCCGATCGCCAAAGAATGCTCGAGCGCGTGCGGCAGACCTCCCGGCCTTGCCTGATCTTCAAGGTATACGGGGCTTCGCGGTTGTGCGGCTCGCGCGAGCAAATGAAAGAGGCGCTGGAGCTGGTCTTCCGCTACGCCAAGCCCGGCGACTGCGTGGTCATCGGGATGTTCCCCAAGTCCAAGGACCAGGTGCGAGAGAACTGCGAGCTGGTGACAGAGGTGCTCAGCCGGCCGAGCTGAGAGGGGGGATCTCCGGAGGGTATCCCAAAGCCTGCCGGGCAGCCTGGAGCACGGCCGCGCTCGCCCCGATGGCGTCCTCGACGTCCCCTCGCGTGTAAGACTCTCCCGGGATCGCGGGATCAGGCAGCGCGTCGGGGTAACGGCTCGTCAAGGAATGCCGGTCGAGGCGCCGACCTGCATCCACCAGCGCCACGAAGAGCTCGTCGGTTTCGGCCGCGCGCGGGGCCAGGGCGGCGACCGAGGGCAGCAGGACCGCACGCTCGCCCCGCGCGAAAAGATAACTCTTCAGGGCCTTCTGGGCAGCCTGCTCGGCGAAAAACGCGGCGTAGGAAAAAACGCCCTGCTCCAACAAACGCCGGGCTTGCTCGAAGTCGTAGCAGGCCTGCCGGTACCGGCGCTCGGATTGCTCAAGGGGACGCTTCATGAGGGCCGGGGTAGATCACGATCGCGTCTTTGAGGGCACTCATCAGGAAGGGGTTCTCGCTTTTCAGCATGCGCTGGAATTCCTCGGGCGTGTAAACGAACACGTCCGCCTCCACCGGCAACTCGGGCACCGCCAGCAGGCGACGAAGGAACCGCTCGGAAGTCTGCTCGATGATGATCAGATCGAGATCGCTCCAGGCATCCTGTTCGCCGCGGGCCGCGGAGCCGAACAACAGGATGCGCTCCACGGGGCCGTAGCCCTCGACGATCCGGCGCACAACTTCATCCGGCAGACCCTGCCGCGGCGCGGCCACGGCCACAGTATCACCCGGCGCGCCGATCACGGGCGCGGCGTCGCCGGAACCTCGCGCCAGAAACGCTGGGCCACGGCCCAGAGCATGGCGGGCAGCAAGGTGAGGAGGCCGGTCAACGCCGCCATGGTGCGGACGCCGACCCCCAAGTCAATCGAGATTCCAGCCAGATAACTCACCGCCGAGACGGTCAGCGACTGGAGTGCGTAGTCGGCCGAGAAGACGCGGCCGCGGTAGCGATCCTCGGTCTGCTCCTGAAGCAGCGTGGTCGAGAACACCCAGATGGTCGAACCGCCGGCATGGGCCAGCACCACAGCCGCGCAAGCCCACTCCAGGCTGGGGGCGGCGGAAAGGGCCAGATAGCCCGCGGCGCCGGCCAGGAATCCCAGCAGGATCCCCAGTCGTAAACGCCGCGATTCGCGTCCGAGGCAATAGCCGGCCACCAGCGGCCCCAGCAGCGCGCCCACGCCCCGGGATCCCATCAACAAGCTCATGCCCAGCATGCCGGCCTGCCTGGAACCGAGCCGTTCGCTCCCGACCGGAAAGATCTTCTCGCCGAAGATGGGCAGCAGCACCCAGTTGGCGCCCATCAATCCCAAACCGCTCTTGACCAGCATGGTGGCCAGGCGACAACGGTCCTGAACCATGTACCGGGCCCCTTCGAAGAAGGGCGAAAAATCGGTCAGTTCGCGCAGGCGGAAGGGACCCGTCTTGCTGAGGTGCTTTTCGGAAAAGGACATGGCGCGGATCAGCGCGGCCGAGCCCAGAAAGCTCAGGGCGTTGACCACGAAGACGGTCTCGCGGCCCAAGAAGGCAGCAACCAATCCGCCGAGACTGGCCCCGATCGCCAGATTGACCGACCAGGTGACCGAGGCCAGCGCGTTGGCCGCCAGCAGCTCGTCCTGGCGCGCAATGACGGGCACCACGGCGCTGCGCCCCGGCTCGAAGAAAGCCCACATGACGGTCCCCAGCAGCAAGAGCAAATAGACCAGCCAGACCATCGAGGGGCTGCGCACCCAGAGCATGCCCAAAACGATGCCGGCCCGCGCCAGGTCGGTGAAAATCATCACCCGCTTGCGGCTCATGCGGTCGTTGACCATGCCGGCGGCGGGGGCCACGAAGACCTGCGGCAGCACTTGCAGGACGTAGGCCAGGGCGATGGCCTTGGCGCTTCCGGTCAACTCCAGCAGCAAGCTGTACACCGCGATGGCATAAAACCAGTCGCCCAGTTGGCTGACGATCTGCGCAAACCAGAGCACGCGGAAGTTGCGGTTGTCGCGCAGCAGGCGCCAGTAGGCGGCCGGGGAGACCGGACTGGAGTGCATGGGCCGCTCAGCGGGATCCTGCGGCGGCAGGAACCTCGACGGTGTACAAGCCCATGCGTTGCTTGACCAGCTCGATCGTGGACTGCGCGATCGGCGTGACCCGGGCCGCGCCCTCGCACAAGATCCGGTCCACGTAGCCGGGATCGCCCATGATCTGGCGGAAGCGCTCCTGGAGAGGACGCAGATGCTCGATGACGACTTCGGCCACCTGCTTTTTCAGCTCGCTGTAACGCATGCCCGAGAAGTGCGCCCGCATCTGCTCGTCCGTCCATTCCGTGAAAGCCTGGAAGATGTTGAGGAGGTTGGCTACACCGGGCCCGAGCACGTTGAAGTCGACGCCGGGCGCCGAGTCCGTGGTGGCGCGCATGATCTTGCGCCGGATCACGTCGGGGGGGTCCAACAACGCGACCGCGTGCCCGGAGCCCGGAGCCGATTTGCTCATTTTCTTCTCGGGATCGTCCAGGCCCATGATGCGTGCGCCGACGACCGGCAGCCTGGTCTCGGGCACCACGAAGGTGGGACCGTAAATGGAGTTGAAGCGCTGGGCGACATCGCGCGTCAATTCCAGATGCTGGGCCTGGTCCTCCCCTACGGGAACGATGGCGGCCTGATAGAGCAGGATGTCGGCGGCCATCAGCACCGGATATTGGAACAGGCCGTCGCCCACGGTCTCCTGTTCGGCTGCCTTGGCCTTGAACTGGGTCATGCGGCCCAACCAGCCGAAAGGGGTCACGCAGGTGAGCATCCAGGCCAGCTCGGCGTGCGCCGGCACCATGGACTGGACCATGATGGTGGATTGCTGGGGGTCAATGCCCGCCGCCAGATACAAAGCCGCCACTTCGCGAATCTTGCGGCGCAGCTCGTCCGGCCGCTGGTAGACCGTGACGGCGTGCAAGTCTACGATGCAGAAAATGGCCTCGTAGTCATACTGGATCTTGACCCATTGCTTGAGCGCCCCCAGGTAGTTGCCGATGTGCAGGTTCCCGGTGGGCTGCATTCCGGAAAACACTCGTGGTTTCATGCCAGTCAGTAGGGCTGACCCGCAGGGCAGCGTGAATACTTATCCTACGAGATGGCGAGCGCGGAGACAAATCGGGTGATGCCGGGGCCGGGCGCCCGCTTCGAGGTCCGGATCGAGAAGCTGGTGCACGGCGGCCTGGGACTGGCCCGCCACGAAGGTCGTGTGATCCTGGTGGGCTATGTCCTGCCGGGGGAAAGAGTGCGGGTACGCGTGACCGGGACCCGGGCGGGCCTGTGGCGGGCGGAGCCGGAAGAAGTCCTCGAGGCGGCTGAGGGGCGCACGGCAGCGCCCTGCCCCTACTTCGGGCGCTGCGGCGGCTGCCGACTTCAGCACGCCCAATACCCGCTGCAACTGGAGATCAAGCGGGCCATCCTGACGGAGACGCTCCGGCGCATCGGAAAGATCGAACTGCCCGCGGCGCCGGCTGTCATTTCGGGACCGGCCTGGGAGTACCGAAACCGCGTTCAGTTTCATGTGAGGGGCGGACGCATCGGCTTTTTCGAAGCCGACAGCCAGCGGCTTTGCGCCATCGAGCAATGCATGATTGCCTCGCCCAAGATCAACGAGACGCTGTCGGCGCTGCGCCGGGTGGCGTCCGGATCCAGGTGGGCGCATCTCCTGCACTCGGTAGAGGTTTTCACCGACGGCGAACAGGTTCAGATCCACGTCGCCTCAAGCCCGCAGCGTCGGGGTCCCGGATCGGGGTTTTTCCGGGCCCTCGGCGCAAGGCTGCCAGGGGTGGTGGCCGGGGCGCTGAGCTACGCGGTGGGCGAGCAAAGGTACCGCGTGGGCTCTCGTTCCTTCTTCCAGGTGAATCGCTTCCTGATTGCGGACCTGGTGGGGCACGCGCTCGAGAATGCCGAGGGCGATACAGCAGCGGACCTTTACGCCGGCGTGGGTCTGTTCTCGCTGCCGATGGCGCGCCGATTCCGGCGTGTGGCCGCGGTCGAATCCTCGGCCGCCGCGGCCGCCGACCTGGCGCACAACGCCGCACAAGCCGGCCTCGCCATCGAAGTTCATCGTATGGACGCCGCGGCGTACCTGTCGGGCCTGAAAGGCGCGCCGGATTTCCTTCTTGCCGACCCCCCGCGCAGCGGCCTGGGCCGCGCGGTGGTGCGAGAACTGCTCCGTCTGGGACCGCCGGGACTGGCGCTGGTTTCCTGCGAGCCGGCCACGCTGGCGCGCGATCTGGCCGAGTTGCTGGCAGGAGGATATCGCATCGCCCAACTGACGCTGGTGGATCTGTTTCCCCAGACTCATCACATCGAAGCCGTCGCCCGCCTGGCGCGCGGATGAAGGTGCGCCCGGAGAGTTGAATTGGGCAGGCCGGTTACGGTACCGTCAAAATTTCCGGCGGAGAGATGAAGGGGACAAGTGGGCCTTGTTATTCTGAAAGACTATGATCCTTCCGCATTTCTGGAGGCTATCCACGCATGCAATCTGACAGTCTCTCCACATTGGCTCTCTGGTTGCAGGCCACCCCCGGCAGCGGTTACCTGAACCTGGTGCTGGGGATCAGCCTGCTGTCGTTGCTGGTGGCGGTGCTGTTCTCGCGTTACGTCCTGCGTCAGGACACGGGCACGGCTGCCATGCAAAAGATCTCCAACGCCATCCGGCAGGGCGCTGAAGCGTTCCTGCATCGCCAGTACAAGACGATCATCGCGCTGGCGGTGATTCTGGCGGTGATCATCTTTGCCGGCTACTACTTCGGCAAAGGCCACAGCGAGCTGGCCATCCGCATGACGATTTCCTTCATCGCCGGATCGCTTTGCTCGCTGGCGGCGGGCTACTTTGGCATGTGGGTTTCCATCCGTGCCAACATCCGCACGGCCTCGGCCTCGCGCAGCGATCTGAATCGCGCCTTGCAAATCGCGCTGCGCGGCGGGGCGGTCACGGGCCTCGGCATGGTGGCGCTGTCGCTTTTGGGCGTGGGCGGTCTGTTCTGGCTCTTCGACGGGCTGAACAATCCCAGCCAGGTGCCCTTCCAGATCGTGGCTTTCGGCTTCGGCGCCAGCTTTGTGGCGCTGTTTGCGCAGTTGGGCGGCGGCATTTACACCAAGGCGGCGGACGTGGGCGCGGACCTGGTCGGCAAAGTGGAAGCGGGCATCCCGGAAGACGACCCGCGCAACCCGGCGGTGATCGCCGACCTGGTGGGCGACAACGTGGGCGATTGTGCGGGCCGCGGCGCCGACCTGTTCGAGTCCACCGCGGCCGAGAACATCGGCGCCATGATTCTGGGCGTGGCCTTGCTGCCGGTCTTCGGCATTTACGGCGTCCTGTTCCCGCTGCTGGCCCGCGCCTTCGGTCTGATCGCCTCCATGGTGGGCGTTCTGATCGTGCGGGTCAAGGGCGAGGAAGACCCGATGAAAGCGCTCAACCGAGGCTATTACATGACGACCGCCCTGGCCATTCTGGGCTTTTACATCGCCGTGCGTCTGCTCCTACAAAATAACCTGAATTTGTTCTTTGCAGGCGTCATCGGCATCCTCACCGCCTTCCTGTTCGTCTACATCACCCAGTACTACACCGAGTACAAATACCGCCCGGTGCTCTCCATCGCGGAATCGGCCAAGACGGGGCCCGCCACGGTCATCATCACCGGGTTCTCGGTGGCTCTGGAGTGCACGGCGCTGCCGGTTCTGGTGATCTCGGCCGCCATTCTCGGCTCGTATTATCTGGGGGCCAACGCGGGCTTGCCCGGCGTTTCCCCGGCCGCCGCAGGCCTGTACGGGACGGCCATCGCCACCATGGGCATGCTTTCCACCGCGGCCTACATCCTGGCCATGGACACCTTCGGCCCCATTACCGACAACGCCGGCGGCATCATCGAGATGTCCCAGCAGCCGGAAGAGATCCGGCGGCGCACAGACCGGCTGGACGCGGTGGGCAACACGACCAAAGCCTTGACCAAGGGGTATGCGATCGGCAGCGCCGCGCTGGCCGCGTTCCTGCTGTTCTCCGCTTACATTGACGAGATCAAGGTGCACCTGGGCTGGCCCGCCGACAAGGTCTTCAACGTGGACATCGGCAACGTGCCCGTGTTCACCGGCGCCTTGCTGGGGGCGATGCTGGTGTTCCTGTTCAGCGCGCTGGCGATCCGGGCCGTGGGCAAGACTGCGGAGACCGTCATTCAGGAGGTCCGCCGACAGTTCCGGACCAACCCTGGCATTATGCAGGGCACTTCGGACCCGGATTACGGCGCTTGCGTGGACATCGTCACCAAGAGCGCCCTGAAGGCGATGGTGTTGCCCGGCATCCTGCCGGTCATCGGTCCGGTCGCCGTGGGCGTGATTTTCCGGTTCTTCCCCGGCTACGACGAGATGCCGGTGGGGGCGGCGTCGGTGGCCGCGTTGTTGATGGTGGGCACCATCGCAGGCATCCTGCTGGCCACATTGATGAACAACGGCGGCGGGGCCTGGGATAACGCCAAGAAGTACGTGGAGACCGGGAAACTGGGCGGCAAGGGATCCGATCCGCACAAAGCCACGGTGGTGGGCGATACCGTGGGCGATCCCTTCAAGGATACGGCGGGTCCCTCGCTCCACGTGCTGATCAAGCTGCTGAGCACGATTACTCTGGTGGCGGCGCCGCTGTTCCTGTGAGGCGGCGCCACCGCCTGCGAGGAGGGCAGCTATGCAGCGCGTGTGTTTCCTGCTGAAGGTCAAGCCGGACCGGCTCGAGGAATACAAGGAGAGGCACAAGGCGGTCTGGCCCGAGATGCTCCAGGCGCTGCGCGAGACCGGCTGGCATAACTATTCGCTGTTCCTGCGCGAAGACGGGCTGCTGGTGGGCTACCTCGAGACGCCCGATTTCCAGAAGGCGCTGGAAGGGATGGCGGCGCGCGAGGTCAACGCCCGGTGGCAACGCGAGATGGCGCCCTTCTTCGAGGCGCTGGAGGGCCAGCGGCCCGACGAAGCCATGCGGCCGCTCGAGGAAGTCTTCCACCTGGATTGAGGCGTCGCAACGTCGCGAGTCACGCCGAGCCGCGCGGACGCTGCGGCCGGGGTTTAGAATAAGTTCACCGGACGGCAGCCTGCGGAGTGAGCGTGGTGCAAGCGCGCTGGCTCGGATGGTGGTACCTTGCGATCGGCCTGGGATTTTCCTTGCTGGGGGCTCGCCTTGTCCTCGTGGGGGCGCCGGGTTGGCAGGCCCTGCTTCGCTTTGCGATCGCTGCGGGATTTTTTCTGCTGGCCTGGTCGTACCTGCGGCGCAGGCCCGGAGGCTGAAGGGAATCGTCAGACGGCCTCGGCAGCGTGATAGGAGCTGCGCACGAGCGGTCCCGCGATCACGCGCCGGAAGCCCATGCGCCGGCCGGCTTCCGCCAGTTCTGCGAACTCTTGGGGTGGAACGAAGCGGGCAATGGGCACGTGAGCAGGGGACGGGCTGAGATACTGGCCTAAAGTCAGTACATCCACACCCCGCTCCACCAGGTCTCGCATCACTGCGAGCGCCTCCTCGTTGGTCTCCCCCAGGCCCAGCATGAGTCCGGACTTGGTGGTCAAACCGGGCCGGCGTTGCCGTGCGTAGGCCAGCACGTCGAGCGACCGTTCGTAGCGGGCCCCGAGGCGCACCTGGCGGTAGAGCCGGGGCACGGTTTCCACGTTGTGATTGAAGACGTCAGGGCCGGCTTCGAGCACCAGGTCCACAGCGGCGCGCGAGCCCTGGAAGTCGGGAACCAGGACCTCGACGCGACACGATGGCACGCGCTCGCGGATCGCCCGGATCGTCAGCGCGAACAGCTCGGCGCCGCCGTCTTTACGGTCGTCGCGGTTGACGCTGGTGATGACCGCGTGACGCAGGCGCAACCGGGCCACGGCCTCGGCTACGCGCCGGGGTTCGTCGTAATCTACCGGAAGCGGCGGACCCTTCAACACCGCGCAAAAGCCGCACCGCCGCGTACAGACGTTGCCCAGGATCATGAAAGTGGCGGTGCGCTGGTTCCAGCACTCACCCAAGTTGGGGCAGGCCGCACTCTCGCACACCGTGTGCAAGCCGAGTTCCCGGACGAGCGTCTTCAGCTCGCGGTAATTCTCCCCGCCGGGCGCCGGGGCGCGAAGCCACGCCGGCCGCGCAGCACGCCCCCCCTGGATCGTCACCAGCACTTCTTCGATTCTAGCGCGGCCAGCCGCTCTTCCAACACGGCGTCGGGACGGAAGTTCGCACAGCGCTCGAAGAAGGCGGGCGCCATCTGGTAGGCTCTCCGGGGGACCAGCCCCACGAGCTCGCTGCCCGCCACCGCCAGGCCTTCCCGCTCCGCCTCCCGGCAGATGGCCTGGTAGAGTTCTTCCAGCGGCGTGCGTTCGAAGTCGGTGAGGTTCATGGAGACCTGAAGGAGGCCGCGCGTGGCCAGTTCGACGCCCATGGCCCTCACGCCAGAAAAGCCCCCGCCCGATTCCCGGATCTTGCGCGCGATTCGCCCCGCCGCCTCCAGGTCTGCCCCAGCGAGGTTGACGTTGTATGCGATCAGGAAGCGGCGGGCGCCGACGGCGACGGCGCCGGCTGTCGGATGCAGGGCCGGGCCGCCCACGTCGGGGCGCCGCGCAGGATCGCGAAGGACCTGCTCGCGCAGTCGCTCGAACTGGCCGCTCCGCACCGCGGCCAGCTCCACCCGGTCGGCGCGCAGGGCCGCTGCGCCGTAGAAATACACCGGCACGACCAGGCGCCGCCAGATTTCGTGCCCCACGCGCCGGGCCAGCTCGACGCACTCTTCGAGCGTAGTGTTTTCCAGTGGTACGAAAGGCGCCACGTCGGCTGCCCCGATGCGGGGATGGACGCCGCTGTGACGGTTCAGGTCAATCAAATCCACCGCCTTGGCCACACCCGCCAGCACCGCTTCGGCCACCGCCTCCGGCGGCCCCGCCACCGTGATCACGCAACGATTGTGATCCGCGTCCCAATGCTGATCGAGGACGCAGGTGCCTCCCGCCTCTTCCATGGCCGCGACGATGGCGGCGACCTTGGCGGCATCCCGTCCTTCGGAAAAGTTGGGCACGGATTCGATCAATCGTCGCGGCACGAGACCTCCCCACGCCGGTAGATCATTCTTCCCCGCTTCAGCACGGCGTTGACGAGATTCACTCCCAAATGGTACGGAATCTCGCGGTAGTCCGGGGCGTCGAAAACCACCAGATCGGCCAGCTTGCCTGGTTCCAGCGAGCCCAACTGTTGTCCCAGGCCGAGGCTGCAAGCCGCGTTGATCGTGGCGGCGACGATCGCCTCCGCCGGCGTCATTTCCAGATGCCAGCAAGCCAGGGACACGACGGCGAGCATACTGTACGTCGGGCCGGCGACGCCGTAGCCGCTGGCCAGCGACACGGCCGCCCCGGCAGCGATGAGTTCCCGCACCGGCGGGGCACAAACCCGGGAGGCGGAGAGCGCCGCGGCGGGAAAGAGCGTCACAATAAGAGGCGACGCCGCGAGCATGCGGATCTCTTCAGCTCCGAGACCGCCCAGAGCTCCGATACTGGCGGCGCCGAGCTCACGGGCCAGGCAAACCAACTCCGGGCTCAACGCGCCGTGAACTTTCAGGCCCAGGCCGAGCTCCTTCGCGCGCAGGAGGCAGGCCCGCAACTGCTCGAGGTCGGGCCAGCCCGGCTGGCCGTACGCCCCCAGGAACCGGATCAGCCTGCGCTCGCGCAGCGCCGGAAGCAGCCGGTCCAACAGGGATTCGATGGAGCCGGGCGGTTGCTGAGGCTCCACCGAGCCGAAGACCAGGGAGGGGACCACGTCCAACGGGTCGCCGCGCAGGCAAGCCAGCACGCGGAGCAGGCGCAGCGTAGAGCTTTCATCGGGGCCCAGAACACATTCGATTTCCAGGGCCGTGGTTCCGTGCCGGGCCAAGTGCCCAATCCGGCGGCGGAGTTCCAGTTCCAGACGACGCCGGGAGACGCCGGCGGTCAAGGCGCGAGCAGGGCTTCGCCCGGCTACCAGGAGCGGCTCGCCGGGGCCTGGAAGGACCCGCCCGGCAACCAGGCGCAGATGAGCATCCACGAAGCCGGGCGTGACAACCTTGCCGCTGGCATCGAACGCCTCGGCCTGACGCGCTTCTCGCAGGTTCTCGAGACGACGACTGGGTCCGACACAGACGAGACGTCCTTCCCGTATCAGGACGGCGCCGTCCTCGATAATGCCCAATTCGGCCAAGGCCGGCCCGCGGCGGGGCCCGGCTGGGCCGCGCAACGTCAGCAGTTGGCGAGCCCCGCGCAGCAGCAAAGCGCTCTCCATGCGCTGAACCGCCCGGCTCTCCTTGCAATTTTCTCCCGAACTCGCAGGTTCGCCACCCGCTCGAGGCAGGCCGATATCGGGGGCAGGCGCCCGGGATCGGGAGCGGGTCCCGAGGGTGGACGCCGTCACGCGGGCCTAAACATTGCGGGGAATTCGCGGGATAGCCTTGGGAGAGGGCCGGAGTTCCGCCCTCCGCGGCGCTTTCAGGGGCCGCACCGGCAAGAACCCGCGGGCGGGGGTGGTGCGGCAAGTTCCTTGCTGCGGCGTTCCCTTGTCGTCGCTGTGGCTCACCGGCGCCCGGGTCGCGCGGCGGCCTCCGCACCACCTGCCTGCTGTTACAATTAGTAGCAGTTTTCCGGGCGAAACGGAAATCGAATCTTTTTATCGGCCCGATCGAATTTTTCTGGGCCGCGCACAGCCCATGGATCTGGACCAGCTCCGCACATTCCTGGAAATTGTGCGCCTGAAGAGTTTCTCCAAGGCTGCCCAAACCTGTCACCGCTCGCAGCCGGCCATCAGCGCCCAGATCCGGCAACTGGAGCTGGAGCTGGATACCGCTTTGTTCCACCGTTTCGGAAGCAGGATCTCGCTGACGCCGGCGGGAGCGGTCTTTGCCGAATACGCCGCCCGCATTCTGGAGCTGCGGCAGCAGGCTCAAGAGGCGCTTCAGGAGCTGGAGCAGAGTCCGCGGGGCGCTTTGACCATCGCCGCCAACGAAGCAACCTGTGTGCACGTGCTGCCCGATGTGTTCGTCGAGTATCGCCGCCGCTTCCCCCAGGTCCAGTTGCGAGTCGAGAGGCTGTACGGCCGGCGGGTGCTCGAGGCCGTGCTGGAAAATCAGGCCGACTTCGGCATCGCGCAGGTGTTGCGCAGCGATCGGAAGCTTCAGGTGGTCAAGATCCACACCGACGAGATCAAGCTGATCGCGCCCCCCGGCCACGCCCTGGCGCAACTGGAGGCAGTCAGCGCGCAACAGGCGGTCGAGTTTCCCCTGATCCTGCCCAAGTACGGGACCACCCGCGAGCGGCTGGACGAATGGCTCGAGTCCGTGGAAGATCGCCTGCAAGTGAGCATGGAACTGGACTCCAGCGAAATGATCAAGCGCTTCGTGGCGCGCGGATTGGGAGTCTCTTTCATGGCGGCCTCACATTGCCGGGTCGAGCAGGAGCGAGGGGAACTGGCGCTGGTGCGGCTGGCGCCCGAGCCACTGCTGCGGAGGTTGTGCTTGATCTATCGCAGGGACCGGCCGCTGTCGAGGGCGGCGCTGGGCTTCATCGAGGTGGTTCTCGAGCAGGCGCGCCCGGAGGGCTAAAGTTTGAGCCTCGCCTGACGATAGGGCAGAGGTGGACCGACGATACGAAGTGCGTTTCCCGGCGCGCCGGTCAGTCCGCGTCCGTGTTCTCGGTGGCAGCCAAGAATTCCTCTCGGCCATCCTGAGCGAGGTCTCCGGCTCCGGGCTCCGGCTGCTCACAGACTGCCCCTTGCCTGTGGACGCGACGGTAGAGATCGAGGACGGCGAACTGACCTGGCTAGGGGAAGTCTGCTACTGCAACGCCCAGCCGGATGGATTCACTTCCGGCATACACGTGGAACACCGTCTGACATTGACGGAAGACCTGCTCCGCCTGGCCCGGCAACTCCGCCTCGAACAGGGTGTCGCAGCAGAGACGCAAACGGACTGAGGCAGTGCAAGGGGCGCCGGCTACGACAAGCTGCGCAAGCCGTGAATCACGGAGGCCACTAAGACGGCGGCCAGAACCACGAAGAGCAAAAAGCCCAGCCGGGCGGTGGTCCGCCTGCCGCGGAGTCCGTAGTTACCGAAGAGGAAGCCGCCCATGCCCGCCTCCTGTTACGGTTAGATGACCATTTGTACCCCCAAGTTACTGCGATCTCACCAAAAAAGCAAGAGAAATCGGCAATCGCGGTTCAAAACCGGGGCTGAGCGCCTCACCTCCGGGCTTGGGGTTCGCGCTATGCTGTCCCTGTGATGCCGGTGCGCGCAATCGTTCTTGGCAACTTGGGCCAGCTCGGCACAGAGCTGGAGAGGGAACTGGAAAGGCGCGGCTGCCAGGTGTGGGGTTTCGACCGGCCCGAACTGGATATCACGCACCGGCGGGCCGTCGAAGAGCGAATCGCCGCCCTGGATCCCGAGGTGGTCTTCAATGCCGCCGCCTACAATCAGGTGGACGTGGCCGAGGAGGAGCCCGAGGCAGCCTTCAACGTCAATGCCCTGGCGGTGCGTAACATTGCTTTAGCGTGCCGCCAGACCGGCGCCCTGCTGGTGCACTATTCCACCGACTATGTCTTTGACGGGCAGGCCGGACGCCCCTACACCGAGGAGGACCCGCCGCACCCCTTGGGCGCCTACGCAGTCTCCAAGCTGGCCGGAGAACTTTACGCGCAGGCCTATCTGGACCGCTGGATCATCATCCGGACTTCAGGGGTCTATGGCCCGGCTGGGCTGCGCACCGCGCGCGGCAATTTTATTGAACTCATGCTGCGGTTGGCCCAGGAGGGCAAGCCGATCCGCGTGGTCGAAGATCACATCGCGTCGCCGACTTACGCGCCCGCCCTGGCTGCCCGATCCGTGGATTTGGTCGAACGGGGCCTGACCGGCCTCTTCCACATCGGTGGCGGAGCCCCCATTTCCTGGTTCGACTGGGCCCGCATGATCTTCCAGGTAGCGGGAATCCGCGCCGAGGTGCAGCCGACCAACGAGCGGGAGTACCGCACCGCCGCGCGCCGCCCCAAATTCTCCGCGCTTTCCAACGCCAAGATCGAGCGCCTGGGCCTGGCGCCCATGCCGCCGCTGGAGGACGCCCTGCGCAGTTACATGATGCTGCGACGAGCCGCGCTGGCCGGCCAGACCGGGCCGGGGACGACCCGGTCCTAGCGCGACCGGCGGCACGATGGCGGGAGACGAAACCATGACGAAAGTGACTGTTCATTACGCGGACTACTTCAAGCAAACCCTGCAACGCCTCAGGGAAGACGGGTTGCTCCTGGTGACGGCAGACCGTGAAGGCAAGCCCAACGTCATGACCATCGGCTGGGGGACGATCGGCTCCATCTGGGGTCGTCCCATGTTCGTGGTCCTGGTCCGCCCGTCACGGTACAGTTTCAGCCGGCTGGAAGAAAACCCGGACTTCACGGTCAACGTGCCACCCTACGAGCTGGCGGCCGCGGCTGCCCATTGCGGCAAGGTGTCCGGGCGTGACCACGACAAGTTCCGGGAAATGGGGCTGACCGTGGCGCCCGCGCGTCAGGTCCGTGCGCCGGTTATCCAGGAGTGCGTGGTCCATTACGAATGCCGCACAGTACATCGCAACGACCTGGCCCCATCCGCGCTGGCCCAAGCCATCGCCGACGAGTTCTATCCGCGCGACGACTACCATCGCGTGTACTTCGGCGAGATCCTGGCCTGCTACGCGGACGAAAACGCGGCTGAGCGGCTGCGCGCCCCCGCCGGACCCTTTGCCATGATGCCCTGAGCTCAGGGCTGGGGCGCCGGCGGTTCCGCGTAGTAGCCTTTGCGCGCCTGTACCCGGAGATCCTTGCGCCGGGTGCGGATTTCGATGCGCCGGAACTTGCCGTCGCGCACCGCACTGGCGGGGGTGTAACCCAGCGAATACTGGCTGCGCAACTCCTGCTGGATTTCCTCGAAGATCGTCTCGAGGGCGCGAGAGCGTCCCACGCGGAACAAGCGGCCGCCTGTTTCTTCGGACATGGTTTTCAGGTCGCGATCGCTGACGCCGACCCAGAATCCGCGATAAGCCCCGGGATCGAAGAAGTAAATGCTGTAAATGATGGCGTCGGCCTTCTGAGCGGCCTCGATGGCGTCAGCCAGCTTCATGCGGCTGCCCACGTCCACGCCGTCGGTGATGATCACCAGCGCCTTGCGACCGACCTCGGTGCGCAGCTTTTCCTGGGCCGCCAGATAGACGGCATCGAAGAGCACGGTGCCGCGAGGCCTGGTCGCGGTGGGCACCGGTCCGGGATAGAGGCCGCCAGGGTCCACGCGCACCCGCAAACCCTCGAGGGCGGCGCGTAACAGGCGCTGGGAGTTGGTCAGATCCTGTTCGAGTTGCACGTCGGGGCCGAAGCTGATCAGGAAGGCGAGGTCTTTCGGGCGGAGAACTTGCGAAAAGAACAGGGCGGCTGCGCGCTTTTGCTGTTCGATCAGGCGCTCCTGGCTGCGGCTGACGTCCACCAGCAAACCCAGCGTCAGCGGCAGGTCAGTTTCGCGGCTGAAGTAGCGGATCTCCTGCCGCCGGCCATCCTCGTACAGCTCGAAGTCGTCTTTGCCCAGATCCGTGATGAGCTGTCCCTTCTTGTCGCGCACGGTGCACAGGACGTTGACCACGTCGACTTCGACCTTGATGACGGGGGCTTGCCCGGGCGGCGCAGCGGGTTGCTGACCAGGGAGGGGCGCCGTCAGCAGACAGATCGCGATGGTGGCGCGCCGCAGGCCGGCTGGCATAGCATGATACTGCTGAAGTAAGGGACGCGTCGCTGCGTCGCGCCGTTTCCCCGGCTTTGGCCATGCGCAAGGCAATCCGGCACCTGAAAACAACGGACCCGGTTCTGGCAGCTCTGATCGAGCAGATCGGCCCATACCGGATCAAGTACTCGCCGCCGAATTTCGAGACCCTCGCCAAGGCTATCGTGCTGCAACAACTGAGCGGCAAAGTGGCGGCACGGATTTTCCAGAGGTTACTGGCGGAGGCAGGCGACGGCCGGCTGACGCCCAGCCGCCTGCTGGGTCTGGAGCCCGCCCGGTTACGCGAGCTCGGCTTGTCCAGGCCGAAGATAGGCTATCTGCGCGATCTGGCGCTCCGCATCCTGACGGGCGAGCTCGATCTCCCTGCTCTGGAACGTCTTCCGGACGAGGAGGTCATCCGCCGGCTCACCGCCCTCAAGGGCATTGGCCTGTGGACGGTGCAGATGTACCTGATCTTCGCCCTGCGCCGGCCGGACGTCATGCCCTCGCAGGACCTGGGAATCCGCGCCGCCGTGCGGCGGGCCTATGGATACGCCGATCTTCCTTCCCCGCGGGAGGTGGACCGCCTGGCGCAACCCTGGAAGCCGTATCGCAGCGTGGCTTCCTGGTACCTGTGGCGAAGCCTGGAAGATCAGGCAGGACTTTGAGCGGGCTCGCCCGGACGGCTACGGTCCCGCTTGAAAACCACCACCGCCAGGGGGGGCAGGGTGACCGAAATGCTGAACGGCAGGTTGTGCCAGGGCGTCGGTTCAGCCTCCACACCCGGCCCGTTGTGAACGTCGCTACCCCCGTAACAGGCCGCATCCGAGTTGAAAACTTCCCGGTAGAAGCCGGCCTCCGGCACGCCGAACCGGTAAGCGGGCCGGGGCACCGGCGTGAAGTTACAACAAAACACCAGGAAGTCGCCCGGATCTTGCGCGCGCCGCAGGAAAGCGATCACGGAATGGTCCACGTCGTGGAAATCAATCCACTGGAATCCCGACCAGTGGTAATCCACCTCGTACAAAGCAGGCTCGCTGCGGTACAACGAATTCAGATCCCGGACGAAAGTCTGTAACTTCCGGTGATAGTCGAACTCGAGCAGTTCCCAGCGCACCCCGCCGTTCCAGTTCCATTCCTCGTACTGCCCGATTTCCTGTCCCATGAAAAGCAGTTTCTTTCCGGGATGGGCGTACATATAAGCCAGGAAGGCACGGACGTTGGCGAAGCGCTGCCACTCGTCCCCGGGCATTTTCGCGATCAGCGAACGCTTGCCGTGAACCACCTCGTCGTGCGAGATGGGCAGGATGAAATTCTCGTTGAAAGCATAAAGCAGGCTGAATGTAATGTTGTTGTGGTGGTATTTGCGATAGACGGGATCCTTGGAAAAGTACTGGAGCATGTCGTGCATCCAGCCCATGTTCCACTTGAAGGTGAAGCCGAGGCCGCCCAGGTAGACCGGTCGTGAAACGCCCGGGAAGGCGGTGGATTCTTCGGCCACCGTGAAGGCGCCCGGCTCGCGGTGAGCCAGTTCGTTGAACCGTCTCAGGAATTCGATGGCCTCCAGGTTCTCATTGCCCCCGTAAATGTTAGGGACCCACTCGCCCGGCTTGCGGGAATAATCCAGGTACAGCATGGAAGCGACCGCGTCCACGCGCAGGGCATCGATATGATACCGGCGGAGCCAGAACAGGGCACTGGAAATCAGCAAGACCCGGACCTCGTTGCGGCCGTAATTGAAGACCAGGGTACCCCAGTCGCGGTGTTCGCTCCGGCGCGGATCTTCATGTTCGTAGAGCGCCGTACCGTCAAACCACACCAGCCCGTGCGCGTCCTTGGGGAAGTGGGCCGGCACCCAGTCCAGGATGACACCCAGCCCGGCCTGGTGGCAGCGGTCCACGAAGTACATGAAGTCGTCGGGAGTTCCGAAGCGGGCAGTGGGGGCGAAGTAACCGACGACCTGATAACCCCACGAGCCGGAAAACGGATGCTCCAGCACGGGCAGCAGTTCGATGTGGGTATAACCCATGTCGCGCGCGTAGGGAATCAAAGACTCGGCCAGCTCGCGGTAGCTCAGCACCTGATTGCGCGGGCCGCGCAGCCAGCTTTCCAGGTGGACTTCATAGATCGAGACAGGCTGCTGCAACCAATTGGTCCGCCCGCGGCGCTCCATCCATTCCTGGTCCTTCCACTGGTAGCGGTCCAGGTTCCAGACCACGGAAGCGGACTTGGGCGGGCATTCGAAGCAAAAGGCGTAAGGATCCGCCTTCTCGGCCCGATAACCATGAAAGCGCGAACGCACGTAATACTTGTAAATCGTGCCTTCGCCCAGACCGGGAAGGAAAAGCTCCCAGACGCCCCCACTGCGCAAGCGCATGGGATGGGCGCGCGGGTCCCAGCCGTTGAAATCGCCGATGACCGAGACGACCTCGGCGTTGGGCGCCCAGACGGCGAATCGCACCCCGCGCACGCCTTCGATCTCCACCAGGTGAGCGCCCAGCGAGTCATAGGCTTCGTACAGCGTTCCTTCGGCGTGCAAGTGCAAATCGAAGTCGCTCAGCAGCAGGGGAAAGCGATAGGGATCTTCGCGCTCGACCGTTTCCCCGTTCCACAACTTCAACCGCAGCCGGTAGGGACGCTGCTCTCCGTCCAGCGTGGCTACGAAAAAACCATGCGGGTGAATTTTCTTCATGGGCACGGAGCGTCCGTCCACAAGGACCGCAACTTCGGCCGCCTGGGGTTGAAACGTCCGCACCTCCCAGGCGGCGGACCGCCGTCGCGCACTGACGTGCGGGCCAAGAATGCGAAACGGGTCCCCGTGGTAGCCGCCGGCGATCGCTTCGATTTCTTCAGGGCTCATCAGGCGTTATTATGGCTGAGGTGCTGAGCTTTTATCAGGCGCTGCCCAAGGCGGAACTGCACGTGCACCTGGAGGGTTCGCTCACGCCCGAGCTGCTCTGCGAGCTGGAACCCTCGTTGAGTCCCGAAGAAATCGAAGAGCGTTACCGCGCAACGGGGGACTTTGCAGGCTTCCTAGAAGCCTTCAAATGGGCGCTCGATCGCCTGCCCACCCATGTGGAGTACGTCCTTGTCCTGCGCCGGCTGCTTCAGACGCTCGAAGCCGAGAACGTGCAGTATGCCGAGATCACGATTTCCGCCGGCGTCATCCTGCGCCGCCGGCAGGACTTCGAGACGATCTTTGCCTTGCTTTGCAAAGAGGCCCGGAGCTGGTCCGTCCAGGTGCGCTGGATCCTGGACGCGGTGCGCCAGTTCGGTCCCATCGAGGCCATGGCTGTGGCCGAGCTGGCGGCCGCGCACCGCAAAGATGGGGTCGTGGCCTTCGGCCTGGGCGGCGACGAGCAGGCCGGTCCGGTGGAATGGTTCGCCGAAGTGCTCCAATACGCTCGCGGCCAGGGCCTGCACCTGACCATCCATGCGGGCGAAACTTCAGGCCCCCGATCGGTCTGGGGCGCGTTGGAGCTGGGCGCCGAGCGGATCGGCCATGGCGTCTCGGCGGCGCAAGACCCTGCACTGCTCGAGGAACTGCGGCGACGCAACATCCCCATCGAGGTATGCCTGACCAGCAACGTAGCCACAGGAGCCGTCGCGGACCTGAGCGTTCATCCGCTGCCCCGGTTCCTGGAGGCAGGCGTGCCCGTGGTGCTGAACACGGACGATCCGGGCTTGTTCCGCACCACGCTGGCCCGCGAATACGAGCTGGCCGCAAGCCGGTTCGGGCTCGGCCTCGAGGACTTGCGCAGGCTCGCCGACAACGGCTTCCGCTACGCCTTCGATTTCAAGCCGCGGGTTCCAGTTGAACCTGCCGCCACACGCTCTTGACAAAACTCAGGCCTTCCTGCGCGAGCTGCTCGGGTGAGTCCGCCAGCTTCCGCCAGATGCAGCACAGGCGGGCGATGTTTTCCATGTCGGGATCGAAGGATTCGATGGTGACGCAGCCGTCGTAGCCGACGCGTTTGAGGGCGCGGAAGAAATCGAGCCACGGCACAAGGCCCGTCCCCGGGATTCCGCGCTGGTTCTCGCAGGCATGGACGTAGCCCAGCAGGGGGCCGGCTTCCAGCACGGCGGCCCAGATGCTGTTCTCCTCTCGGATCATGTGGAACGTGTCCAGGTGCACGCGCACGTTGGGCAGGCCCACTTCGCGGACGAACCGCACGGCGTCAGCAGCGGTGTTGATGAAGTGGGATTCGAAGCGGTTGACCGGTTCGATGGCCAGGATCAGCTCCGGATTCTGCTCGAGAGCGTAGCCGGCGATTTCCCGGTAGCCTTCCACCGCCCATTTCCACTCCTCCTCGGTGCGCATCTTGCCGGTGAGGTACCCCCAGCCGCAGTAGATCATGCCCCCGAACACCCGCGCCCCGGCTTCGTTGCTCAGATCAATCAGGCGTCTGGAGAACTCGATTCCGTTGCGCCGCACCTGCGGCTCGGGCGAGATGATGTTGTATTCGGCAGGCATGCCGTAGCCGGTGTTGATGACCAGACCCAGGTCGGCGGCTGCACGCCGCACTTTGGCGGCGGGAAAATTGTCAGGGTCGAAAGGAATGATCTCGACCGCGTCGAAGCCCAGGGCCTTGCATTTGTCCAGCAGCGGCAGGTCAGCTTCGACAAAAGTTTCCCGGAAAAGCAGCGAATGGATCCCGAACAGCATGCCCCCACATTAATCCCCTGGCGACAGCCCGCGCAACCGCCTGCGGCCGGCCGCCGAGGCGCGCCGCGCGATCGGGTACTCTGGGCTCGGTGGTCGCGTTTTGGTTGGGAATTCTCGCCTGGTTGGGAGCGGACCTGCGGGTCGTGGTGCGAAGCCACGAGGGCAAACCCTTGCCGGCGGCGCGCGTCGAGGTCTTCGGGCGGGCGTTTTACTTTGCGGGCGTGGTGGGGGCAGACGGCTCGCTGAGCATCCCCACGCCGGCGCCCGGCACGTACCGGGTCCGCGTCGCCGCGGAAGGGTTTTACGAATCTACGCGCGAAATGGAGCCGCCGGCGGAGATCGAGTTCGTCCTGGCCCCCTACACGCAGCAGGCCGAGCGCATCGAGGTCCGGGCGGAGACCGATCCCGCGCTGTCCGTGCCGGTAGCCGGCGTCGCGGCTACGCCTCAGCGACCCGCCACGCTCCGGGATGCTCTGCCGCTCATCCCGGGCGTCACCCGCACCGTCGAAGGCAAACTCGTGATCTCCGACGCCGCCGAGCACCGGAGCACGATGCTGGTCAACTCGCTGGACGCCACCGACCCGGCCACGGGCAAGTTCGGCGCCACCATCCCGCTCGATGCCGTAGCGGCCTTCCAGGTGGAGAAGAACCCGTTCCTGGCCGAGTACGGGCGGTTCACCACCGGCGTCGTCACAGTGGAGACGCGGCGCGCGGGCGAGCAGTGGAGCTGGGTGCTCAACGATCCTACGCCCGAGCTGCGCCTGCGCAGCGGGCGGCTGCGCGGCATCCGGGGATTCACGCCCCGGCTGAGCGCGGGCGGGCCGCTGGGCCCAGCCCGGGCCGGCCTCTGGCAATCCCTCGAGTACGTGTTCAAGGAAACGCCCGTGCTGACGCAGCCGTTCCCGCGCAACGAAACCCGCAGGCAATCCTGGAATTCGCTGACGCAACTGGACTGGACGGTCGCGGGCAGGCACACGGTGAGCGCCACCGTCCACCTGGCGCCGGAGCGACTCGACTATCTGACGCTGAACTTCTACAATCCCCAGTCCGCCACACCCAGTTTTCGCGGGCGTGAGCGGATGCTGGCGGCCGGCCACGGCATGCCGCTCCGGGGCGGCTGGCTGGAGAACGGGTTCTCCTTCGGCGACGTCCGGGCTCTGACGAGGCCGCAGGGCGACGAGGGCTTGTGGATGTTCCCCAACCGTCACGAAGGCCACTACCCGTTCCGTCATCGGCGCCGGGCGCAACGCCGGCAAGGGCGAACGAGCTATGCTGCCGCACCTCGGTGGGGTCATCAATTCAAGACCGGTCTCTGGATCCAGGGAAGCGCCATGGAGGGCTTCTGGGAAGGTTGGCGTCTGCGGATTCACGATCTGGACGGCCGGCATCTCAGAGAGATCCGTTTCGTCAACCGCCCGGGTTTCGCGCAAAAAGATCGGGAAACAAGCTGGTATCTTCAGGATGCCTGGTCAGTGACGCGACGACTGCGTCTGGATCTGGGCATCCGCATGGACGACCAGCGCGCCGCTCGGCAGCTACGCTGGGGACCGCGGCTTTCGGCTGCGTGGTCGCCGTGGGCGGACCGCCGCGCCGTTGTACGCGCCGGCTACGGCTGGTTCTTCGATCGCGTCCCGCTGAACGTGCTGGGCTTCGAGAGCTTTCCCGAGGCGTGGGAGCAACAATTGCGCCGCAACGTGCTCGAGCGCGGCCGCCTTTCGCCGCGGGCCAGGGTCTGGAGCGCGCAATGGGACCAGCAGCCTGCCGCCTGGATTCAGTTCCGCGTGCGCTGTACGGAGAATCGGGCCTCGCGTCTGATCGTGCTGCGTCCCGAGGCGGAACGGCTCCGGCTGGCCCCCGAGGGCGCTTCTTTTTCACGCCAGTTGGAGACCATCGCGCGGCTGCATTTCGGGCCGGAGCGCGATTTGTTCGCTTCCTACGTGTACTCGCGAACGCGCGCGCACCTGAACGACTTTGCCGAGTTGCTGGGCGACATCGCCGCCCCGCTGGTGCGACCGGACGCCTGGGCTGCGCCGCCGGGCAACATCCCGCACCGGTTCCTGTTGTGGGGCGCCTGGCGTTTGACGCCGCTGCTTCAAACCGCCGCTGCAACGCGCCTGTGGCCGCCCTCGCTCGCCTCCCTGCAACCCGGGCGCGGCTGGAGGCTGTTCCCGGTCGTCGAGTACCGCAACGGCTTTCCCTTCTCCGCCCTCGACGCGACCCAGAATTACGCCGAGCCGCCCAACCGGCGCCGGTTTCCTGACTTCTTCTCGCTGGACTTTCGCCTCGCCAAGGATCTGCCCGCGGGCGGTCGGCGCGTGGCGCGCGTCTCCTTCAGCGTTTTCAATCTCACCAACCATTTCAACCCTGACAGCGTGCGCTGGAACGTGGCCGATCCGCAGTTCGGCGAGTTCCTGGGCCGGCGGCCCCGGCGTTACCGGCTCGATTTCGATATCTACTTCTAGGCGCGCACGTTCGAGGCCATAGTCGCTGTGCCAGAATGAGTAATGTGAAGGGTCACCAGATACGCCAGCAGTTTCTCGATTTCTTTGCCGCACGGGGGCACCGCATCGTGCGCTCTTCCTCGCTGGTGCCCGCCAACGATCCCACCCTGCTGTTCACCAACGCAGGCATGAACCAGTTCAAGGACGTCTTCCTGGGGCTGGAGCGCAGGGATTACACGCGCGCGGCCTCGGCACAGAAGTGCGTACGTGCGGGCGGCAAGCACAACGACCTGGAAAACGTGGGCTACACGCGCCGGCATCACACCTTCTTCGAGATGCTGGGCAATTTCAGCTTCGGCGATTACTTCAAGGCCGAGGCCATCGAGTTCGCCTGGGATCTGGTCACCAACCATTACGGCCTGTCCAAGGATCGCATTTACATCACGGTATTCCGCGAGGATGACGAGGCTGCCGAGTTGTGGCGCAAGATCGCCGGCGTCCCGCGGGATCGCATCTTCCGGGGCGATGAAAAGGACAATTTCTGGCAGATGGGAGACACCGGTCCGTGCGGCCCGTGCTCGGAGATTCACTACGACTTGGGGCCGGGGACCTCGGAGATCCCGGGCGAAGACCCGCCGTTTCCCGCCGATTCCGGCCGCTACGTGGAGATCTGGAACCTGGTTTTCATGCAATACAACCGCTCCACCGACGGCGCCCTGACTCCCCTGCCCCGTCCCTCGATCGACACGGGCATGGGACTGGAGCGGCTGGCGGCCGTGCTGCAAGGCAAACTCTCCAACTTCGACACCGACTTGATCCGGCCCATCATTGACGCGGCCGCACAGCGTTTCGGCGTGGCTTACGGCGAAGATGCGCGCACCGACGTGGCCCTGCGCATCGTGGCCGACCACGCGCGGGCTGCGGCGTTCCTGATCCACGACGGCGTCATCCCCTCCAACGACGGCCGCGGTTACGTGCTGCGCAAAATCATGCGCCGTGCCATGCGCCACGCCCGACGCCTCGGCGTCGAAGCGCCCTTCCTGTTCGAGTTGACCGGGGTGGTGGCCGAGCTGATGCGCCCGGCTTACCCGGAACTGATGGAGAGCGTTGCGCGCCTGGCCCGCATCGTGCGCGACGAGGAACACCGCTACGCCACCACGTTCGCGGTGGCCGAACGGATCTTCCACGACGAAGCCAGGTCCGCCGCCCACGGCGTGCTGGCCGGCCATGTGGCCTTCAAGCTGTACGACACCTATGGACTGCCGCTCGACGAACAGGAGGAAATGGCCCGCGAGTACGGCCTCGTGATCGATCGCGAGGGCTTCGAGCGGGAGATGCAACGGCAGCGCGAGCGGGCGCGGGCAAGCTGGAAGGGCGCCGAAAAGGCCGTGATTGCGCCGGTCTGGCAAGAACTTCTGGCGCGCAGCCGCAGCGAGTTTCTGGGCTACGATTCGCTCGAGGCAGTGGCCACCGTGGTGGGGCTGGTTGCCGACGAGCAGAGTCGCCGGCGGCTGGAGCCGGGCGAGCGGGGCGAGGTGGTGCTCGACCGCACACCGTTCTACGCGGAGGGCGGCGGTCAGGTCGGGGATCGCGGTTTCTTGCTGGATCCGGCGACGGGCGAGAAACTCGCCGAGGTGGAGCACACCCACCCGCCGGTGCCCGGCTTGATCGCCCATCGCGTCCGCGCACTGGCGCCGCTGGAGTCGGGCCGGCAGGTTCACGCGCAGGTGGACAGGGAGCCGCGTCACGCCACCATGCGCAACCATACCGCCACGCACCTGCTGCACGCAGCCCTGCGGGAAGTGCTGGGACCGCACGTCAAGCAGGCGGGCAGCGTCGTCGAACCCGAGCGTCTGCGCTTCGATTTCACGCATTACGCCGCGATGGACGAGGCAGAGCTGGAGGAAGTCGAGCGGCTGGTCAACCGGCGCGTCCTGGAAAACTTGCCGGTCCAGGCCGAAGTCATGGAGTTCGAGCAGGCTCTCGCCGCCGGCGCCATGGCCCTGTTCGGCGAGAAGTACGGGGATCGCGTGCGGGTGGTCACCGTGCCCGGCTTCAGCCGCGAGCTGTGCGGCGGCACCCACGTCAGTCGCACCGGCGACATCGGTTTGATGAAGATCGTCTACGAGAGCTCGATCTCGGCGGGCGTGCGGCGCATCGAAGCCGTCACCGGCGAGGGCGCCTGGCTGCGCTTCCGGCAGACCGAGCAGACGCTCGCGCGTCTGGCGGAGCTGCTGCGCGTCTCGCCCGGAGAGACCGTCGAGCAGCTCGAAAAACTGCTGGCCGAGCGCAAGGCGCTGGAAAAGCAACTCGAACAGTTGAAAACCAAAATGGCGCAGTCGGAAACCGAACGCCTCCGCCGGCAGGCCGTCCCGGTCAAATCCCTGCGCGTGGTGGCGGCGCCGGTGGAGGCCATGGACCGTGCGCAGTTGCGTTCGCTGGCGGATTCCCTGCGCAATCAGGGAGTGGACGTCGTTGTGCTCGCGGCGCCGGGAGGCGAAATGGTGGCGGCGGTGCGCAAGGAGCTTGCCGGCAGGGTGCACGCAGGAAAGCTCATCCAGGCGACAGGGGCGCGCGGAGGCGGCCGGCCGGATCTGGCGGAGGGCGGATTGAAAGACCCGGCCGCTCTGGAAGAGGCCCTGCGCCGGGTGGCGCCGGCGGTCGAGGCCCTGCTGTGAGAGTGCCGGTCATCGTCGTGGGCGCCGGACCCACCGGGCTGGCCTGCGCCATCGAACTGAAACGCGCCGGCATCCAGGCCCTGGTGCTGGAAAAGGGCTGCCTGCTGAACTCCATCTATAACTACCCTACCCATATGACTTTCTTCACCACGCCGGAATTGCTGGAAATCGGCGATATCCCTTTCACCTGTGCGGGCGAAAAGCCCACGCGGCTGGAGGCGCTCAAATACTATCGCGGCGTGGCGAGGCACTACGGTCTGGCCGTCCGGCAGTACGAGCCGGTCGAGAAAATCGAAGGCGAAGATGGCAATTTTTTTGTCCACAGCCGGGACCGTTTCGACCGCCATCATGTGTACGAGGCGTCAAAAATCGTCCTGGCTACCGGTTACTATGACCGGCCCAACTTACTAGGCGTGCCAGGGGAGGACTTGCCCAAAGTCAGCCATTATTACAAGGAGCCCCATCCTTATTTCGACATGGACGTGGCGGTGATCGGCGGGCGCAATTCCGCCGCCATCGCCGCTCTGGAACTTTACCGCGCCGGCGCCCGGGTTACACTGATTCATCGGGGCGAGACGCTCTCGGACCACATCAAATACTGGATTCGTCCCGACCTGGAAAATCGCATTCGCAACGGCGAGATCCGCGCTTGTTTCCGCTCGCGCGTGCTGGAGATTCTGCCCGACGCCATCCTGGTGGAAACGCCGCAGGGCCGCGTCCGGCTGGCCAACGATTTCGTTCTAGCCATGACGGGCTACCGTCCCGATACCGAGTTTCTGGCTTCGCTGGGAATCCGTTTCGACCCGCAGACACAAAGACCACGGACGAATCCCGAGACGCTGGAGAGCGAGCGGGCGGGCATTTACCTGGCCGGCGTGGTCGTGGCCGGCATGCACACCAACGAGATTTTCATCGAAAACGGGCGCTTCCACGCGCACCGCATCGCGCGCGATATTGTCTTGCGGCTGTGCGTCAGTTCCAGTTCAGGATCCTGAGTGCGTTGCTGCGATAGAGCTTTTCGAGCACCCGGGGAGAAAGTTCGAGGCCGTAGTAACGCCACCAGATGCGGCCCGGCATATATTCATCCGGCGTTTCCAGCAACCGCCACCACATCCGATACATGTGCGTTTCGCGTCCCATGTCGGTGCCGAACAGGACGCGATCGCTGTAGGATTCCAGGAAGCGGCGGGCGAAGCGGGGCTGCCGGCCCAGTTCGTAGTCGCGCGCCGAGATATCCACGTACAGATTGGGAAAGCGGTCCAGCGCGCGGGCCAGCGAGGCCAGGTCGTTGCCCTGATTGGAGAGGTGACAAAGGATGAACGTGGTCTGGGGGTGGCGGGCGAGCAGGCGATCGCGACGCGCCAGCAGCTCCTCGTAACTCAGTACATCCTTGCCGTAAAGATTGAAATGCTGGAAATCCGGGGTACGCTCTTGCGTCGGGCCAAGCGGCCGCCAGCATGAGGGATGATCGGCGACGTGGAGGTTGACCGGCAGCTTCAGCTCGGCGCACTTGCGCCAGAGCGGATCCAGCCTCGAGTCATCCAGGTGCAGGCGCTTGCCCGGCGGGCGAGCCTCGTCCTGCAAGCCGGAGCCTTTGTCGGTGAGCTCGCCGACGCCGCGAGCCCCGAGCCGGTAGCAGCGCTCCAGCTCGCGGACCACGCGCTCCGGATAGTCCGGCGCGTCAATGTCCCGCGTGTCGATCGCGCACCAAAGCTGGAACCGGTGAGGATAGCGTTCGAGATACAGCTCGACCTGGCGGGCGAACTCGTCCCCGATGGCGCCCGTGAAGACAATGGATTTCTCGACGCCCACTTCGTCCATCGTCCGAACCCATTCATCCACGTCGGCAGGGGTGCGGATGTTACTCATAAACGTGTGGGTGTGGACGTCAATTACGGGAAACCGCGCCTTGTCCACGCGCGTCTCCGGAACCACCAGCGAGGACTCGGGACGGTAATCCTTGAGCAGGACGGTATCCATGGGGCCCGGTTGAACTTTGACGCCGTACTTGACGGTCTCTTGCGGCTGGGCCCAGCAAACCGCCAGAGCCAGCCAGCCCAGGCGAGCGCCGTTACGCACCATGCCTTTGATGGTATCATTCGTTTTCCCGGAGGCAAGAGCCATGCTGACACGACGAGACATGTACCGAATGAGCCTCGCCGCACTTCCGGCCGGCCTGCTGGCGGCCAAGGCCGACTCGCGCATCCGCGGGGTCGCCATCGGAGCACAAAGCTACAGCTTCCGCGACCGCTCACTGGAGCAAGCCATCCAGGCCATGAACGACATCGGCCTCACCTACTGCGAGCTCTGGCAGGGCCACGTGGAACCGAGAAAGGCGCCGCGCGAGGAGTTGCGCAAGTGGCGACTGGAGACGCCGCTCAGCGTGTTCGAGGAAATCCGCGAAAAGTTCCGCAAGGCCGGCATCACTTTGTGCGCCTATAACTACAGCTTCCGCGACGATTACAGCGACGAAGAAATCGCCCGCGGCTTCGACATGGCGAAAGCGCTCGGGGTGCGGGTGATCACAGCCTCGGCCACAGTGAGCGTCGCCAAACGGGTGGATCCCTACGCCCGGAAAGCGCGGATCACGGTGGCCATGCACAATCACTCGGTCATCAAGCCCAACGAATACGCGCGACCGGAAGATTTCGAGGAAGCGATGCGCGGGAACTCCCGCTACATCGGCGTCAATCTCGATATCGGCCACTTCGTGGCGGCCGGCTACGATCCGGTGGATTACATCGAGAAGCAGCATGAGCGCATCCCGGTGATTCATCTGAAAGATCGCAAGAAGAATCAGGGGCCGAACGTGCCCTTCGGCGAGGGCGACACGCCCATCCGGGAGGTCCTGCAGTTGATCGCGCGCAAGCGCCTGAAGATTGACGCCATGATCGAGTACGAGTACAAGGGCGCCGATACGGTGGAAGAGGTCCGGCGCTGCTATGAGTACTGCCGGAAAGCGCTGGCTTGAGGCCCGTGAGATGCTGCGGACGCTGAGCGTTGCCATTTTCCTGGCCTGCCTGGGCTGGGCGCAGGGCGACAAGGAAGCGCTGCCGCCGCCCGACATCGCGGACGCCGCTTACGGGCCGCACGAGCGCAACGTGCTGGACCTGTGGAAAGCACCTTCCCCGCGACCTACGCCTTTGGTGATTTACATCCACGGAGGCGGTTTCCGTGCCGGCGACAAACGTACTTTGCCGCCTGCCCTGCTCGAGCGGCTCTTGAAGGCCGGCATCTCGGTGGCCGCGATCAATTACCGTTTCTCTCAACACGCGCCTTATCCCGGCCCGATGGAAGACGGCGCGCGAGCGGTACAATACCTTCGCTCGCGCGCCCGCGAATGGAACCTGGACGGGAAAGCATTCGGCGCCACAGGCGCCTCAGCCGGCGCCGGCATCTCTCTGTGGATCGCTTTCCGCGACGACATGGCGGACCCGCAAAGCCCGGATCCTGTGCACAGGCAATCCACGCGGCTTCAGGCAGTGGCTGTGGCCGCCGCCCAGACCACCTACGACCCGCGAGAGATCGCAAGGATCGTCGGGGAAGCCGCCGCGCGTCATCCTGCGCTCGAGCCGTTCTATGGGCTTTATGGCGATCAACTCAAAACCGAGAGGGCTTACCGCATGTTTGCCGACGCCTCGCCCGTTACGCACCTGACGCGCGATGATCCTCCCGTCCTGTTGCTGTTTTTCGAGCCGGACACGCCGCTTCCGCCCGACGCCAAGCCGGGCGACGGCATTCATCATCCGCGATTCGGGTTGTACCTCAAAGAGCGCATGGACAGGCTGGGAATTGAATGTTCTCTGCGCTACCCGGGCGATGGCGGGCCGCCCATAGACCTCGCCGCCGAGATGACGGCGTTCTTCCGCAAGCATCTGGCGCACCGCTGACCGTTCGGATCAGGCGGTTATAATAGACACCGTGAACAACGAAGCCATTACGAAACAGGATTTGCGCGAGCTGGAAGAGCGCCTCTCGGCACGCTTTGCCACCAAAGAGGATCTGGCCGATCTGGAGGGCCGACTCAAGCAGGACATGGCCGATCTGGAGGGCCGACTCAAGCAGGACATGGCCGAAATGGAGGAACGGCTGCGGCAGTTGACCCGCGAGGCCGTCCATGACCTCGAGACCAAGCTGTTGTCGGCTTTCTTCGGTTGGGCGGAGCGGATGGAGAAGGTGCTGGATCGTCTCACGACCGAAGTGAGGCACATGCACGCGATGGACTTGAACCTCGAAGAGCGGATGCGAGCCCTCGAAAACCGCGTGTTCAATTTGGAGAAGAGGATCATGCAGCACCCGCCGGCCGCCTGAAGGAGGCAGCCGGCGGGCGTTGTCCCGTTTGTCTCACGCCTTGGGTCGCGCCGCTTCCAAAGCCCGCCTGACGGCAGCCCGGACCAGGTGGACCTTGTACGCGTTGCGGGAAAGCGGCGTCGCGCCCGACGCCGCAGCCTCGGCGGCCTTTTGAATGACCGCGGCGCTGAGCCCCTTGCCGGCCAGGACCTTCTCGGCCTCCGCGGCGCGCCACGGCGTAGGCGCCACGTGGCCCAGCACGACGCGCGCCGCAGCCACGGCCGTCCCTTTCATGGTGAGGGCCACGGACGCGGTCACCAAAGGCCAGTCCAGCGTCTCGCGCTGGCGCACTTCGTACGTGGCGTTGCGGACGTTGGCAGCCGGCGGAATGAGAATCTCCGTCAGGATCTCATCCGGCCGCAGCGCGATCTCGCGCTCGGCTTCGCTCTGCGGCGTAACGAAGAATTTCTCGACCGGCAGCTCGCGCTCGCCTTTGGCGCTCACCAGCTTTACGCGCGCGTTCAATGCGATCAAAGGCGGTCCGAAGCTGGACGCGCTCACGAAGCAGGCCGGCCCCTGGTTGCCGAAAATGGCGTGGTAACGGTTGTCGCCTTCGCGAACCAGGCTGCGGCCGTCCTTCATGGCCAGCAGGCCAAAGCCCTGCCGGAAGTACCAGCAGCGGGGCCTTTGGCAGAGGTCGCCGCCGACGGTACCCATGTTCCGGATCTGCACACTTTTGATCCCCTCGGCGGCCTGAATCAGCGAGGGGTACTCCGTGCGGACTTCGGGGCTGGCGAGCAGCTCGGAGACCGTGACCAGAGCGCCGATGCGCAGACCGGAAGCGGTCTTCTGGATGCCGCCCAGCTCCTTGATGCCCTTGATGTTGATCACCCGTTGCGGCGTGTGGATGTAGTCCTTGAGGAGGTTCAACAGGTCGGTGCCCCCGGCCAGGATGTCAGCGACACCCCAACGATCGGCCAGCAGCGCTACCGCTTCCTTGAGCGTCGTGGGACTGGCGAATGCGAAGGCTTGCATCAGGCGCTCCTCCTTTCCAGCGCGGCCAGCACTTTATCCGGCGTCATCGGCACGAACGGGACGCGCACGCCGATGGCGTTGGTCACCGCGTTGGCGATGGCGGCGATGCCCGCGATGACCGGCGGTTCACCCAGCCCGATCACGCCGCGCTTGTCGTGCTCCGGCCGGATGTCCAAATGCACGATGATCTCGCCGATATCGGGATTGCCGGCGACTTTGTAAAACTCCATGTCGGGGTTGAGCATACGGCCGGTGATGTCGTCCATGATGCGCTCCTCGTAGAGGGCGGCGCAGATGGACAAGTGGGCAGCGCCGTAGCACTGGCTTTCCGAGGTCTTCGGATTGATGATCAGGCCGCAGTCCTGCACGACCACCAGGCGGTTCATGCGGATGATGCCGGTCTCGGTATCCACCGAAACGTCGGCAATCTGCACGCCGCCGACGCCGCCGGTCGTCAACCCCATCGGATTCTTGGGATCGTTCTGGCCCATCTCGGAGATCTTTTCGTTGCCCAGGAGCTTGCAGGCGGCTTTCCAGGCCATGGCTTTCTTGGCATCGCCCTTGACCTGGATTTGTCCATTGACCGCCTCCAGCTCCTCCGGCTTGACGCCCAGCTTGGGCGCCACGCGCTCGAAGAGTTTCTCCAGCGCGTTCATGGTAGCTTTGCGGGTGGACGAGGAGACGCCGCCCACGGTCGTCGAACCGCCTGAACTTCCCGACGAGGGATACCGGTTGTCGCCGATCTTCACACGAATGGCGCCCACGGGCAAGCCGAGAGTTTCCGCCGCGACCATGGCGATGACGGTGCGCGTGCCGGTGCCAAGGTCCTGGCTGGCCAACTCCACCTCGACCGTGCCGTCGGGATGGATGTTGCAGCGGCAGTTGGAGAGGTGTCCGGCGCCGCCCCACGTGTTCACGCCGATGCCGAGGCCGCGCTTGATCCGGCCTGGCGTTTTGTCGCCCCTGGGATGCCACAGCTTCTTCCAACCGATCAGTTCTGCGGCTTTGTCGAGCTGCCAGCGGTAGACTTCGGCCCGCGCGGTGTAATCGGCGTTTTTCTTGAAGACCTCCAGCGGGTCCATGCCGAGCTTGTCCGCCAGGTCGTCTATGGCGCAGCAAGTCAAGTACGCGGCCTGGGGGTGATTCGGGGCGCGCCAGGCGCGCTGCGGTCCGGCGTTGACCTGCACGGCGGTGTGGTTGATCCGCTGGTTGGGGATGTTGGTGTACACGTAAGGAATCGGCGGCGCACCGCCGCCGGTCATCCCGCCCGTGGACCAGGACCGCGAATCCCATCCCGTGATGACGCCGTCCTTTTTGGCGGCCAGGCGGATGTGGGCGAAGTGCGAAGGCCGATTGCCTGCGATCATCTGTTCGACGTCGCGCGGCAGGAATAGCTTCACCGGCCGGCCCGTCTTCTGCGACAGCCGGGCGCAGGTGATGCCCCAGCGATCGGGAGAGAACTTGGAGCCGTAGCCGACGCCCATGTGCTCTTGCATCACATGCACATTGGCGGTCGGGACGCCCAGCGCCTTGGCCAGTTCGGCACCGATGCTCGACACGGCCTGGGTGGTGGGCCAGTATTCGATCTGGTCTGCCTTCCACTCGATCACCTGCCCGTGGGCCTCCCAAGTCAAATGGGTGAGCACCGGGCAACCGTAGACGCCTTCGGAAACAACGTCAGCCTCCTTGAAGGCCTGATCGGGATCACCCACAATTTTTTCGCCCGCCGGCTTGCTGCGACCGGCGGCTTTGGAGAGGTCGGCCTCGTTGACGAAGTGCGGCAGCACCTCGTACTCGACCTTGATCGCGCGGGCGGCGTCGCGGGCCAGTTCCTCGGTTTCCGCCGCGACCGCGGCGATCTCCCAGCCCGCCCAAAGAACTTCCGTTCCGGGCGCGGAGCCATCAAAGACGTGCACCGCCGCCACGCCCTTCATTTTCTCGGCGGCGCTGGTATCAATGCTGCGGATGCGAGCGTGCGCATACGGGCAGACGACCAGGGCTGCGTGCAACATCCCGGGACGGTTGATGTCATAGGCGTACTTGGCGCGACCGCTCGCCTTGACGAAGCCATCCACGCGGTTGGCGCGGCGGCCAATGACGCGGCGCTTTTCCGGAGCGGGCCAACTGTAATCAGGCATTCTTGCCTCCTTGCGCACTCTTGGCGGCTTCCAGGATGGCGCGGCGGATGCCGTTGTAGGAACCGCAGCGGCACAGGTTCCCGCCGAAGGCGCGCTTGATCTGGTCCATGGTCGGGTTGGGATTCTCCGCCAGGAAAGCCTTGGCGGCCATGACGAAACCGGGAGTGCAGAACCCGCATTGCAGCCCGTCGTTGTCGACGAAAGCGCGGATCAGAGGATCCGGCTGCGGCGACAAGGGCAGGCTCTCGATGGTCTGGATGTTCTTGCCTTGCGCGTCAATCGCCAGGATGCTGCAAGCGTAGACGGCTTTGCCGTCTATCAGGACGGTGCAAGCGCCGCAAGTGCCGCGATCGCAGACCCGCTTGGCGCCGGTGTAGTCCAGGTAATTGCGCAAGGCATCGAGCAGCGTCACCCGGGGCTCCAACTCGAGCTTGTGCGGCTTGCCGTTGATGGTCAGGGTGATCGGAACCGGACCCGGCCCCATCGCAGCCGGCGCCGCCGCTCGAGCTTCACCGGGCGTGAGCGCTACTCCCAGAGCGCCCGTGCCCAGACCCACGTCGCGAATGAAGCCGCGGCGCGAAACCCCGGCGCCGGGCTCGGTCTTTGGCTCAGGAGGCTTCTTGATCGTACTCATCAGAGCACCTTCCTCGTGCTGGCGTACTGCAATCGAATTGAATATACCAAAGCGGCCGGGCTGCGCAACTGGCGCAAGGGGCCGGCGAGGCGTCCCCGGATCGCGCTACGATCGAAGATTCGCCGACGACGAGTCGAACCGCATGATGCCGAAATGCGCCGTCTTCCCCGAGGTGACGGTCCGACTGGCCTGCGATGCCGTGAACAAATGGCGGGCTTTCTGGATGGAGCTGTATGCCGAAAACCGGCTGCACTTCACGATAGCCACGATCCTGGTCGTCCTATTTGTAGGGGCGCTGCTCGGAATCCTGACCGATTCTCTGATGAAGCGCCTGGGAATTGATTTGAATTCCCGCAAGGCGGGCGAGGAATAGAGATTTCGAACATGAGCTGGATGTACGCCACCATGCCCATGGCCGGGGTGGAAATTCTTTGGCCCGGTCTGGTGATCTTGGGCTTCGGGGTGGGAGTGATCGGCGGCTTCTTCGGCATCGGAGGCGGCTGGATGGTGACGCCCGGGCTGAACATCCTGGGCTTCCCCATGGCCTTCGCCATCGGGACCGACCTGACCCACATGGCGGGCAAATCGCTGGTCTCCACCTTTCGACACGCGCGCTTCGGCAACGTGGACTACCGGCTGGGCACAGTCATGGTGCTGGGCACAGTGTGCGGCTTCGAGGCCGGCGCCCAGACCGTGATGTGGCTGGAGAGGCTCGGCAAGGTGGAGCTGTACGTGCGCCTGGCTTACCTGGTGCTGCTGGCGATCATCGCCCGCGTCATCGTGGCTGACCTGCGATCGCGGGGGCGGTTCCCTGACGATCCGGCGCGCACTCCGCGGTCGGGCATCCGATTGTCGGAAAGGCTTCGAGGAATGAGGCTGCCGCCCGTGGTCCGGTTTCCGTACGCGGGAATCCAGTGTTCGCTCTGGCTTGCCGTCGGTGTGGGACTGGGCACAGGCTGGCTGTGCGGCCTGCTGGGCATCGGCGGCGGGCTGGTCCGCGTGCCTGCGCTCGTTTACCTGCTGGGCTGTCCGACGCACGTGGCGGTGGGAACGGACTTGTTCGAAGTCGCGATCTCGGGTTTGTACGGCGCGGCCACGTATACCTACAAAGGCCGCACGGAGCCGGCGGCGGCTCTGATCATGCTGCTGGGCGCCTCGGTGGGCGCCCAAATCGGTTCCGTGGCGACCAAGTATGTCCGGGGCTACCGGATCCGGTCGCTGCTGGCCGTGGCCGTGTTGGGTTGCGCAATGTCCATCGTGCTGAAGCTGCTTGCCACGATCCAGCCGCTGGCCCGGGGGGCGTTGGAGCGAGCGGCAACGGTCTTGATCCTGGGGCTGGTGGCGGCGCTGGCGTTCGAAATTCTGCGGCAATTCGTGGTGGGAGTGCGACGGGAACGATCGGGCGCGCCCGAGAGGACACCCCACGCAGCGCGCTGATCGGCGCCGGAGGGCGTCGGAGAGCGTGCTATGATCGTGGCGTTCGCCCGCCATGAAGCGCGTGACGATCCTGGGTTCGACCGGCTCGATTGGCGTGAGCACCTTGGACGTGATTCGCCAGAATCGCGAACGCTTCGAAGTCTTCGCACTGGTGGCCGGGGAAAACCTGGGAAAGCTGGTCGAACAGGTGCTGGAATTCAGGCCCAGACTGGTGGTGATCGCAGCCCAGGAGCGGCTGCCCGAGCTGCGGGAACGTTTGCGCTCGGCGGGCTGGGATCAGCGGCGGCTGCCGGAGCTGGACTGGGGGCCGGCGGGACGGGTGCGGGCCGCGGCGGCGGAGGAGACCGACGTGGTCGTCTCGGCGATCGTGGGAGTCGCGGGCCTGGAGGCCACTTACGAGGCGGTCAAGCGGGGCAAACGGGTCGGACTGGCGGCCAAGGAAGTGCTGGTGGCGTGCGGTAGACTGGTAATGGAGGCCTCCCGGGCGGCGGGCGGTGAATTGATCCCGGTGGACAGCGAACATAACGGCGTTCACCAGTGCATGCGCGCCGGGCGGCGCAGCGAAGTCAGCCGCATCATCCTGACGGCTTCCGGCGGTCCTTTCCGCGACATTCCCAAGGAACAACTCGAGCACGTGACGCCCGCGCAGGCCTTGCAGCATCCAACCTGGCAGATGGGCAAGCGGATCACGATTGATTCGGCGACCATGATGAACAAGGGTTTCGAAGTGATCGAGGCCTGCTGGTTGTTCGACCTGAAGCCGCAAGAGGTCTCCGTCCTCATTCATCCTCAGTCGTCCGTTCACGCCCTGGTGGAATTTCGCGACGGCAGCGTGATGGCGCAGATCTCGGCCACCGACATGCGCATGCCCATCCAGTACGCCTTGACCTGGCCGGAGCGGGCTCCGGCCCCGGCGCCGCGACTGGACTGGAGCCAGGTGAGGACCTGGGAGTTCTACCCGCCCGATCTGGAAAAGTTTCCTTTGCTCAAGCTGGCCTACGAGGCCCAGCAAGCGGGCCCGGCCGCGACTTGTGTGTTGAACGCGGCCGACGAGGTGGCGGTGGCCGCCTTCCTGGAACAGCGAATCGGGTTTCTGGCAATCCCGCAAATCGTGCAAGAGGCTCTGGCCTGCGTTCCGCAGCGCGAGCCCTGCTCGGTAGCAGAGGTCCTGGAACTGGATCGCGAGGCCCGGCGCGTGGCGCAGCGACTGGTCGAGCGACGCGCCAGGTCGGAACAGCCGGCGGCGCGGACCTAGAGGCACTCTGAGAGGCCCCGATGCCCTTGCTTGAAAATCTGTGGTGGCTGATCGTTCTGATCGGGGTGATGATCCTGGTGCACGAAATGGGTCATTACCTCGCGGCCCGCTATTTCGATGTCCGAGTCGAGGTCTTCAGCTTCGGATTCGGCCCGCGCCTGATCGGATTCCGCCGCGGCGAAACCGACTTCCGCATCTCCTTGATCCCGTTCGGCGGTTACGTGAAGATGGCGGGCGAGCAGCCCGGCGAAGATGCGACCGACGACCCGCGGGCCTTCGTCTCCAAGCCGCGCTGGCAGAGGCTGATCATCGCCGCGGCCGGCCCTCTGATGAACGTGGCGCTCGCCGTATGCCTGCTGACCGGGCTGTTCACCGTGCATTACCAAAAGCCGCCCGAATCGGCCAGGCAGGCCGTCATCGGCCACGTCTTCCCGGATTCACCCGCCGCCAAAGCAGGACTGCGCGACGGCGATCGGATCCTGAAGCTGGACGAAATCGAGCAGCCTACCTGGGAGGACGTGATCCTCAAAGAGGTGGCCAGCGCCAATCGCCCGCTGATTCTGAGGGTGGAACGGCAAGGGCAGACCTTCTGGACCACGGTGACGCCGGTGCTGGAAGAGCGCACGGGCCTGGGTTACGCCGGTTGGGCCGAGCAGGGCGAAATCCAGATCGCCAATCTGACGCCCGGGATGCCGGCGGAGAAAGCCGGCCTGCGGCGCGGCGACGTGCTGCTGAGCGTGGATGGCCAGCCCATCCGGTCGCGGTACCGCCTCTCGGAAATCATCCGGGCCAGCGGGGGCAAGCCCGTGACCATCCAGTACATGCGGGAGGGGCGCCTGCAGAGCGTGGTGGTCCATCCCGTTTACACCAACCTGGACGGGACGGCACGCTGGATGATCGGGGTGGAGCCGTCGCACCGTCTGGTGGTGACGCGGTTGCCTTTGCTCGAGGCTTTTCGCGAGTCGGTTCGCCAGAACGTCAAGCACGCAACGTTGATTTTCCGCTTCCTGCGCGGAATCGTCGAGCGCCGCCTGTCGGCGCGCTCCATCGAAGGGCCGATTGGGATTGCACGCCTGTCCGGCGAAGCGGCGCGGGAAGGATGGCCCTCCTTCATTTTCCTCATGGCCGTGGTGAGCCTGAATCTGGCCGTTTTTAACCTGCTTCCCATCCCCATCCTTGACGGCGGCGTGATTCTGGTGCTGTTGATCGAGATGGCCATGCAGCGCGAGCTCAACCAGGCGGTCAAGGAGATGGTCTACAAACTGGGCTTCGTCTTCCTGATGGCGATCGTGGTCTTCGTGTTGTACAACGACATCGCCAAGATGCTGCCGGGTTAGCCCACCGGCCGGCACGCCGCCGCGATCCCTTCCGGCTGGAAGCGGACCACCTGCTTACCGCCCGCGAACCGGCTGACCACAGCGTCCGGTGACTCCTTCGCGAAGGCGGTCTGTGTGCCGGCTGAGTTTGCAGGGAAAACCGCGTCTGTACTAGAATCCAGCCGTGCAATATTACGCCCACAGCGCAAATTCCAAGGGCGACTGGGAGCCTTTAGCCCGCCATTTGGAGCAGGTCGCGCGACTTGCCGGCGAACTGGCGGGGAAATTCGGCGAGCGTGAGCGTGCGCACCTGGCCGGATTGTTGCACGATTTGGGCAAATATGGAGATCGGTTTCAGGCAGTCCTCCGGGGCGAGAAGCAGGGTGTGGATCATTGGTCGGCGGGCGCCTGGGTGGCTCTTGCGAAGTATCGCCATGCCGGGGTCCCGGTGGCCCTCGCCGTGCAAGGCCACCACATTGGACTTCAGCAGGAAAGCAAGCCGGCATTGGGAAGCCTCGATCCAAGGCAGCCTCGCCTGCCGGACGCACCGCAGCCGTCCGAGACCGACGTGGACGTTCTTCTTTCACGTCTGGCTAACGACGGCCTCGCACTCCCGGAGCGGATTGGGGATCCAAGGGAGGCGCCGGGGCCCGTCGCCCGAATGCTAGACGTTCGGATGTTGTTCTCGGCCCTCGTGGATGCGGACTTTCTCGCGACGGAGGCGCACTTCGATCCCGAAAAGAGCGCCTTGCGCGCGAGCGGCGAATCGGTAGACCCTGCCGAATTGCGGGTTCGGTTGGAAGAGTACCTGGCCGGCGTGCGCGCGGCGTCGCCGGCGACGGACGAGGTCCGAGCCGTCAGGGAGGATCTGTTCTCGGCCTGTGTGGCGGCATCGGAACGTTCCCCCGGGCTTTACACTCTCACCGCCCCAACAGGGTCCGGCAAGACCCTGGCTCTGCTTGCGTTCGCCCTCCGGCACTGGGAGCGACACGGACGGCAGCGGCTGGTGGTCGTTCTGCCCTTTCTGAGCATCATCGAACAGACCGCGGCCATCTACCGTGAAGCCCTGAGGGCCTCGCCGCAACTCTTGATCGAAGATCACTCGCTGGCCGGCTTTGAAGACCGGGGACTGGAAGGGCCGAAAGAGGTCTCCCGTCAGCGCGCGCTACTGGCTGAGAATTGGGATGCCCCGGTGGTCATCACCACAAGCTTGCAGTTCCTGGAATCGCTGTTTTCCAACTCGCCGGCGGCGTGCCGCAAGTTACATCGGCTGGCCAATTCCGTGGTGGTTCTTGACGAGGTCCAGACGCTGCCTTTGAGGATCGCGATTCCCACTCTGGCCGCGCTCTCCCATCTCTGCCTTCGATACGGGGCTACGGTGATCTTCGCCACGGCCACCCAGCCGGCGTTCGACCATCTCAGCGATCGCGTGAGCAGGTTTTGTTCCGGCGGCTGGCGCCCGAGTGAGATCGCCGCTCCGGCGCTGAAGCTGTTTGAGCGCACCAGAAGGGTGGCCGTGGAGTGGCCCGAGCCGCATGAGCGCAGTTCCTTCGAACAGGTGGCCGAGGAGCTCTCCGGCTACCCGCAGGCTATGTGCGTGGTGAACGTGAAGCGGGACGCCCAAAGTCTGTACCAGTTGCTCTGCCATGCCAGGGACCGGGACCTGTTTCACCTGTCCACTTTCCTGTGTCCCCATCACCGCAAGGAGGTGCTCGGAGAGGTTCAGCGTCGCCTGGCGGCAGGAGAGCCGTGCCTGCTGGTCGCTACACAGTGTGTCGAGGCCGGCGTGGACCTCGACTTCCCGGTCGTGTACCGGGCCGTGGCGCCCCTGGACGCCATTGCTCAGGCCGCCGGCCGCTGCAATCGGAACGGACGACTCGCCCGGGGACGGCTGCGCGTCTTTCATCCGGAGGATGCGCGCTACCCCAGCAGCGACTACCGTCAGGCCGCTTTACTTACGCTCGAGATCCTGGCTCTCTACGGCGGGAGGCTGACCTTGGACGATCCTGAAGTGTTTCGGCAGTACTACCAGAGACTTTACGATCTCGCCGCTGTGGACCGGCAAAATCCAGAGTTGCTCGAGGCTATCGAGGCAAGGAATTTCGTCGAAGTGCGGCGGTTGTACCGCGTCATCGAGGAGGCCGACGCGATCAATATCCTGACTGCATATCGGCGGGACAGGTACGAGGAACTCACGCAGGTGGTGCGGCAGCAGGGCCTCAGCCGGAGCTGGATGGCGCGGGCGCGTCCCTTCACGGTGAGTTTGTTCCGCCCGCGGGGCGCGGCTCGCGTCAATGATTTTCTTGAGCCGGTGCGGTTCAAGGACGGAAGTTGGGCGCCGGACTGGTTTATCCACCTGCGCCCGGAACATTACCACCACAAGTTGGGCTTGCAAATCCCGCAAGAAATGGAGCTGATGCTGGCATGAAAGGGAACATTCAAAGGTTGGAAGTCTGGGGGGAACTGGCTTGTTTCTCCCGGCCGGAGCTGAAGGTCGAGCGTTTCAGCTACCCTGTGATCACGCCCTCGGCGGCGCGGGGCATCTTCGACGCCATTTACGTCAAGCCCGCGCAGTTTCGCTGGCAGGTCGAGCGAGTCGAGATCTTGTCGCCTCCCTCCTACATCGCGCTGCGGCGCAACGAGGTCAAGGAGAAAATCAGCGTGGAGTTGGTGTTGCAGTGGATGAGCGGGCGGGAACCCCCGCGACCCATCCTGGCCGATGCCGAGGGCGAGGCCACGGGAAGGACGCAGCGCCAAACCATGGCCTTACGCGACGTTCGTTACCGAATCCACGCCCGCATCCTGCCCTGGCCCGGGTTCGAAAGCATGCTGCCGGCCTTCGAGCAGCAGTTCCAGCGGCGCGCTTCCAGAGGCAAGTGCTTCTATCAGCCTTATTTCGGCTGTCGCGAGTTTCCGGCCTGGTTCGAGCTGCGCGCTCCGGATGCCTGTGAGCCTCCACCCTGCCCCATTGACATGGACGTGGGGTTGATGCTCTACGACGTCTTCGATCTGTCGCGACCGGGCACTTGCAGCGACGCGCCTTACATCACGCTGTTTCGAGCGCGCGTAAAAGGCGGGGTGCTGGAGGTCCCCGCCTTCGATGATCCGGCGGTCATCAAGCTACCGGGAGGAACTCTCTGATGCTGCATGAAATCGTCAGTTACGCGCGGCGCACCGGTCTGTGCACCGAGCCGGGCTTCGCCGCCAAAGAAGTCCGCTGGGCCATTTCACTGACCAGCGCGGGCCAGTATGTCGGGCTGCTTGCCTTGGGCGATCCTGCGGACCGGCGCAAACGAGGGCGGATGTTCCCCATGTGCCCGGACCTCAGCCAGGGCGAGTTGATCGCAGGCGGGCAGACCCGCAGCCACTTTCTAGTGGAAACGGTCCAGGTGGTGGCCGGCTTGGGCGAGCCCGCCGATCCACGTGAGAGAGCAAAGATTGCCGCGAAGCGGCGCTTCTTTATCCAACTGCTCGAGGAAGCCTCGGCTGTGATGCCGGAGCTTTCGGCCGCGGCCGCCGTACTCGAGGACGAGAGCGCGATGTCCCGTTTGCGAGAAGAGCTGGCTGAGGCCAAGGCGAAGCCTACCGACAAGATCACCCTGAGCATAGACGGCCGGTTCCCGGCGGAAGGTCAAGCCTGGCATGACTGGTGGCGCCGGTACCGTACCGGGTTGGCTGCGTCTCGCCCGCGGAAGCAGTCGGCGGGCGGCAGCGGCTGCATGCTTTGCTTGCTGACCGGTGAACCGGTGCTTCCCGCCGCGACCCATCCGAAAATCAAGGGGCTGCCGGGGGCCAACCCCAGTGGCGCAACTCTGGTCGGTTTCGACAAGGAAGCTTTCCGCTCCTTCGGGCTCGAACAATCCGCGAACGCGGCCATGTCCGAAGAAGCGGCCAAAGCCTACGAGGCCGGCTTGAACGATCTCATCCGATCACGCGCGATCCGAATGGGCGGCTTGCCGGCGTTGATCGTGCACTGGTATCGCTCGAGAGTGCCTTCGGAAGACGATCCTTTGGCTTGGTTGGAGGATCCCCCCGATGTCGCCGAGGCAGACGCGCAGATCCGGGCCCGCGAGTTGCTGACCGCGATCCGGGATGGGAAGCGCCCGGACCTTGCGGGCAATACCTATTACGCGTTGTCGCTTTCGGGCAACGGCGGCCGGGCGATGGTGCGTGATTGGATGGAGGGGGCCTTCGAGCAGCTTGTGGAAGCGGTTCATTCCTGGTTCATGGATCTCACCATCGTGCAACCATCGGGCGGGCGTCATGCGCCCTTGCCACGGTTCAGCCAGCTCGTCAGCTCGCTTGCGGTGGCAGATCAGCAAGAAGGGGCAGCGCCCCCGCTGGTGGCCAATTTGTACCGCGCCGCCGTGCTTGGCGAACCGATTCCTTTGGCGGTCATGATCCAGGCGCTGGCCCGGACCCGAGTGGACTTTGTGAAAGGGAACGCGCCGGACGCGCGACGGACGGGCCTTCTCCGCGCGTACGTGGTGCGCCAGTACAGGCAGAAAGGAGCGATCAATATGGCAGAAGCGATCAAGCCAGAGTTGAACGATGAGCTAGGCGATCCCGCCTATCAATGCGGCCGGCTGATGGCAGTGCTGGCTGCCGTTCAGCAAGCGGCGCTGCCCGACGTAGGCGCCGACGTCATCCAGCGCTACTATGCCGCGGCAAGCGCCACCCCGGCCCTGGTTTTCGGCCGGCTGATCCGCATGACCCAGTTCCATCTGGGCAAGATCAAGCAGGACAAGCCGGGGCTGGTCTGGTGGTACGAAGATCTCGTCGCCGGCATCGCGAAGCGCATCGGACGGGAGATGCCGGCGACCCTGACCTTGGAACAACAAAGCATGTTCGCGCTCGGCTATTACCAGCAGTTGGCCGAGCTGCGGGCTCCGCGACAGCAGAAACAACCGAATGAAGAGGGAGGCAACCAATGAGCATTGCAAACCGTTACGAATTCATCTTTCTGTTTGATTGTCAGGACGGCAATCCCAACGGCGACCCGGACGCGGGCAATGCCCCGCGGGTGGACCCCCAGGATATGCACGGCCTGGTCTCCGACGTGGCGCTCAAGCGGCGGGTGCGCAACTACGTGCAAATCGCAAAAGGGAACCAGCGCCCTTACGCGATCTTCGTCGAGCACGCCACCAACCTGAATACGAAGATCGCCGAGGCCCACGTCCAAACGGGGGGCATGCCCGAGGGCGACAAGGGTCCTTCCAAGGACAAGGTGACCCAGGCCCGCGAGTGGATGTGCCGAAACTTTTTCGATGTGCGCGCCTTCGGTGCGGTCATGAGCACCGGTCCGAACGCCGGGCAAGTTCGCGGTCCGGTGCAATTTGCCTTCGCCCGGTCCGTGGATCCGATCCTGCCGCTCGATGTATCCATCACCAGGATGGCAGTCGCCGACCCGGTAAAGGGTGCGAAGTCGCTCGAGGATTACATCGCCTGGGAGAAGGAACGACCGGAGGATAAGCTGCGCACGATGGGCCGCAAGAGCCTGATCCCTTACGGGCTGTACGTCGCCAAGGGCTTCATCAGCGCCCACCTGGCCGAACAGACCGGCTTCAACGAAGAGGACCTCAAGGTTCTTTGGGAGGCGATCTTGAACATGTTCGAACACGACCGCTCGGCCAGCAAGGGACTGATGACGGTCCACCCAGAGTACGCGTTCGCCTTCCGCCACGTAGGCACCGATTCGGACCCCGAACAGCGCAAGGCTGAAGCCAGGCTGGGCTGCGCGCACGCGCACCGGCTTTTCGCACTGGTGACCGGGAAAATCCGACGCCGGGACGATGTGCAGGCACCTCGCTCGATCCACGACTACCTGCTGCCGCAGTTGGAAGAGATCGAGGCCGAGCTGCCGCCCGGCGTCAAAGTGCACCGGATTGCCGATCTCGTCCGGTCTAACGACGCTCGTGAGTGAGCTGCCGTGTTCGAAGAAGCGGACTTGCTGCCCCTGTCGGGGTTGATGCACCTGGTCTATTGCGAGCGGCGTTGGGCGCTCATTCACCTCGAGGGGATGTGGGAGGAGAATGTATTTACCGCCGAGGGGCGCCTGTTGCACGAGAAGGTGGATGCGGCGTGCTGCGAGCAGCGGCAGGGTGTCCGCATCGTGCGGGGCCTTCCCCTTCGTTCGCTCCGGCTGGGGTTGGTGGGGCGGGCGGACGTAGTTGAGTTCCCGCCCTCTCCCGATCCCCCTTTTCCCGTGGAGTACAAGCGCGGAAAGCCCAAGCCGGATTGCTCCGACGAGGTGCAGCTTTGCGCCCAGGCGATGTGCCTGGAGGAAATGCTCGGGATCAGCGTTCCGCGAGGAGCGTTCTTCTATGGCCAGCCCCGCCGTCGCACGGCAGTGGAATTCTCGCCCGAGCTTCGGTTGCGGGTCGAACGGGCTGCGGCGCGCATGCATGAGCTGGCGGCAGCAGGGCGCACGCCCCCGGCCAGTTACGACAGGAAGTGTCGGGGCTGTTCTTTGTTTGACCTCTGCCTGCCAGCTGCGGTGCGCCCTGATCGCAGCGCGGCGCAGTGGCTGGAAGCTTCGCGGCGGCTTGCCGCCCGCCGGGACCCGGCATGAGAAAGCTTTTGAATACGCTGTTTGTCACCACCCAAGGCGCGTATCTGGCTCAGGAGGGTGAAACCGTTGTCGTGCGGCGTGAGCAGGAGATTTTGCTGCGCCTTCCCATTCATACCCTCAGCGGCATTGTTTGCTTCGGGCGGGTGTCGGTCAGCCCGCCGCTGATGGGCCTGTGCGCCGAGCGTCAGGTGCTTATCAGCTTCCTGAGCGAAACCGGTCGCTTCCTGGGACGGGTCAGTGGCCCGGTCGCCGGCAACGTGCTGTTGCGGAGACGCCAGTACCGGCTGGCGGACGAACCGCAACAAGCTGCGGTCATTGCCCGGGCCATCGTCGTGGCGAAGGTGGCCAACTGCCGGAACGTGCTCCTCCGAGCCAACCGGGAGTTGCCCAGGCGTTGTCCCGAGCTGGAGGGAGCAGCCGAAACGCTGGCCCAAATCCTGGACCGTCTGGAAAGGACGGAGCTGGACCTGGATAGCCTGCGTGGCATGGAAGGCGAGGCGGCCCGTAAGTATTTCGAGGTCTTCGACCGACTCATCGTCAATCCGGACGGTTTCCACTTTCGTGGCCGAAGCCGGCGACCGCCGCTGGATCCCGTCAACGCGCTTCTCTCATTCGTGTACACCTTGTTGGTCCACGACGTGACTTCGGCGCTGGAGAGTAACGGACTGGACCCTTATGTCGGGTTCTTGCATGCGGACCGACCGGGGCGTCCGGGTCTGGCGCTCGATCTAATGGAAGAGTTTCGTCCCATCTTGGCCGACCGGCTGGTGCTGTCGCTGATCAACCGTCGGCAAGTGCGGGCCGGTGGCTTCCAAACCACCGAGTCGGGCGCAGTGCTGATGGATGAAGCGACACGAAGGGAAGTTCTGGCCGCCTGGCAGAAACGCAAACAGGAAGAGGTGCAACATCCCTTCATAGGGGAATCGGCGCCTCTGGGATTGTTCCCGCATTTGCAGGCCTTGCTTCTGGCCCGGCATCTGCGGGGCGATTTGGACGCATACCCCGCGCTGGTCTGGAGATAGGCTCGGAGTTTTCCATGCTGGTGCTGATCACCTACGACGTCAACACTGCGAGCGAGGCGGGACGCCGGCGCCTGCGCCGCGTAGCCCGGTTGTGCAGCAACTACGGCCAAAGAGTCCAGCTTTCGGTCTTCGAGTGCTCTGTGGATCCGGCGCAGTTCGCCAGGTTAAAGGCCTCATTGATCCAAGAGATCGACCCTGCGGTTGACAGCCTGCGTTTCTACTTTCTGGGGAGTAACTGGCGTCATCGGGTGGAACATGTGGGGACCAAACCCACGCTCGATCCCGAAGGGCCTCTGATCATATGAGGAGGAGTTTGCCCGCGCGAACCCCAAGCAAACGCCACAGACGGGCAGGGTTCGCGCTTGCGGCAGCTCGCTGAGCATGAAGCAGTTAGGCGCGGACGTGGCCGGACAGGCAGACGCCAATCGGCGGCCTGCGGCGGCTTCCGCGCTTTCCTGCTCCCAACTCATTGTCGGCTAAGGGGCTCGAAGTGGCGCCGTTGTTGCCCGCGCGCGGGCGTGGATTGAAACTCGAACCGCGGCGAGAGCCTGCCGCAGCTCTTCGTTGTTGCCCGCGCGCGGGCGTGGATTGAAACCAGTCCAACTGTGCGGCGATCAGGGCCGCCGCCACGTTGTTGCCCGCGCGCGGGCGTGGATTGAAACGTTCTGCGAACGGGTGCGCTGGACAATTCGCTGGGTTGTTGCCCGCGCGCGGGCGTGGATTGAAACCTCGATGACCACGTGGGTTGTTCGGCTCGTCGAGTTGTTGCCCGCGCGCGGGCGTGGATTGAAACAACGCGGTCAAGTGGCTATGGGGGCACCCCTGCCTGTTGTTGCCCGCGCGCGGGCGTGGATTGAAACTGTAACTTCAAGACCTTCAAGTTCGAGAACGTGCGTTGTTGCCCGCGCGCGGGCGTGGATTGAAACACCCCTGGGTGTGCGGCCTCGCGGCATCAGTTCACGTTGTTGCCCGCGCGCGGGCGTGGATTGAAACTGGGTCGGGCCGGCACCACCGCCGGGGCCGCCGCGTTGTTGCCCGCGCGCGGGCGTGGATTGAAACCAGTCCAGCTGCGCGGCGATCAGCCCCGCCGCCACGTTGTTGCCCGCGCGCGGGCGTGGATTGAAACATAATACTGCGCGCGCGCTGGCGCCACGATCAGGTTGTTGCCCGCGCGCGGGCGTGGATTGAAACATGTAATCCTGCGCGATGCGCACTTGCGCTGGCGTTGTTGCCCGCGCGCGGGCGTGGATTGAAACCTCGTGCCCGATGCTCGTTCGACGATTCGTGCGAGTTGTTGCCCGCGCGCGGGCGTGGATTGAAACATTAGTGTCATTGGCGCTCATTCCTCGCTTCCTTCGTTGTTGCCCGCGCGCGGGCGTGGATTGAAACGCTGAAGTCCGCCGGATACGTGCTGGAGTAATCATGTTGTTGCCCGCGCGCGGGCGTGGATTGAAACTCGGCGTCGACGAGCACATATGGGCCCGTCCACCCGTTGTTGCCCGCGCGCGGGCGTGGATTGAAACCGTTGACCTTTGGGAAGGCGACCGCTTGGCCTTGTTGTTGCCCGCGCGCGGGCGTGGATTGAAACATTGGAGCAAGTGGATCCTGGCGGCAGCCGCCGCGTTGTTGCCCGCGCGCGGGCGTGGATTGAAACTCCTTGGGCGTGGGTTGAACTGGCGTGTACGCCGTTGTTGCCCGCGCGCGGGCGTGGATTGAAACCTCGCGCCACTGCAGCATCCAGCTCGGGCCTTTGGTTGTTGCCCGCGCGCGGGCGTGGATTGAAACTTTTTGGCCTCACGCAAATGCACGTAGCCGGTTGTTGTTGCCCGCGCGCGGGCGTGGATTGAAACCGAGCAAAGGCAGCAATTTGACGAACCTCAAGAAGTTGTTGCCCGCGCGCGGGCGTGGATTGAAACCGAAATTGAAATTGCCGAGCCGGACTTCGCCTGGCGTTGTTGCCCGCGCGCGGGCGTGGATTGAAACGCTGACGGGGCTTCGGCGACGGTTGGCTCAAACGTTGTTGCCCGCGCGCGGGCGTGGATTGAAACGCTTGCGCACTCGCTGCCGGGGCTGGGCTGGATGTTGTTGCCCGCGCGCGGGCGTGGATTGAAACGTGTTGTGCCGGGTCAAGACGCGCGATTGGCCTGGTTGTTGCCCGCGCGCGGGCGTGGATTGAAACG
>Ga0209017_10000063_pt1 | contig 99452 bp, 94 predicted proteins | sample YNPBryunderm2012_FD_185812 | JGI IMG/M metagenome (GOLD analysis project Ga0209017, IMG submission 185812) | Anoxygenic and chlorotrophic microbial mat microbial communities from Yellowstone National Park, USA - YNP Bryant MS undermat 2012... ... | reverse complement strand
AAGCCGCCTGCAGCGGCTGTCACAGGCCATGAAGGGGGCAGCCTGACATGGAGATCCGTCCGGCAGAGATCAGCGCGATCCTCAAGAGCCAGATCGCGAGCTTCGACACCGGGGCCGACGTCGCCGATGTCGGCCAGGTGCTCTCGGTGGGCGACGGGATCGCCCGTGTCTATGGCCTCGCCTCGGTGATGGCCGGCGAGATGGTGGAGTTCCCCGCCGCGGGCTTGCGCGGCATGGCGCTCAACCTCGAGAGCGACAATGTCGGCGTGGTGATCTTCGGCGACGACCGCGCGGTGCGCGAGGGCGACCTCGTCAAGCGCACCGGAGCGATCGTCGACGTGCCGGTGGGCAAGGGCCTGCTCGGCCGCGTCGTCGACCCGCTCGGCAACCCGATCGACGGCAAGGGCCCGATCGAGGCGACCGAGCGGCGCCGCGTGGACGTCAAGGCGCCGGGAATCATCCCCCGCCGGTCGGTGCACGAGCCGATGCAGACCGGCATCAAGGCGATCGACGCGCTGATCCCGATCGGCCGCGGCCAGCGCGAGCTCGTGATCGGCGACCGCCAGACCGGCAAGACGGCGGTGATCATCGACACGATCCTGAACCAGAGGACGGTCAACGCCACCGGGGACGAGAGCCGCAAGCTCTACTGCATCTACGTCGCGATCGGCCAGAAGCGCTCGACGGTCGCCCAGCTCGTCAAGACGCTCGAGGAGTATGGCGCGATGGAGTACTCCATCGTCGTCGCCTCGACCGCATCCGAGCCCGCGCCGCTGCAGTATCTCGCGCCCTACGCCGGCTGCGCGATGGGCGAGTACTTCCGCGATAACGGCATGCACGCGCTGATCGCTTATGACGACCTCTCGAAGCAGGCGGTGGCGTATCGTCAGATGTCGCTGCTTTTGCGCCGCCCGCCCGGGCGCGAGGCCTATCCGGGCGACGTGTTCTATCTGCACTCGCGGCTTCTCGAGCGCGCGGCGAAGCTCAACGCCGACAACGGCTCGGGCAGCCTGACCGCGCTTCCCGTGATCGAGACCCAGGCCGGCGACGTCTCGGCCTACATTCCGACCAATGTCATTTCGATCACGGACGGCCAGATCTTCCTCGAGACCGACCTGTTCTACAAGGGCATCCGGCCTGCGGTGAATGTCGGCATCTCGGTCAGCCGCGTGGGCTCGGCGGCGCAGATCAAGGCGATGAAGCAGGTCGCGGGGCGGATCAAGCTCGAGCTCGCGCAGTACCGCGAGATGGAAGCCTTCGCTCAGTTCGCCTCCGACCTCGATGTGGCGACCCAGCGCCTGCTCGCGCGCGGCGCGCGCCTGACGGAACTCCTGAAGCAGCCGCAGTTCCAGCCGATGCCGGTCGAGGAGCAGGTGGTGTCGATCTTCGCCGGCACGCGCGGCTATCTCGACAGCGTGAAGGTCTCGGACATCGGCCGGTTCGAGCGCCAGATGCTTGCCGAGCTCCGCGCCTCCGGAAGCGGCATCCTCGAGGCGATCCGCAACGACCGGGAGATCACGCCCGAGACCGAGGAGAAGCTGAAGGCCTTCCTCGACGCCTTCTCGCGCAGCTTCGCCTGAACCGCAGCGCGCCCTGGGGGCACGACCATGCCGAGCCTGAAATCGCTTCGCACGCGGATCAACAGCGTGAAGTCGACGCGCAAGATCACGCAGGCGATGAAGATGGTGGCCGCCTCGAAGCTGAAGCGTGCCCAGGGTCAGGCCGAAGCCGCGCGGCCCTATGCGGAGCGGATGGAGCGCATGCTCGCGACCCTTGCCGCCTCCGTCGCCTCGAGCCCGACCGCGCCGAAACTGCTCGTCGGCACCGGCAGGCAGGACGTCCACCTTCTCGTCGTCGTCTCGGCCGATCGCGGCCTCTGCGGGGGCTTCAACGCCGCCGTCGGCCGCTTCGCGCGCGCCCGGATCCGCGCGCTCGAGGAGGCCGGGCGGACGGTGAAGCTGTTCACCATCGGCCGCAAGGGGCGCGACTATCTCCGCCGCGAGTATGCGCGCCAGATCGTGGGCGAGGTGAGCTTCATCGGCCGCAAGTCGATCGGCTTCGACGATGCAGCGCAGGTGGCCGAGCGCGTCACCGCGCTGTTCGCCGCCGGCGAGTTCGACGTCTGCACGCTGATCTACAACCGGTTCCGGTCGGTGATCTCCCAGGTTCCGTCGGAGCAGCCGCTGATCCCGGCCGCCCTGCCCGCGGCGGCGACCGAGGGGGCGGAGGGGGCGCGTGCCGTCTTCGAATACGAGCCGGCGGAGGAGGAGATCCTCGCCTCGTTGCTTCCCCGCAATCTCGCGGTGCAGATCTACCGGGCGCTGCTCGAGAGCGCGGCCGGCGAGCAGGGCGCGCGCATGACGGCGATGGACAACGCCACCCGCAATGCCGGCGACATGATCGCGCGGCTGACGCTGAGCTACAACCGGCAGCGCCAGGCGAACATCACCAAGGAACTGATCGAGATCATCTCCGGCGCCGAGGCGGTCTGACCGGCAGGCGACGGAACGAGTGGAGAGCGGAACGATGGCGAGCAACAACGTCGGCAGGGTTACCCAGGTGATGGGCGCGGTGGTGGACGTGCAGTTCCCCGGCGAACTGCCCGCCATCCTGAACGCGCTGCACTGCCACTTCGACGGCCGGACGCTGGTGCTCGAGACGGCGCAGCATCTCGGCGAGAACACCGTCCGCACGATCGCGATGGACAGCACCGACGGCCTCGTCCGCGGCTACGAGGTGGTGGACACGGGCGGGCCGATCACCGTTCCCGTCGGCCCCGAGACGCTCGGGCGGATCCTCAACGTGGTCGGCGAGCCGATCGACGAGCGCGGGCCGGTGCCCGCCTCGCGCCGCCTGCCGATCCACCGCGAGGCGCCGCGCTTTGTCGACCAGGCGACGGAGGCGCAGATCCTCGTCACCGGCATCAAGGTGATCGACCTGCTCGCCCCTTACCTCAAGGGCGGCAAGATCGGCCTGTTCGGCGGCGCCGGTGTCGGCAAGACCGTCACGATCATGGAACTGATCAACAACGTCGCCAAGAAGCACGGCGGCTATTCGGTGTTCGCGGGGGTGGGCGAGCGCACCCGCGAGGGCAACGACCTCTACCACGAGATGATCGAATCGGGCGTGATCAAGGTCGACGGCCCCGGCTCCAAGGCGGCGCTCGTCTATGGGCAGATGAACGAGCCGCCCGGGGCGCGCGCGCGCGTCGGGCTCACAGGGCTCACGATCGCGGAATATTTCCGCGACGAGGAGGGCCAGGACGTCCTGTTCTTCGTCGACAACATCTTCCGCTTCACCCAAGCCGGGTCGGAGGTGTCGGCGCTCTTGGGCCGAATCCCCTCGGCGGTCGGCTACCAGCCGACGCTTGCGACCGACATGGGAGCGCTGCAGGAGCGGATCACCTCCACCAAGAAGGGCTCGATCACCTCGGTGCAGGCGATCTACGTTCCAGCCGACGACCTGACCGACCCCGCGCCCGCAACCTCGTTCAGCCACCTCGACGCGACGACGGTGCTCTCGCGCGCGCTCACCGAGATCGGCATCTACCCGGCGGTCGATCCGCTCGATTCGACCTCGCGCGCGCTTGACCCGAGGATCGTCGGCGAGGAGCACTACACCGTGGCGCGCGAGGTGCAGCGGATCCTGCAGACCTACAAGTCGCTGCAGGACATCATCGCCATCCTCGGCATGGACGAGCTGTCGGAGGAGGACAAGCTGATCGTCGCCCGGGCGCGCAAGATCCAGCGCTTCCTCTCCCAGCCCTTCCACGTCGCCGAGGTGTTCACCGGCCAGCCCGGCGCCTTCGTCGAGCTCGCCGACACGATCCGCAGCTTCAAGGCGATCTGCGCCGGCGAGTACGACCACCTGCCGGAGGCGGCCTTCTATATGGTCGGCACGATCGAGGAGGCGGTGGCCAAGGCGGAGCGGCTCGCCGCCGAGGCGGCCTGAGCCAGGGGCCCCGGGGGGATCCGCGCCATGGCGACGCTCACGCTCGACATCGTCTCGCCCGAGCGGCTGTTGTTCTCCGATGCCGTGGAGATGGCGGAGATCCCGGCCGCCGAGGGCGACATGGGGGTGCTGCCGGGGCACGCGCCGATGATCGTGACGCTGCGCGGCGGTGTGATCCGCGTCCACCGCGGCGGATCGGTCACGCATCGGCTGTTCGTCGCCGGCGGCTTCGCCGAGGTGACGCCCGAGCGCTGCACCGTTCTTGCCGATGACGCGACCCCGGTGGCCGATCTCTCGATCGAGGACGCGAAGGCGCGGCTTGCCAAGGCGGAAGCGGCCTATGCGAAGGCGGCAAAGGGTGCCGACGAGGCCGGCCGCGAACTCGCGATGGCCAGGCTTCTTGCGGCGCGCGCGGAACTCGCCGCCGCCTCCGCGCCGTCCCCGTGAGCAGGACTGCGGCGGGTGAACGACGCTGATCCTGCCAAGGCCCTAAAAGGACAGGGGCCAGGAGGGGCTCCGGGGGCTTGTTCCCGCCGCGTGCGATCACCATTCCTGTTGCCGTGCGGCCCCCCCAGCCGGTGCACTGCCGGCGTCTGAGGCGCGGCGGCCCAGGGCCTGCGCGTGACTCATCCCGGAGAGGCGAGGGAGGCCATGTCAGGATGGGATGTCTGCCGATCCGGCCTCCGGAACGGAGCCGTGCCGGCGTCGCAGGGCAGGGCCCGTAACGATGCCCGCACGGAAAGGGTGGACCGGTTTCGGACCGTGCGGACATCGATCCCGCGGCTGGATCGTGCGGGGCGGAGGTGAGCGATGAAGCACTGGCACATCGACCAGGTGTCCTGGCACAAATTCGACCCCTCCAAGGTCGACCCCGAAATCGTGCCGCTCGTGAAGGCGGCGGCGATGGTCGAGCGCAACGGCGACATCTACGCCGAGTATCTCTGCAACGTGTTCCATGACGACCCCGACTTCCAGGGTGCGGCGCGCAATTGGGCGGTCGAGGAGGTGCAGCACGGCGAGGCGCTCGGCCGCTGGGCGACGCTCGCCGACCCGGCTTGGGACTTTCGCGCCGCCCTCGAGCGGTTCCGCAAAGGGTTCCGGATCGAGACGAAGGTCGATCGTTCCGTCCGCGGCAGCCGCACCGGCGAGCTGATCGCCCGCTGCATGGTCGAGACCGGCACCTCCTCCTACTACACGGCGCTCGGGGAGGGCAGCGAGGAGCCAGTGCTTGTCGAGATCTGCCGGCTGATCGCGGCCGACGAGTACCGGCACTTCAAGCTGTTCTACGACCACATGCGGCGCTATCTCGTGCGCGAGAAGCTCTCGGTGATCGAGCGGCTTCGGATCGGGCTCGGGCGGATCGGCGAGACGGAGGACGACGAGCTCGCGCTCGCCTTCCACTGCGCCAACCGTCCTGAGGGCGCCCCCTACGACCGCCGGGCGGCGATCGCGGCCTACATGGCGAAGGCGATGGGCTACTACCGCCAGCATCATCTCGACCGCGGGGTGGGCATGATCTTCAAGGCGGTGGGGCTGCCGCCGCGTGGCCGCCTGTCCGACCTCTCGGCGCGTGCCGCTTACCGGTTCCTCAAGTTCAAGCAGCGCCGCAACGCGGCGATCGCCGCGAAGGAGTGGCAGCCCGCACCGGTGACCGTCGCCGCCCAGGCGGCCTGACAGCCGCCCTGATCGCCCGCCACGCGGCGCGGTCGATCGGGACGGGAGGGCCGCACGCGTTGTCGACCGATGCCGTCGGCCGAAGCGGTCTCGGTGTCCGCTCAGGCGGCCTCAGACACTGGCGCGGCGTCCGGCGGCCGCGGCGCCGACGCGGCGGCCTCCGGCTCGGGGCCAGAGGAGACGGATGGGGAGGGGCGGCCGAGCAGGAAACCCTGCGCCTCGTCGCACCCCTCAGCGCGCAGGATCGCGAGCTGCTCGGGGCGCTCCACCCCTTCCGCAAGCACCGGAATCGCGAGGCTCTTGCCAAGCGCAAGCACCGACCGGATCACCGCCATGGCTTCCGCCGAGCTCTCGATCTCGGCCATGAAGAACCGGTCGAGCTTGATCTTGTCGAAGGGGAAGCTCCGCAGCGTCTTGAGAGAGGAATAGCCGGTCCCGAAATCGTCGAGCGCTACTCGAACCCCGAGCGCCTTGATGGCGCGGAGGATCGAGAGCGCCCGCTCCTGGTCCTCGACGATCGCGGTCTCGGTGAGTTCGATCTCGAGCCGTTCCGCCGCAAGACCCGTCTCCGCCAGCACCTCGGCAACGAGGCCCGGCAGCGAGGCGTCGGCGAGCTGAAGCGGCGAGACGTTCACGGCCACGCGCCACGGATGCGGCCAGGCGGCGGCCTCTGTGCAGGCGCGGCGCAGCAGCCAGGCGCCGAGCGCCGGGATCAGGCCCATCTCCTCGGCGAGCGGGATGAACACGCAGGGCGGGATCATCCCCCGCGTCGGGTGGCGCCAGCGGAGCAGTGCCTCGTAGCCGGTGATCTCCCCGGCCGTGACCGACGCCTGGAGCTGGTAATGCAGCATCAGCCCCCCTCCGGAGGCGAGCGCCTCGCGCAGCGCCGCGGCAAGGCTGCGCTTCTCCCGCGCCGCTGCGTCCATCGACGGGTCGTAGAAACAATGCGCGGTGAAGGGCAGGGCCTTGGCGCGATAGAGGGCGAGATCGGCATTGTTGGTGAGCTGGCCGGGGTCGGTGCCGTCCTCCGGGAAGCAGGCGATGCCGAAGGAGGCGCCGAGCGTCACCGTGAGCTCTCCGCCCGATCCGTCCTCGATCGTCACGGGGGCGGATGCCGCCGCCTCGAGACGCGCGATCACGGCGTCGAGCCCGCTTCGGGTGCGGAAGGGGAGGAGCGCGGCGAACTCGTCCCCGCCCATCCTGGCGAGGCAGGCCTTGGCGCCCACCGCCGCCGCGAGACGCTGACCGATCGCGCGCAGCGCCGCGTCGCCGGCCGCGTGCCCATGCGTGTCGTTCACCTCCTTGAACCGGTCGAGGTCGATCGCGATCACCGCCGCGCGTGCGCTCACGGCAGCGGCGCGCTCGAGCCCGCGGGCGAGCCGCTCCGCGAAGGCAGCCCGGTTCGGTAGGCCGGTGAGGGGGTCGGTCATCGCGAGGTGCGTGAGCCTACGCACCGTCTCGGTCTGCGACCGCCGGTCGAGCAGGAAGGCGAAACCGCCTGCCGTCATCACGATCAGGCCGGCGAGCGCGACCGCGAGCGCCATCGCATGCTGGGCCTCTACCGCAGCCTCGGTGCCGGCGGTCCCGAGCGGCGTGATGGTGACCGCCGCCATCCCCGTGAAGTGGAGCGACAGGACGGCGAGGGCGAACACGCCGCCGGCCGCGCGCGGCACCCTCTGTCCGGCGTAGGTGGAGGCGAGCAGGAAGGCCGCTGCCGAGATCGTCATCGAGAGCGCGACCGACAGGGCGATCACCGAAGGGTTCCAGACGACGATCCCCTCCACCCGGTAAGCCGCCATCCCGGTGTAGTGCATCGCGGCGATCGCGGCGCCCACCACCGCCCCGCCGGCGACCGCCCGCCAGTGGCTGAGCGGCGCCTCCTCCGCAGCGCCCCGTGACCCGGAGCTGGCGCTCGCAGCGAGGAGCAGCCCGGGAATGGCGCCGAGGATCGGCACGAGGAACGAGACGATCGTGAGCACCGCGTCGAAGCTCACCGGAACGCCGGGGCGGTGGGCGAGCATGGCGATGAAATGCGTGCACCAGACGGCGGCGCCGAGCGTGAGCGCGCAGAGCAGGGTTCAGCCGAAGGCGGCGAGGCCCCGATCGGCAGCGGCGCGCCGGAACAGCTGCATCACGGACAGCGCGCCCGCGCCGCACATCAGCCCGGCAAGAAGCACGAGCCAGGGGTCGTGGGTGGCGGCAAGACAGGTGATCGCCTCGATCATCCGCGCACGCAGGCCCTTCCACTCAGCATGGGAGAGCCCACCCGGCTTCGGTTAACGGGCCGGAAACGAACGCCTCAACGGGCGAGATGAGCGAAATCGCGTGCGAGCCGCTCGTAGATCGCCCGCTTGAAATCCACCGCGAGCGCAGGCAGCGAGTCGAGCGTGGTCCAGCGCCACGCGTCGAACTCGGGGTTCGGGTCGGCGTCGAGGCGTATGTCGGCGTCCCGCCCGAGGAAGCGGAGTGCGAACCATTTCTGCGTCTGGCCGCGGTAGCGCCCGCCCAAGGCGACGCCGATCAAGTGGGGCGGCAGGTCGTAGGTCAGCCACTCCGGATGCTCTTCGATCACCTCGGCGCGGTCGGTGCCGATCTCCTCGGCGAGCTCGCGCAGGACCGCTTCCGCCGGATCCTCGTCATCGTCGATCCCGCCCTGGGGGAGCTGCCAGCCGCCCGGCGCGCCCTCGGCATTGGGCAGATCCGCGCGCCGGCACACCAGCACGAGGCCGTCGGGGTTGAACAGCACCGCCCCGACATTGCGTCGATAGGGGAGAGACGCGCTCATCGCTGCGCCCGGCGCTCCTCGGTCGGCACAAGAGCGGTGACGGGGGCGAGCACGAGCCCCCGCTCCTCCAACCCCGCGGCCCAGGCCGCGATCCGCTCGACCGCGATCGTGCTCGCCCCGGCAAGGCCGAGCGCGCTGCCGCGCTCGCGCGCAATCCGCTCGAGCTCGGCAAGCCGCAGGTCGATCTCGGCCCGGCTCTGCCGGTCGTCAAGCACGAGGTCGATCGAGCGGGCGGGCAGCCCCTCGGGCGCCGGCTCGCCGACCCGCCCGTCGACGAACATCAGGCCGCGCGCCCGAAGCACCTCGAGCACCGGCCGGATCGCCTCCGGGCTTGCGGCGAAGCGCTCGCCGCGCAAGGTGGGCCCGAGCACGCTCGTCGCCCCAACATAGCCCTGGAAACGGGAGAGCGCCCACGTGAGGCGGGTGTTGTTTTCACCCCACGGAAGGGAGGTGAGCAGAGCCTGGGGGCCGGGGTCGTTCAGCGGGAAGCCAACCGGCTCCATCGGGATCGCGACCAGGACCTCGTGCCCGTCGGCGCGGGCAGCCGCGGCGAACTCGGCGAGTCTCAGCCCGTAGGGCGAGAAGGCGAGGCTGACCGCACCCGGTAGCCGCTGGATCGCCGCCTCGGTTACGCTCTCGCTGATCCCGAGCCCGGCGACGAGCACGCCGACCTTCGGCCGCCGGTCTGACTGGTTGAAAGGGCGGGCGTAGAGGCGCCAGGCAGCGCGGCCGTCCGACCCTAGGCGCGGCAGGGCGCCGTCGCGCAGGCGCTCGAGCAGAGCCGGGTCGGGTTCGGCGATCGGCGGCGCGCGCTCGGCCGGCTGCGGAGGCGGTCGCGCCTCCCCTGCCTCGGCGGGGCGCGATGTCCCCTCACGGTGCGCCGTCTCGGGCGCCTCGGCCACCTGATCGTGCCGGGCGGGAGGGCCGAGCCGGTCGAGCCACGCCACGACGAGCACACCGCCGACCAGGAGCGCGAGCCAGAAATAGCCGAGCGCACGCAGGCTCCGCGCGCCGGGAGGGGACGCCTCAGGCGCTCTCGGCTGCATCCGCCGCAGCTCCTGCTCTCGCCTCTCGCCTTCCGGCGCGGTGCGTCAGTTCGAGGCGCGGGCCCGGGCGGCCATGGCGCGCACGAGCTCGAGGCCCTTGCGCATCTGGTAGTCCTTGGCAAGGTCGCCGAACACAACCGCCGGACCCTGAGCATCGGCCGGGGGCGGGTCGGGCGGCGAGATGCTCTCGACGAAGCCGGGCGGCAGCGCGACCGGCGGAAGCTGCGGCGCCGGAGCACGACTTGCCGAACCGGTGCCGCCGTCGTTCCGAAGCGCGCGATTGAGCTGCGCCTCGCGGTCGCGCGCCTCGGCACGCGCCTCGCCCTTCAGCGCCTCGATCACGACATCGGGCTCGATCCCGGTCGCCTGGATCGACCGCCCCGACGGTGTATAGTAGCGGGCGGTGGTGAGCCGGATCGCGCCATTACCGGGCAGCGGCATCACCGTCTGCACCGAGCCCTTGCCGAAGCTGCGCGTGCCGATGACGACGGCGCGGCGATGGTCCTGCAACGCTCCGGCCACGATCTCGGAAGCGGAGGCCGAACCGCCGTTGATCAGCACCACCAAGGGCAGCCCCTGGGCGATGTCGCCGGGTTTGGCGTTGTAGCGCTGCGCGTCCTCAGGGCGGCGGGCGCGAGTGGAGACGATCTCGCCCTGGTCGAGGAAATCGTCCGCAACCGCCACGGCCTGGTCGAGCAGGCCGCCCGGGTTGTTGCGCAGATCCAGGAGGACGCCGCGCAGGTTGCCGCCCGCCTGCTGCCGGATCTGCTGCATCGCCCGGCGCAGGCCGGCATCGGTCTGCTCGTTGAAGCTCGTGATGCGGATATAGGCCACATCCCCCTCGAGCCGCGCCCGGACCGACTGGATCCGGATCACGTCGCGGGTGATCGCCATCTCGATCGGCCGCGGCGAGCCCTCGCGCCGGATCGTCAACTTGATCTCGGTGCGCGGCGGCCCGCGCATACGCTCCACCGCCTCGTTGAGGGTGAGCCCCTGGGTGGATTGGCCGTCGATATGGGTGATCAGGTCGCCGGCGCGCACCCCGGCGCGGGCGGCGGGCGTGTCGTCGATCGGCGCGATCACCTTGATGTAGCCGCCCTCCTGGGTGACCTCGATGCCGAGGCCCCCGAACTCGCCCCGCGTCTGAACCTGCATGTCGCGGAAGTTGCGCGGGTTGAGATAGCCGGAGTGCGGGTCGAGGCTCGTCAGCATCCCGTTGATCGCCGCCTCGATCACGTCCCGGTCGTTGACCGGCTCGACATACTCGGCGCGGATCCGCTCGAACACGTCGCCGAACAGCGAGAGAAGCCGATAGGTCTCGGCCCGGCTCCCTTCTTGGGCGAAGGCCGCGAGCCCGAGCGTCGCGTCGAGATAGCGGCCGAGCGGGCCGTTCACCCCGAGGCCGACCGCGAAGGCGAGGCCTGCACCGAGGAGAGCCGAACGAAGCGTGACCTTCATGCGCCTTTCCGTTGCCGCGCTGCCTCCGGCGGGGTGCGACGATCGCCCCCGCAGCGCCGGGCCAACGCCCGGTCACCCTCCCGCAGCGAGACGCAAGAGTAGTTTCTCGGCACCGCTCCGATCAAGGCGCGGGCACCGCGGCGGCGGACACGACCGCGCCAGAGCCGGGGCCCGCAAGCAGGCTTCGGCCCGTCATCGTCTCGGGCTTCGGAAGTCCGAGCAGCTCGAGCAGCGTGGGCGCGACATCGGCGAGACGCCCGTCCCGCAGGCGGGCGCCCGCCGGGCCGCCCGCGAGCAGAACCGGAACCGGGTTGAGCGTGTGCGCCGTGTGGGGCCCGCCGGTCTCGGGGTCCCGCATCAGCTCGGCATTGCCGTGGTCGGCCGTCACGAGAAGCGCCCCGCAGGCCTTGCGCACCGCCTCGGCGATCCGGCCGAGACCGGCATCGACCGCCTCGACCGCCTTGATGGCCGCCTCGAGCGAGCCGGTATGGCCCACCATGTCGGGATTGGCGAAGTTGAGCACGATCAGGTCGAACCGGCCTGAGGCGATCGCCTCCACCGCGCGCTCGGTCACCTCCGGCGCGCTCATCTCCGGCTTGAGGTCGTAGGTTGCGACCTTCGGCGAGGGAACGAGGATCCGCTCCTCGCCCGGGAACGGCGTCTCCTCACCGCCGTTGAAGAAATAGGTCACGTGGGGATACTTCTCGGTCTCGGCGATGCGAAGCTGGCGGAGGCCCGCGCGCGCGACCACGGCGCCGAGGATGTCCTCGAGCGATTGCGGCGGAAACAGCGTCGCCATCAGCGGGGCGAGCGAGGCCGAATACTCGGTCATGCCGAGCGCGGCGGCGAAGCGGGGCGTGCGCGGGCGGGGGAAGGCGGCGAAGCCCGGGTCGAGCAGGGCGGCGAGGAGCTCGCGCACCCTGTCGGCGCGGAAGTTGAACGAGAGAACGCCGTCGCCATCCGCCATGCCGGCGTAGTCGCCGATCACCGAGGGCGGAATGAACTCGTCTGTGACGTCTTGGGCGTGGGCGTCGGCCACCGCGGCGTCGGCCGAGGAAAAGCGCGGGCCTTCGGCCAGAACCATCGCCCGCCAGGCCTTCTCGACCCGCTCCCAGCGATTGTCGCGGTCCATCGCGAAGTAGCGGCCCGAGACGGTCGCGATCCGCGCCCGACCGGGCAGGGCCTGCTCGAAGGCCTCGAGGAAGCCCGGGGCCGACCGCGGCGGGGTGTCGCGCCCGTCCGTCCAGGCATGCACGGCGACTGGGATGCCGGCCTGATCGAGAACGCGGGCGAGCGCCACTGCATGGTCCTGGTGGCTGTGCACGCCGCCAGGGGAGACGAGCCCCATCAGGTGGCAGGTGCCGCCGGAGGCTCGCAGGGCCGCGATGAAGTCGGTGAGCGCCGGCAGCGACGCGAGGCTGCCAGCGGCGATCGCCGAATCGATCCGCGGCAGGTCCTGCATCACCACGCGGCCGGCGCCGAGGTTGAGGTGGCCGACCTCGGAATTGCCCATCTGGCCGTCGGGGAGGCCGACATCGCGCCCGGACGTGCGGAGCAGGGCATGCGGCGAGGCGGCCCAGAGTGCGTCGAAAGCGGGGGTGCGGGCCTGGAGGACGGCGTTGTCGGCCGGGTCCTCGCGCCAGCCCCAGCCGTCGAGCACCACCAGCATCACGGGTTTCGGTCGCGGCATCGGGTCCTCCTCGCGGGTGCTGTAGCGCCGCGGGGGCGGCGCGGAAACCCCGCTCAGGTCCTGGCGAGCGCGGCCTTGAGCCCGGCGACCTCGGCGCGCAGGGCGCGGAGTTCGCCCAGGATCGCCTCGGCGTCGGCGTGGTGCTCGGCGCGCGCGGCAGAGGTGGCGGCGGCGAGCGCGGCGTCGCGCGCCTCTTCCGCCTCGTCATGCTGCTTGCGCAGCGTCTGGATGCTCTCGACGATGATGCCGATGAACAGGTTCAGCACCACGAAGGTGGTGATCAGGATGAACGGCACGAAGAACAGCCAGGCCTGCGGCGAAGCCTCCATCACCGGCCGGACGATGCCCATCGACCAGCTCTCGAGCGTCATGATCTGGAACAGCGAGTACATGCTCTCACCGATCGTGCCGAAGAACTGGGGGTGAGAGGGGCCGAACAGCTTGGTCGCGATCACCGCGCAGACATAGTAGACGATCACGAGAAGCAGCGCGACCGCGCCGATGCCCGGGATCGCGTGCAGCATCGCCTCCACCACGATCCGCAGACGCGGCAGCATCGAGACCAGCCGCAGAATGCGCAGCACGCGCAGCGCGCGCAGCACCGAGAGCGGGCCCGTGGCCGGCAGCCAGGCGATCGCCACCACGGCGAAGTCGAACAGACCCCACGGGTCGCGGAAAAAGCGGCCGCGGAAGGCGAAAATCCGCAAGCAGATCTCGACGGTGAAGAGGACGAGGAAGAGCGAGTCGAGCGCGACCAGAAGCCCGCCCCAGCGCGCCATGATCGAGGGCGCCGTCTCGAGCCCCAAGGTGACGGCATTGGCGAGGATCAGGCCGATGATCACCCGCTGCGTCGGCTCGGCGAGGATGAACCGCGCCACCCTCGCTCTGAGGTCGCGGCTGTGCGCGTCCCACTCCGTCAGCACGTCCTGCATGCACTCCCCCACTGGCTTTCGCGGCGCGGCAGATGGGGAGGCGTCGTGGCGAAAGGAAGGCAACGCGCCGGGCCGGCCGCCCCCGGCTCAGCGCAAAAGGTCGGCGAGCGCGTCCGGAACACGCTCCTCCGGCACCGTGATTTCGCGCGTCGTGCCGTCGGCATAGGCAAGGGTGAGGGTGAATGAGAAGCGATCCGCCCCCGGTGACGGGCCGGCGGCAGGGGAAGCGGCGAGAGCCTCGAGCGCCTGTCTCTGCGCCTCGGTGAGCGAGGCGACGTCGATCGTCCGGCGACGCATCAGCCCGGCGACCCCGCCCGAGCGCAGGATCGACAGCGCCGCGAGCGGCGCCTGAGACGCGCCGCTGCGAGGCCTGCGCTCAGCCACGGCGCGTGGGGCGGAGGCTCCGCGCGGCGAGCGCCGAGGCGCCGGCACGCGGCCGGGTGCCTTGGGTGCGCGCCGGCTTGGCCGCCGGCTTCGAGCCGCCCTTGGGCGACGCCTTCCTCTTCGCCGCGGCGGGTTTCGGCGCCGCTTTCGCGGCCGCCCGCTTCGTCGTGGTCGCCTTCGGCGCCGTCTTCTTGGGCGCGGCCGTCTTCTTCGGCGCGGCGGGTTTCGGCGTGGGCTTGCGCACGCCTGTCGGCACCACGCCGACCGAGTCCCAAGCCTCGGCGACCAGCGCTGCGGCCTGCGCGTCGTAAAGCAGCCGCGCCACCTCGATCGTCTCCTTCGCGGCCTCGCGGAAGGAGGCGCGGGCGCTCATCCGCCCCGGCTCGGTGAAGGCACGCCACCAGATCCGCCCCGCCTTCTCCCAGGCATAGCCGCCGAAGCCGATCGCCACCCGGTAGAAGACGAGGTTCGGGATTCCGGAGTTGATGTGGACCCCGCCCTGGTCGGCAAGGCCGCGGTAGAGGTCCTTCATGTGCGCGGGCTGAGGGTCCTTGCCCAAAAGCGGGTCGTCATAGGCCGTGCCGGGCGCCTTCATGCTGCGCAGCGCCACCGCGTGGCCGGGCGGGTTGCGGAGCTCGGGCCCGAGCAGCTCGGCGCCGATCAGCCAGTCTGCGTCCTCGGCCTTCTGGCCAAGCTGCCACTGCTTCACGAGCACGCCGATCACGTCGGAGAAGTGCTCGTTCAGGGCGCCCGGCTGTTCCCAGTAGACGAGCCCGCTCGTGAACTCGGTCACGCCATGCGCGAGCTCGTGGCCGATCACGTCGAGGCTTCGGGTGAAGCGGAGGAACACCTCCCCGTCCCCGTCGCCGTAGACCATCTGCTTGCCGTTCCAGAAGGCGTTGTCGTAGCCGCGGCCGTAGTGGACGGTCGAGACGATGCGCAGGTTGGCGCCGTCGAGGCCGGCGCGGCCGAACACGGTCTTGAGGAAGTCGTAGGTCGCGCCCGAGCCGTCGAAGGCCTCGTCGACCGCTGGGTCGCCGGTCGGCGGGGCGCCTTCGGGGCGGATCAGGCTGCCGGGCAGGGACTGGCCCTGCCGGGCCGAATAGACGGCGCGCTGCTTGCCCTCCGGCTTGGGCCGAGCGGCCAACTCCGGCTCCGGGTCGGGCGCGGAGGCCGAAAGTCGCGCCTCGCGCAGCGACCGGGTGACGGCGAGCGTGTCCTCGGCCCAGCGTTTGAGCGAGGGGCGCTTGGCCCTCTGGGCGATGGTCTCGAGCATCAGCGGCGGGGTGATGCAGCAGAGGCCGCAACGGCAGGCCGCGCTCGACATGGGCATTCCTCGAGGGCCGTGGCTCCGGCTGACGGCCGGATTCGTCACCATTCTGCAATGGGATAGCGGCCGTTTCCAGCCCCGTCTGCGGCCGATGCAGCGAGCGTGAGGCGGGGTCTCCCGGAAACCGGTGCGCGGCGTTCAGATCCCCGGCCGGCTGACCACCGAGATCGAGAGGGCGGCGGGGTCATAGAGCCGCGCGGCGGCGCGGCGCGCATCCGCTAGCGTCACCGCCTCGATCCGCCCGATCCGCCCCGCGAGCCACTCCGGCGGGCGGCCGAGTGTTTGGAGGGAGGCGAGCGTTCCCGCAATCTGCCCGCTCGAGGTGAAGCCCAAGGGGAAACTCCCGGTGAGATAGGCGCGGGCAGCCGCCACCTCCTCGGCCGTCGGCCCCGCCTCCGCCATCCGCGCCCACTCTGCCTTGAGCAGAGCGAGTGTCTCGCCAAAGCGCGCGTTTTCGGTCGAGACCGAGCCGAGAATGAGGCTCCGCCCGCGGAACGGGGCGAGCTGCGTGCCGATTCCGTAGGTGAGGCCGCGCTTCTCGCGGATCTCCTCGGTCAGGCGCGAGGAGAAGCCGCCGCCGCCGAGGATCCAGTTCACGACCTGGAACGCCTCCCAGTCGGGGTCGTCCGGGTCAGGCCCGCCATGGCCGAACACCGCGACGGCCTGAGGCACGGCCCGCTCCGTGATCGCAAGCCCGAACGCGCGCGGCGCCGGCAAGGGGGGAACCTCAGGGGCGACGCCCTCGGCCACGCCGCCGAAGGCCTCGTCCAGCATCCGCCCGAGGCCTGCGGCGTCGATCGCCCCGGCGGCGCCGACCACGAGCGCGCCGCGTCGCACCTGCACCTCCAGGGCAGCGAGGAGATCATCACGCCCGAGCTGGCCAAGAGCGGCCTCCGTCCCGCCCGGCGGCCGAGCGAAGGGATGCGGCGCGACCGCCCTCTCCCACCAGGCGCGGGAGGCGATGGTGCGCGGCTCCTCCGCCTTGCGCCTGAGCGCGATCAGCCGCTGCGCCTTCACCCGGGCGAGCGCCTCCGCATCGAAGCGCGGGCGGGTGAGGGCGAGCGCCAGCATCGAGGCGGCAAAGCCCGTCTCCTCGGCGAGGCACCGGAGCGAGCCAGTGAGCTCGTCTCGCCCCGCGCCGAAGGAGAGGCTCACCGCGCGGTCGCGCAGCGCGGTCGCGAAGCCGGCGGTGTCGAGCTCTCCCGCCCCCTGGTCGAGCAGGGCGGCGGCAAGCGACGCCCGCCCCTCGCGGCCCTCGGGGTCGAGCGCTGCCCCGCCCCGGAAAGAGAAGGAGAGGGAGACGACCGGAACCGAGTGATCCTCGATCAGCCAGGCGCGGATGCCACCTGGGCTCGCGACCGTCTGGACCGGAACCGACCAGCCGCTTGACCGCGTGCCGCTCATGCCCGGCTTCCCGCCTGGGGCAAAAGCCAGCCGGTGGCCGAGCCCTCCTCGTCGAGAACCGCCCGGAGCGCTGCGGTGACGGCTTCGGCCGTCACTTCCCTGATCCGCTTGGGCCACGCCTCGACCGAGGCGAGCGGCAGGCCGACAGCAAGGGCGGCGCCGATCGCGCGCGCCCCGTCCATCAGGCTGTCGCGGGCGAGCGCCGCTCCGGCCGTGAGCTGCCGCGCCGACCGCTCGACCTCCGCCTGCGTCACCCCCTCCTCGAGCGTGCGCGCCACCGCCGCGTCGAGCGCCGCCTCGACCCGCTCGGGCGGCACGCCGGGGCGCGGCGAGGCGAACAGGCTGAACTCGGTCCGGTCCACCGTCTCGCCGTTGTAGTAGGCGCCGACGGAGGCGGCGAGCCCGGTCTCGACGAGTGCGCGCCAGAGGATCGAGGTCGGGCCGGAGCCGAGCAGATGGGCGGCGACATCGAGCGCGTCCGCCATCTCCTGGCCGGCCCGTGCCGAGGGAGCGCGGTAGAGCCGCGTCATCGACGGCTCGCGCACCCGCGGCGAGTCCCGGAGCGTCAGGCGCGTCTGGCCGAGCGCGGGCGGCTCCTGCGGCCGGGCGCGCACCGGAGCGGGGCCGGACGGGATTTGCCCGTAGGTATCCTCGGCCAGCCGGCGCACGGTCTCGACATCGACATCCCCCTGCACCACGACGATGGCGTTCGCGGGCAGGTAGAAGCGTTTGTAGAAGGCAAGCAGCGACTCGCGGTCGATCGCGCGGATCTCGTCCTCCCAGCCGATCACCGGCCGTCCATAGGGGGAGTTGACGTAGAAGACGGCGGCGAGGCGCTCGCGGAAGCGGGAGCGCGGGTTGTTCTCGACGACCTGACGACGCTCCTCGACCACCACGAGGCGCTCAGGCGCGATGTCCTTCTCGTCGAGCAGGAGGTTGACCATCCGGTCCGCCTCCATCGCCATCACGAGCGGCAAGCGGTCGGACGCGACCTCTTGGAAATAGGCGGTGTAGTCGTGGCCGGTGAAGGCGTTGTCGCGCCCGCCCTCGCGGGCGATGCGTCGGCTGAACTGGCCGGCGGGGACGGAGGGCGTGCCCTTGAACATCAGATGCTCGAGGAAATGGGCGAGCCCGGAGTGGCCCTGGCTCTCGTCCGCTGCTCCGACCCGGTACCAGACCATGTGCGCGACCACGGGGGCGCGCCGCATCGGGATCACCACTCCCTGCATGCCATTGGCCAGGGTGAAGGTCTCGGCGCCGAACACCCGCTCATCCGCGCGCGGGCGTGACGGCAGCGCCGTTTCGGCGTTTCCGACCCGCGGAAGCCCGGCAAGGGCGGCGCCGGCGAGGCCGCCGAGCAGGAGCGGCCGACGCGCGAGCCCCTCTCCCGCCTCCGCCGAGATCGACGTGGGCGGGAGGTGGGGCGAGGGTGGCGCGGTGTCGGGGAGGTCGCGACGGTCGCCTGGCATCGTGATGTCCTCCTCGCCGTTGATCGGTCGCCGCGTGACATCTGTGACGTGGCGCTCACCACCGGCCTGTCGAGACGACCCCGCCCCCGCGCCGGAGGATGTGAGAGGGCAGGACCCGGTCGCGCCCGGCCGCAGCGCGCTCAGAACAGCCCCTCGAAGATGCCGCGCTGGCGACGCTGGATGATCGGCGTGTCGCCGATCGAGGGCGGGCGCCCGAGGGCGGCATTCTCGCGCAGCCGCTGCTGCTCGCGGGCGGGATCGATCACCACGCCAGGGGGCTGCGGTTGGCGCCAGAACAGGAGCCGCTCGGTGAAGGAGCGGCTCGTCGGCTCGAGCAGCGTGGTCTCCTCGTCGATCCTGCGCCTGAGGTCGGGCGGCGGAGCGGGGCCCGCGGCCGCGAGAAGCGCCTGTTCGCCCGCGGAGGCGCGCACGGTGGGAAGGGCCGCTCCGACGACAAGCCCGGGGCGGCCGGCAAGCACAGCAGCCGCCTGGTCACGCAGCGGGCCCTCCTGCGGTCGCGGCTGGCCGGGCTGGGGCGGGCGCAAGGTGAAGTCAGGCGGGACGGTCAGTGGCGCGCGCGTCGTCACCTGGAACTCGTCGGGCGGGTCGCGCGTCAGGCCGAAGGTCCGCGCGACGTCGGTGCTGCACGCCCCGACGAGAAGCGCGGCGGCGAGCGTCGCGGCCAGCCTGGGCGGGCGGGCACGGCCGTGCGGTGCGGCGCTGGTCATCCCTTCTCGTTACCCCCCGACCTTGGCCGGAGCAAGGCGTCCGAAAGCAGAAGCCCGACCCCGATCACGATCGCACTGTCGGCGACGTTGAACACATACCAGTGCCAGCCGAAGGCGTGCAGGTCGATGAAATCGACCACGGCGCCGAAGCGCAGCCGGTCGATCACATTGCCCACCGCGCCGCCGAGGACAAGCCCGAGTGCGAGCGAAACCAGCCGGTTCTCCGCCCGGGCGAGCCACAGGAGCAGAAGCCCGACGACGAGGCAGGCGATGGCGGCGAGCAGATAGGGGTGCCACCAGGCGTCGCCCTGCAGAAGCCCGAAGGTCACGCCGCGGTTCCACACCATCGTCAAGTTGAGGAAGGGCAGAACATACACCCGCCCGAGCTCGGGCAGGCGCACCACCTCGAGGATCCACCATTTCGAGGCCTGGTCGGCGGCGAGCAGGACGAGGGCAAGGCCGAGCCCGAGGCGGAGGCCCGCCCGGTCGCGCGCGCTCACGCCGCCCGGCGCCGCGTGACCAGCCCCGACCGCACCGCATCGGCGCAGCGGTCGCAGAGGCCGGGATGGTCCTCGTGCGTGCCGACTTCGGGCAGAACCTTCCAGCAGCGCTCGCATTTCCGCCCCTCGGCCCGTTCGGGCACGACGGCGACGCCGGCGAGGCCCTCAAGCGTGAACGCGCCCGGCGGGGCAGGGTCGGTCGAGACCGTGAGCCCGGAGGTGATCGCCACCTCCGCCCAGGTCGCGGCGTCGAGAAGACCGGCGTCGGGCCCGGTGAGATGGAGAACCGGGGCGGCCTGGAGGCTCGAGCCGATCCTGCCTTCGGCACGCTCCTTCTCAAGCGCGCCGGTGACGGCGCGGCGAAGCTCGCGGATCCGCGCCCATTTCGCGGCGAGCGTCTCGTCGCGCCACGCGGCCGGAACCTCGGGGAACAGGCGCAGATGCACCGAGCCGTCCTCGGACGGAAAGCGCGCGAGCCACGCCTCCTCGGCGGTGAAGACGAGCACCGGCGCAAGCCAGGCGGTGAGGCAGTGGAACAGATGGTCGAGCACGGTGCGCACGGCGCGTCGGCGCGGGCTGTCGGGACGGTCGCAGTAGAGCGAGTCCTTGCGGATGTCGAAGTAGAAGGCCGAGAGGTCGGTGGCGCAGAACTGGTGCAGCTCGGCGAACACGCCGGTCCAGGTATAGCCCTCCGTCGCCTCGCGCACCCGGGAGTCGAGCTCGGCAAGACGATGCAGCACCCAGCGCTCGAGCTCGGGCATCGCCTCGGGCGAGACGCGTTCGGCCTCCGTGAAGCCGTCGAGAGCGCCGATCAGCCACCGGAGCGTGTTGCGGATACGCCGGTAGAGCTCCGCCTGCTGTTTGAGGATCTCTGGGCCGATGCGCTGGTCCTCGGTATAGTCCGAGGCCATCACCCACAGCCTCAGGATGTCGGCGCCGTATTCCGCGATCACCTCCTGCGGCGCGACCACGTTGCCGAGCGATTTCGACATCTTCCGCCCCTGCTCGTCGAGCGTGAAGCCGTGCGTCAGCACCGCCTTGTAGGGCGCGCGCCCGCGCGTGCCGCAGCTCTCGAGCAGCGAGGAGTGGAACCAGCCGCGATGCTGGTCCGACCCCTCGAGGTAGAGGTCGGCGGGCCAGGCGAGGCTCTCCGAGCCTTCGAGAACGAAAGCGTGGGTCGAGCCGCTCTCGAACCACACCTCGATGATGTCGCGCACCTGCTCGTAGTCGTCCGGGTTCCGGCCCTCGCCGAGGAAGACGGCAGGCGGGGTGGTCCACCAGGCATCCGCCCCTTCGCGCTCGAAGGCCTCGGCGATCCGGTCGATCACCGCCTGGTCGCGCAGCGGCTCGCCGGTGCGCTTCTCGACGAAGATCGCGATCGGCACGCCCCAGGCGCGCTGGCGGGAGACGCACCAGTCGGGCCTCTGGGCGATCATGGCGCGGAGGCGGTTCTTGCCCTGGGGCGGGACGAAGCGCGTCGCCTCGATGGCGGCGAGAGCCGGGGCGCGCACCCCGTTCGGCCCATCCATCGCGACGAACCACTGCGGCGTGTTGCGGAAGATCAAAGGCGCCTTGGACCGCCAGGAGTGCGGGTAGGAGTGCACCAGCACGCCGCGGGCGAGCAGGGCGCCGGCTTCGGCGAGCGCGTCGCAGACCGGATCCGCCGCCTCGTAGACATGGATGCCGGCGAACAGCGGCACGTGGTCGAGGAACCGCCCGTCCGGCCCGACCGTGTCGGGGGTGGGGAGCCCGTGCTTCTGGCCGAGCAGCCAGTCCTCCTCGCCATGGCCTGGGGCGATGTGGACGAAGCCCGTCCCGGCGTCCGTGGTAACGAAGTCGCCGGGCAGGGCGGGCACATCGACCTCGTAGCCCTTGCCGCGGAGCGGATGGGCGCAGACCGTGCCCGCAAGCTCCGCCCCCTTCAGCACGCGACGCACGAGGTGCTGAGTGATGCCCGCCTCCTTGGCGACATCGGGCAGGAGGTGCAGGGCGACGAGCAGATGCTCGCCCACCCGGGCGCGCGCGCCGTCCCGAGCGCCCTCGACGGCCACGAGCGCATAGTCGATCTCCGCCCCGTAGGCGACGGCGCGGTTGCCCGGGATGGTCCAGGGCGTGGTGGTCCAGATCACGATCGAGGCGCCGCGGAGGTCGGGCGCGGGGGCCTCAAGCACCGGGAACCGAACCCAGACCGTGGTGGAACGATGGTCATGGTATTCGACCTCGGCATCGGCGAGAGCGGTCTTCTCCACGGGGCTCCACAGAACCGGCTTGGCGCCGCGATAGAGGCCGCCATTCATCAGGAACCGGCCGATCTCGCGCCAGATCATCGCCTCCGACCGGAAGTCCATCGTCGAATAGGGTTTGGCCCAGTCGCCGGCCACGCCGAGTCTCTGGAACTCGGCGCTTTGGACCGCCATCCAGTGCGCGGCATAGGCGCGGCACTCGGCGCGGAAGGCGACCGGATCGACCGCATCCTTGTCGCGGCCGGCGGCGCGGTACTGCTCCTCGATCTTCCACTCGATCGGCAGGCCGTGGCAGTCCCAGCCCGGCACGTAGTTGGCGTCATAGCCCGCCATCTGCTTGGCGCGGTTGATGACGTCCTTGAGGATCTTGTTCAGCGCGTGGCCGATATGGATGTTGCCGTTGGCGTACGGGGGGCCGTCGTGGAGGATGAATTTCGGCCGGCCCGCGGCCGCGGCGCGCAGCCTCTGCCACAGCCCGATCCTCTGCCAGCGCTCGAGCAGCGCGGGTTCGCGCTTCGCAAGCTCCCCCCGCATCGGGAAGGAGGTGACGGGGAGGAACACGGTGTCGCGGTAGTCGCGCTTCGGCGCGTCGGTCATGGTCTGTCCTGGAATGGCGCGGGGTGCCGCGCGGTCGGCCACGGGGTGGGGTGAACCCGGCGCCCCCTCAGGGCGCCGGGCAACGAATTCGGAAGGAGTGCCGCCGCGCCATGGGCTGATCGATACCGAAGCGGCCACACCGGGTCAAATGCTGAAGGCCGGCGGCCTGCCCTCGGTCACGAGAGGAGCTTGAGCGCGGCGACGCCGATCACGATCGTGGCGATCGCGCCGATCCGCGCGAGTGTCGCGGGTTCGTCGAACAGCATCATCCCGGCGATCGCGGTTCCCGCCGCACCGATTCCGACCCAGACCGCATAGGCCGTGCCGATCGGGAGATGCCGCGCGGCAAGGCCGAGCAGGATGACGGAGGCGGCCATGGCCGCGACCGTGAGCGCGGTCGTGCCTGGCCGGGCGAGCGACAGCCCCTGCGAGAGCTTGAGCCCCACCGCCCAGCCGATCTCGAGCAGGCCCGCGAGCACGAGCAGAAGCCATGACCACGCCTGCGCCATGGGCCGGGGCCTCAGACCGGGGCGAGCAGGGAACGCGCGGCGTCGCAATCGGCGCGCATCTGGGCCGCGAGCGCCTCGAGGCTCGCGAACTTCGCCTCCTCGCGCAGGAAGGCGGCGAAGGCGACGCGAAGCCTACGCCCGTAGAGGTCGCCCGCGAAGTCGAACAGGAACACCTCGAGCAGAGGCTCGGGAAGCGGGTTCACCGTGGGCCTCAGCCCCACGCTTGCCGCCCCGTCGAACCAGGCGACGCCGCCCGCCTCGTCCTCCACGCCTGCGCGCACGGCGTAGACGCCGAAGCGCGGCGCGAGATGCCTGCCCAAGGGGATGTTCGCGGTGGGGAAGCCGAGGGTCCGGCCGAGCGCTGCGCCGCGCTGCACCACGCCGCGTATTTCCCACGGGCGGCCGAGGATCGCGTTGGCGCGCGGCACGTCGCCTGCAGCGAGCGCCTCGCGCACGGCGGTCGAGGAGAGCGGCAGCCCGCCTTCGCCGACGGCCTTCTCGACCACCGTGACACCGAAGCCGAGCTCCGCCCCGAGCGCCTCAAGCAGGGCCGGCGTGCCGCCGCGGCGGTGGCCGAAATGGAAGTTCGGCCCGCAGGCCACGTGCCGAGCCCCGAGGCGCTGCACGAGGATGTCGCGCACGAACGCCTCCGCGGGGATTCGGCTGAAGGCGTGGTCGAACGGCACCGAGACGAGCACCTCGACGCCGAGGGCGGCGAGCGCATCCCGCTTCGCCTCGGCCAGGGTGAGGCGGAAGGGTGGGTCGTCCGGGCGGAACAGCTCGCGCGGGTGCGGCTCGAAGGTCAGCGCCGCGAGCGGGGCGCCGAGGCGACGCGCGGCCTCGGCTGTGGCGGCGATCACCACCGCATGGCCGCGATGCACGCCGTCGAAATTGCCGAGCGCGACAGCGGCGCCGCGCCAGGGCGGCGGGATCTCGCCAAGGTCGGAGACGACATGCATCACGGGCGACGGTTAGGGCCGCCGCCGGCGGGGGTCAACGCGGTTCAGGCGGCCGCCGGCTTCGCCTCGGCGGTTCCGATCGCGTCGCGCGAAGGCACCATCACGAGCGCCTCGCCGTCGACCACCGTCCTTCCCGCGACGGTGCAGGTCGTCCGCAGCGTCGCCCGCTTCTTCTCGGCATCGAGCGAGAGGACGGTGCAGGTGGCGGTGACGGTGTCGCCGATCCGCACCGGGGCGCGGAAGGTGAGCGATTGGGCGAGATAGACCGATCCGGGCCCAGGCAGCTTGGTGCCGAGCACCGTGGAGATGAAGGCGGCCGACAGCATGCCGTGGGCGATCCGGCCCTTGAACATCGTCTTCTCGGCGTATTCGGCATCGAGATGCACCGGGTTCATGTCGCCCGACACGCCGGCGAACAGCACGATGTCGCTCTCCGTCACGGTGCGGGAGAACGAGGCGCTCATGCCTTCGGCAAGATCCTCGAAATACATCAAGCCGTTGCCGACCACAGCGTTCATTGTGACTGCGCCCTTCACCAAGCGCCCCTGCGGGCGCTGCTGCATCGCAGCATGCAGGACCCTAGCCGATGTCATGCGGCGTGGACAAGCGCCGACGCCGCACGCACCATCCGCCCTCCCGCATGCCGGAGTGTCGCAGGCACCGATGAACCGGGCGTTTCCAGGATGACCCTCGCCCTTCGCACCGACCCAGGGGCCTCGGAGCGGATCCTCGAGGGCTTGCGCGACTGGGTCGAGACCGAGAGCCCGACCGACGATGCCGCCGCGGTCAATCGCCTCATGGACAAGGCGGAGCGCGCCTTGCGCGCGGCAGGCGCCGCGGTGACGCGGATTCCCGGCCGCGACGGCTTTGGCGACCTGCTTCGCGCCCGGATCGGCCCCGCCGAGGGAGGGGGGATCCTGATCGCCGGCCATCTCGACACGGTCTGGCCGATCGGAACGATCGCGACGATGCCGTTCCGGATCGAGGGCGAGCGCGCCTTCGGCCCCGGCATCTACGACATGAAGGCCGGCTCCTTTCTCGCGCTCCATGCCGTGACCTCGCTTCTCGGGCAGAAGGTGGCGACCCCGCTGCCCGTGACGCTGCTTCTGACCCCCGACGAGGAGGTCGGCAGCCCGACCTCGCGCGCGCTGATCGAGGACGAGGCGAGACGCTCGGCGTACGTTCTGATCCCCGAGCCGGCGGGGAAGGGCGGAGCGGTGGTGACGGCGCGCAAGGGGGTTGGCCGGTTCGAGCTTGAGGTGCGGGGCCGGGCGGCGCATTCCGGGGGGGCCTTCGAAGAGGGGCGGTCGGCAGTCGTGGAGCTCGCGCACCAGATTCTCGCGATCCACCGCATGGTCGACCCCGCGCGCGGGATCACGACCAATGTCGCGCCGATCCGCGGCGGCACGCGCCCGAACGTGATCGCCGATCGCGCCTTCTGCGAGATCGACCTGCGCGTGGCGAGCCTCGAGGACGGGGAGCGCATGGAGCGCGCGATCCTCGGCCTCCGCGCCGTGACGGAGGGCTGCACCGTGACGGTGCAGGGCGGCATGAACCGCCCTCCCTTCGCCGAGACCGAGGCCATCCGTGCCCTCTACGAGCGGGCCCGCGCGATCGCGGCCGAGCTCGGCTTCGAGCTGCCGCGCGAGCATCGCGGCGGCGGCTCCGACGGCAATTTCACCGCCGCGCTCGGCATCCCCACGCTCGACGGTCTCGGCTGCCCGGGCGGAGGCGCGCATGCCGACCACGAGCACATCCTCTGGCGCGACCTCGCCCCCCGCGCGGCGCTTCTGCTCGGCCTCATCGAGACGCTGAGCTAGCGGGCGGACCGGCGACCGGGCTCGCACCGGCCGACGTGCCGAGCGAAGCGATGCCATCGCCTGCGTTCGGCGCATGATGCACGCAACCATTGCAGGAGCGAGACGGCAAGCGTGTGCATCGCAGGAGGCGCGGCCGATGTCTCGCCGGCAGAACGCTTCCCTAGCGGCCCGCCCGCGCCACTGCCTCCCGAACCGCCGCGCGCTTCGAGGCAAGATGCTCGCGCAACGCCGCCCCGAGCGCCGCCCCGTCGCGCCGGGCGAGCGCCTCCATCATCGCCGCATGCTCGGCGACGCTGCGCTCCCAGCTCTGCTCCTCGACCTGCGCCACGAAGCGTATCCGCTTGAGCCGGAGCGACAGCGCGCGGTGCAGGGACGCAAGCGTGGGGTTGCCGGCAGCGCCGACGATCCGCTCGTGGATCGCCTCGTTGTGGGCGAGGAACGCGGCGCGGTTGCCGGCGCGGTGGGCGGCGAGCATCGCCCGGTGCAGCGCCTCGAGCTCTGCCCGCTCCGCCTCGCCCATGCGCTCGGCGGCGAGCTCTCCGGCGCAGCCCTCGAGAGCGGCGAGCACGGGGAACACCTCGTCCACCTCCTCCGGGGTCACGGGCGTCACCACCGCCCCCTTGTGCGGCTCGATCGCGACGAGGCCTTCGGCGGCAAGCGCGCGCAGCGCCTCGCGCAGCGGAATCCGGGAGATGCCGAGCCGTGCGGAGAGCTCGGCTTCGGTCAGCCGCGCGCCCGGAGCGAGCGTGCCGTCGCCGATCAGGCTCCGGAGCCGCTCGGCCGCCGCCTCGGCGAGGGTGCGGCGCTCGACGCGCTCCGCCCCGCTCATGCCGGTCGGCTCAGGACGGCGCGGTCGCCGCGAGGTAGCTCATCGCCGCCGCCACGCCGCCCTTCTGGTGCGGCACCTTGGCGAGCTCGAGCCCCATCTCGATCCCCCCAAGCGTGCCGATCAGCATCAGGTCGTTGAAGTCGCCGAGATGGCCGATTCGGAACACCCGATCGGCGAGACGGGAGAGGCCGTTGCCGAGGCTCATGTCGAAGGCGTCACGGATCCGCGCGCGCAATCCGTCGGCCGAGTGCCCCTCGGGCATCAGCACGGCGGTGAGCGAGGAGGAGTAGTTCCTCGGCTCGCGGCAGAGCACCTCGAGGCCCCAGGCGCGCACGGCACGGCGCGTTGCCTCGGCGTGCCGGTCATGCCGGGCGAAGACGTTGGCGAGGCCCTCCTCGTGCAGCATCGCGATCGCCGCCTCGAGGCCGTAGAGAAGGTTGGTCGCAGGCGTGTAGGGGAAGTAGCCGGTCGCGTTCGGCCCGGAATGTTCCTCCCACGACCAGAAGCTGCGCGGCAGACGTGCCTTCGCGGTCGCCGCCATCGCCTTCTCCGACACGGCATTGAAGGAGAGGCCGGGCGGAAGCATCAGCCCCTTCTGCGAGCCGCCCACCGTGACGTCCACGCCCCATTCGTCGTGCCGGTAGTCGATCGAGGCGAGCGAGGAGATCGTGTCGACCATGAAGAGGGCCGGGTGGTGCGCGGCGTCGATCGCGCGCCGGATCGCGGGAATGTCGGTGGTGCAGCCCGTCGAGGTCTCGTTGTGGACGACGCACACGGCCTTGATGTCATGCGCGCGGTCCTCGGCGAGGATCGCTTCGATCTCGGCCGCTGCGGCATCGGCGCCGACGCGCCAGTCGGTGGCGATGAAGCGGGGCTTGAGCCCGAGACGCTCGGCGAGCCGCTTCCACAGAAGGGCGAAATGCCCGGTCTCGACCATCAGCACCTCGTCCTCCGGCGAGAGCGTGTTGACGAGCGCCGCCTCCCACGCGCCCGTTCCGGAAGCCGGGTAGATGAACACGTGCCCCTCGGTGCGGAAGATGGTCTTCATCCCCTCGATGCAGGCGCGGCCGAGCCGGGCGAAGGCGGGGCTGCGATGGTCCATGGTGGGCGCGTCCATGGCGCGGAGGATCCGGTCGGGAACGTTGGTCGGCCCCGGGATCTGCAGGAAATGCCGGCCTGCGATACGCCCCGGCGCATTGCTTCCCGCCTCGTGCCGAGCCCTCTGCGTTCCGTCCGGTGCCATCGCCGCCCTCTGTGCGCCGTGTTGCCTCGAGCAGTCGTATACAATATGCTGAGCAGGGCGGCAACGGAGAGGCGGGCGATGGGAGTGACAGTCCGGCCGGGGCTCGAGCGGCGGCTCAGGGCGGCGCTGAAGGGGGAGGTGCGGTTCGACGCCGCCACACGCGGCCGCTACGCCACCGACGCCTCGCACTACCAAGTGATGCCGATCGGCGTCGTCACGCCCGCAGGGCCCGAGGACGTCGCCGAAGCGCTCCGGATCGCCCGCGAGGAGGGCGTCCCGGTGCTCGCCCGCGGCGGCGGCACCTCGCAGTGCGGCCAGACGGTGAACGAGGCGCTCGTTCTCGACTGCTCGCGCCACATGACACGAATCCTCTCGCTCGACCCGGACGCGCGGCGCGCCGTGGTCGAGCCGGGCCTTGTGCTCGACGAACTGAACCGCGCGCTCAAGCCCCATGGGCTCTGGTTCCCGGTCGATGTCTCGACCGCGAGCCGCGCCACGCTCGGCGGCATGGCCGGCAACAACTCCTGCGGCAGCCGCTCGTTGCGCTACGGCACCATGCGCGACAACACGGTGGGCCTCGAGGCCATCCTCGCCGACGGCACGGTGGCGCGCTTCGGCCCGGTCGATGCCGGGACCGACCGGCCGGTTCCGCCCGGCCTCGTCTCCGACCTGCTCGCCCTCGGCGCCCGCGAGGCCGAGGAGATCCTTGCCCGCTTCCCCCAAGTGCAGCGTCGCGTCGGCGGCTACAACCTCGATGCGCTTCTGCCCGCGAATCGGCCGCAGAATCTCGGCCACCTGCTTGTGGGGTCGGAAGGCACGCTCGCCTTCTTCACCGCGATCGAGCTTGCGCTGTCGCCGCTGCCGCCCGCGCGTCGCCGCCTCGGCGCCTGCCACTTCGGCAGTTTCCACGGGGCGATGGCCTCAGCGCAGCACATCGTCCGCCTTGGGCCGACCGCGGTCGAGCTCGTCGATTCCACGATGCTCGAGCTTGCCGCCTCGATCCCGCTGTTCCGCCCCACCCTCGAGGCCTTTCTCCGCGGTGCGCCGGAGGCGCTCCTGCTCGTCGAGTTCGCGGAAGAGGACGATGCCGAGAACGCCCGTCGCGTGGCCGCACTCGCCGACCTGATGCGCGACCTCGGCTTCTCCTGGGAGGGGACGGGCACACGCTTCGGCGGCGTGGTGGAGGTCACCGATGCGAAGCTCCAGGCTTCCATCACCGAGCTCCGCACCGCCGGCCTCAACATCATGATGAGCATGAAGGAGGAGCGCAAACCCGTCTCCTTCGTCGAGGACGCTGCCGTGCCGCTCGAGCACCTTGCCGACTACACCGCGCGTCTGACCGAGCTGTTCGAGAAGCACGGCACCAGGGGCACCTGGTATGCGCATGCGGGGTCGGGCTGCCTGCATGTGCGGCCTGTGCTGAACCTCAAGCTCGAGAAGGATCTCCGCGCGATGCGGGCGATCGCCGAAGAAGCCTTCGCGATGGTCCGCGCCTACAAGGGAAGCCACTCCGGCGAGCACGGTGACGGAATCGTGCGGTCCGAGTTCCACCGCATGATGTTCGGGGACCGGATCGTTTCCACCTTCGAGGCGGTGAAGGACCGCTTCGACCCCGCGGGCCTGTTCAACCCGGGCCGGATCGTCCGCCCGCCGCGGATGGATGACCGATCGCTCCTGCGCTATCACGACCGCTACGCCGCAAGCACTGTGGTGCCCCGGCTCGACTGGTCCGAGTTCGCAACAGAGGCGCGCCCCACGCCCGCGCTCCAGTTCCAGGGCGCGGTCGAGATGTGCAACAACAATGGCGCCTGCCGCGCGCTCGCGGGCGGGGTGATGTGCCCCTCCTACCGTGCGACGCGCGAGGAGCGCGACAGCACCCGCGGCCGCGCAAACACGCTGAGACTCGCGCTCTCGGGCCAGCTGGGCCCGGACGCCTTCACCTCCGAGGCGATGGCCGAGACGATGGCGCTCTGTGTCGGCTGCAAGGCCTGCAAGCGCGAGTGCCCCACCGGCGTCGACATGGCGCGGATGAAGATCGAGGTGCAGGCCGCCCGTGTGGCCGCCCGCGGGCTTTCGTTGCGGGAGCGGCTGATCGCCTTCCTCCCTCGCTACGCGCCTCTCGCCCGCCACGCCCGCGCTGCGATCGCCTGGCGCAACCGCACGCCCTGGCTTGCGCGGGCGATAGAGCGCGCCACGGGGTTCGCTGCGGAGCGTTCGCTCCCGGAATGGTCCACCGAGCCGTTCCGCGACGCGGAAGCCGCTGGCGGTGCCGGTGAGCGCGTCGTCCTGTTCGCCGACACCTTCAACCGCTGGTTCGAACCCACAAACCTGCGCGGCGCGGTCGCCGTGCTGCGCGCCGCGGGTTTCGCCCCCGTCGCTGCGAGCGCCGGCGGCCGGCCGCTCTGCTGCGGCCGGACCTTCCTCGCCGCGGGCCTCGTTGACCGCGCGCGCGAGGAGGCGCGCCGCAGCCTTGAGGCCCTTCTGCCGGCGGTGCGCGCCGGCCTGCCCGTGATCGGGCTCGAGCCCTCCTGCCTTCTGACACTGAAGGACGAATGGCTCGCGCTTGGGCTTGGCGCGGCGGCGCGCGAGGTCGCCGAGGCTGCCATGTTGTTCGAGAGCTTCGTCGCCCGCCGGGGCGAGCGGTTCCGCGCGGTGTTCCGCCCGCGCGAGGCCGAGGCGCTCGTCCACGGGCACTGCCACGCGAAAGCGCATGGGGTGGCGCAGGACATCGTCGCCGCGCTTCGCCTCGTGCCGGGGCTCTCCGTCTCGATGGTCGAAAGCTCCTGCTGCGGCATGGCGGGAAGCTTCGGCCTGCAGGTCGAGACCGCCCCGGTGGCGCGCAAGATGGCGGAGCTCTCCTTGCTTCCGGCCGTGCGGCGGGCCGCGTCCGACGCGATCGTGGTGGCGAACGGAACCTCCTGCCGACACCAGATCGGCGAGCTTGCACCCCGCGAGGCGCTGAGCCCCGCCCGCGTGCTTGCCGCCGCGCTCGGGCCTCAGTAGCCGCGGGCGCGGTCCACCTCCGCCGGCCTCGGCGCGTGCCGCAGGCCGATCCGGGCGGTCCCGCCCCGAAGCGCCTCCCTGAGCGCGCGTCGCGCAGGGGATAGCGCCCCCTTCGCCACGGCGGCCGAGAGGCGGCTGCGCTCGGGTCCTGCCGCGCCGGGGCGCCTTGCGTGCGCTGTGGCCTGGGCGTGGGGGGCACCTCGACGACCCACACCAAGAACGCTATACAGTTACAAGTCTTGCGCTCCCACCACACCGCCCCGAAACACGCGATGCTCCGCCTCCTCGTCACCCTTCTCCTCGCCCTCGCCGCTCTCCCCGCCGCCATAGCGGAGGAGCGCACCCTCCGCGTCGTCTCGCCCTGGGAGATCACGAGCCTCGAGCCCTCCCGCGCGGGCTACGTCTTCACCCGCATGGAAGTGGCCGAGACGCTCACGGGAGCCGACGACGGCGGGCTCGCGACCCCTGCGCTCGCGGCCTCATGGACCGTCTCCGACGACGGTCTCGTCTGGCGCTTCCGCCTGCGCGAGGGCGCCCGCTTCCACGATGGCACGGCGGTGACGGCCGAGGCCGTGGTCGCGGCGCTCGAGCGGGCGCGTGCGGCTCCTGGCGTGCTCGGCAATGCGCCGATCGCCAGCTTCGCCGCTCTTCCCGGCACGGTTGAGATACGCCTCACCCGGCCCTTCGTCGCGCTTGCGGCCTTCCTCGCGCACTTCTCGACGCAGGTGCTCGCCCCCTCCGCCTACGACGCCGAGGGGCGGGTGCGCGCCGTGATCGGGTCCGGCCCCTACCGGGTGGTCACGGTCGAGCCGCCGCAGCGTCTCGAGGTGGCACGCGCCGAGACCTGGGAGGGGCCACCGCCCGCGATCGGCCGCGCGAGCCTGCTCGCCGCGGGCCGAGGCGAGACGCGCGCAGCGCTCGCCGAAAGCGGCCAAGCTGATCTCGTCTACACGCTCGATCCCGCAAGCCTCGAGCGGCTGAAGCGCAACCCGCGGATCACCGTGATCGCACGCCCCATCCCGCGCACCATCACGCTCAAGCTCAACGCCGCCGATCCCCGTCTCGCCGACCCGCGCGCCCGCGCCGCCCTCTCCGCCGCGATCGACCGGCAGGGGATCGCCCGCGCCATCCTGCGCGCCCCGGAGATGGCGGCGACCCAGCTCTTCCCCCCTACCCTTGCCGAGTGGCACGTGCCCGGCCTCGCCCCGCTCGCGCACGCACCCGAGCATGCCGAGGCGCTTCTTGCCGAGCTCGGCTGGCGCAAGGGCCCGGACGGGATCCTCGTGCGCGAGGGCCGCGCGTTCCGCCTCACACTCCGAACCTTCCCCGACCGGCCCGAGCTTCCGGTGATCGCCGCCGCGCTGCAAGACCAGTGGCGCCGCATTGGCGTCGCGCTCGAGGTCTCGATCGGCAATGCGAGCGAGATCCCGGCCGGACATCGCGACGGCACGCTTGAGGTAGGGCTCTTGGCGCGCAACTTCTCCCTCGTGCCCGACCCGATCGGGACGATGCTGCAGGATTTCAGCCCCGGTGGGGGGGACTGGGGAGCCATGGGCTGGTCGAGCGAGGCGATGGCGCGTGCGCTTGCCGCCCTCTCCGCCACCACCGACGCGGCCGAACGCGCCCGGCTGCGCGGCGAGATCGCCGCCATCCTGCAGGCCGAACTGCCCATCCTGCCGATCGCCTGGTACCAGCACACGCTTGCTGCCTCGAAACGACTTGCCGGCGTCACGCTTGATCCGCTCGAGCTGAGCTACCGAATCGCGGCGATGCGCTGGGCCGAGTAGCGGTGCGGCGCGTCGCCGCCGCCGCCGCCCGGCGCGGGGGGCAGGCGGTGCTCGTCGCTGTCACGGTCGGGGCTCTGTCGTTCCTGCTCGTCCACCTGCTGCCGGGGGACATCGCGCTGCGCATCGCCGCGGGCCGCTACGGCTACGATCTCGTCTCGGTCCAGGCGGCCGAGGCGGTGCGTGCCGAGCTCGGGCTCGACCGGCCGGTCCTGGTCCAGTTCGCCGAGTGGCTCTGGCGTCTTGGGCGGCTCGAGCTCGGCGTCTCTCTCGTGACCGGCGAGCGTGTCGCCGCCGAGATCGCGCGCCAGCTCGGCGCCACCCTCACCCTCTCCTTCGCCGCGCTCGCTCTCTCGATCCCGATCGGCCCAGCGCTCGGTGTGCTGATGGGCCTTCGCCCGGGCGGGGTGCTCGACCGGGCGGGACTTGCGGTCGCCTCGGCCCTCCGCGCCGTGCCCTCGTTCGTGCTTGGCGTTGCGCTGATCATCCTCGTCTCGGTCGAGCTCGGCGCGCTTCCCGCCGCCGGCCACGGCGAGGTGGAGAACATCGTTCTGCCGGCCGTGACGCTCGCGCTCGGCCTTGCCGCTGTTTCGAGCCGGGTGGCGCGCGAGGCGATGGCCGAGGTGCGCGCCGCACCGTTCTTCGCCTTCGCCGAGACGAAGGGGCTGACGCGACGGGCGGTGCTGTGGCGGCACGGGCTGCGCAACGCCGCCGTGCCCATCGTCGCCTTTCTCGGCGTGCAGCTTGTCTCGCTGGTGGAGGGCGTGGTGGTGGTCGAGAGCCTGTTCGCCTGGCCCGGGATCGGACACGCGCTTGTGCACGCGGTGATCGCGCGTGACGTGCCGATGGTTCAGGGAACCGCGCTCGTGCTCGGGCTGATTTTCGTGCTTCTCAACGCCGCCGTCGATCTCGCCTGCCTTGCTCTCGACCCGCGCGCGGGGCGGCGATGAGCCGCGCGCTCGGGCTCGTGCTCCTCGGCGCGGTGGCTCTGTTCGCCCTCGCGGGCCCGGTCGTCATCGCCGCCGACCCGGCGGCGCAGGACCTCTCTGCCATCCTGCATCCTCCCTCGCCGCAGCACCCGCTCGGCACCGACCATCTCGGGCGCGACCTTGCGGCGCGGCTTGCCCATGGGACGCGCCTCTCTCTCGGCCTTGCCATCCTCTCCGTGCTGTCCGCCGCCGTGCCTGGAGTTCTGCTCGGCCTCGCAGCCGCCGCTTCCGGCGGCCTGGTCGATCGGGCGCTGGCATCGCTCGCCGATGCGACCATGGCACTGCCGGGATTGCTGCTCGTGCTGCTTGTTGCCGGCCTCGCCCCGGGGAAGGTGTGGCCGCTCTGGCTCGGCCTTTCGGCGGCGCTGTGGGTCCAGTATTTCCGGCTGACCCGCGCCACCGCGGCCGTGCTGCTCGCCTCGCCCGAGGTCGAGGCCTCTCGCCTGCTCGGCTTCGGGCCGGCCTATATCCTGAGACGCCATCTCTGGCCGCGTCTGGCTCCGCCGCTCGCCGCGCTCGCCGCCTTCGGCGTCGCGGGCGCGGTGATGGCGATCGGCGCCCTCGGCTTCATCGGCATCGGGCTGAGGCCGCCGATGGCGGAGTGGGGGCTGATGATGACCGAGCTCCTTCCCCACTACCACGACGCGCCTTGGGCGCTCGCCTGGCCTTCGGCGCTTCTGTTCCTCACCGTGCTCGGCCTGCAGCTGCTTGCCGGGGCGAGGCGATGAGCGGCCTCGTCGTGACCGATCTCGCCGTGATCGCGCGTGACGGTGCACGGCCGGTGGATGGCGTTTCCTTCTCGCTCCGGCCGGGCGTGCCGCTCACCCTGCTCGGCGAAACGGGCTCGGGCAAGACACTGGTCGCGCAGGCGGTGATGGGAACGCTCGCTCCCGACCTCCGCGCCACGGGAAGCATCCGGTTCGAGGGGCGCGAGCTGATCGGGCTGGCCGGGCGGGAGAGGCGCGCTTTCTGGGGCAGGCGTATCGCGCTTCTGCCGCAGGAGCCGTGGCTTGCGCTTGACCCGACGATGCGCGCCGCGCGGCAAGTCAAGGAGGTGTTCGCGCTCGTGCGCGGGCTCGGCCAGAGGGAAGCGGCTGAGCGCACCCGCGCGGCTCTGCGCGCGGTCGGGCTCGAGGGGGCAGAGCGCGCCTTCCCGTTCCAGCTCTCGGGCGGGATGGCGCAGCGCCTTGCCTTCGCCGCCACCGCGGCGTCGGAGGCCGCCCTGTTGATTGCCGACGAGCCGACCAAGGGGCTCGACGCTGCGCTGCGCGACGGCGTCGCGCTGCTGCTCGGCGCCGTCGCAGCCTCCCGGCGCATGCTTCTCACGATCACCCACGACGTTTCGGTCGCGCGACGCCTTGGCGGGGAGGTTGCCATCATGCTCGAGGGGCGGATCGTCGAGCATGGCCCTGCCGAGGCGGTGCTCGCCGCCCCGCGCCACGACTATGCGCGACGCCTCGTCGCCGCTGAGCCGGCCGCCTGGCCCAAGCGCCGCCACCCGCCGCCCGGTCCCGTCGTGCTCGCGGGTCGCCGCCTCGCCAAGCGCTACGGCCCGCGCACGCTGTTTGCGAATCTCAGCCTTGCAGTGCATGCGGGCGAGACGGTGGCGGTCACGGGCCCTTCCGGATCGGGCAAGACGACGCTCGGCAATGTTCTTCTTGGGCTTGTCCATGCCGATGCCGGAACGCTGAGCCGCGCCCCGGGTGTGGCGCGTGTGCGCTTCCAGAAACTCTGGCAGGACCCGCCCGCCGCCTTCGCGCGCGGGGTTCCGCTCGGGCGTCTGATCGAGGATCTCGCCCGTCGCCACGGCATCGCCCGGGCGCCGATCGAGGCGTTGCTCGCGCGGCTTCGGCTTTCGCCCGGCCTGCTCGGGCGCAGTGCCGAGGCGATCTCGGGCGGGGAGCTGCAACGTTTCGCTCTCGCCCGTGCTCTCCTGCTCGACCCGGTCTTCCTGTTCGCCGACGAGCCGACCAGCCGGCTCGACCCGATCACCCAACAGGAGACGATCGCACTGCTTGCCGACACCGCGGCCGAACGGGGCCTTGCGCTTCTGCTCGTGACGCATGATGCCGACATCGCCGCGCGGGTGGCGGCAAGGCGGCTCGATGTCGCCGCGGGCGAGGTTCGGATGGTGGCGTGAGTGGGCTCAGAGGCGGCGCCGCGCCGCCGCGGCGGGGCCGACCACCGCTGCCAGCACCGGTGTCTGCGTCGCCTGCGCGCGTCCTCGCCGTGGCCTCGACGGTGTGGCGCCGAGGCCCATCACGGCCGCTCCCATCGCGGCGCTGCCGAAGGTCACCGAGACGCCGAGGGTCAGAAGCGCGAGCGCGACCGCCCCGTCCGCCCCGCGCAGCATCAGGCCCCTCAGCCCAGCGATGTCGAGCGCGAGGATGGCGGCGACGAAGAGCCAGCCGACACAGACGCCGATCGCTGCATGGCCTGCCAGGAACCGAATGTGGGGCGGCACGGAGCGGAACCGTCCGGCGCGCATCAGAGCATCTCCACCGAGAGCGCCTGGCGGCCCTTCGGCCCGGTTACGACGGTGGCCTTCACGCGTCGGCCAGGGGTGAGGCTCTCGGGCGTCAGCGCCCCGAGCGCGCGCATCGGCACGAACACATCGCCCGCTCCCGTCTCCGGCGTGATGAAGCCGAACCCCTTGCGCATGTCGAAGAACTTGATGGTGCCGGTGACGAGCTCGGTCGGCCCGTCCGGCGTGCGCGGCCCGCCGCCGAACTCGCGCCGCTGCGGCCGGTCCCCGGGGCCGGAGGAGAAGTCCCGCCGCGGGGGCCGGTCGCCGAAGTCGCGCCTCGGGGGCCTCTCGCCGTAGCCGCCTGCGAACTCGCGCCGCGGCGGCCGGTCGCCAAAGTCGCGCCTCGGGGGCCTGTCCCCGAAGCCGCCTGCGAACTCGCGCCGTGGCGGGCGGTCGCCGCTGTCGCGCCGCGGCGGCCGGTCGCCGCCTTCCGGCACGGGGGCGGCGCCGTGCTTCACCTCGATGATCCGAGTCACCTGGCGCCCGCGCGGAACGTCGCCGATCTCGCACACCAGCACATCGCCCTGGTCGACCGCGGTCTTCCCGATCGCGGTGAGCGAACTGACGTGAAAAAAGACGTCCTTGCCGTCCGCCAACGTCACGAACCCGAAGCCCTTCGCGCGATTGAAGAACTTCACCGGCGCCTCGATCGGGGCGCCAACCTCGCCATCATCGTTCAAGGGAATACCCGTATCTGCCCTGCCCGCACTCCCCCAAGCACGGCATGATAGCGGGCGAAAATCAAGCCTCACAGCCTCCGACGCGGACCGCGGGCGCTGGTGCCCGGCCGGGCAGCGGGATAAGCAGCGTGACGTGACCCTGCCTTCGCGCCTGATCGCTGCCCTCATCCTGCTCGCACCGCCGGTCGCGCTGATCCAGAACCGCGGCCTCGTGCCCCTCGCCGCACTCGGCACGGTGGCGGTGCTCGCCGCGCTTCGCCCAAGGCTGCGGGCCCTTGTCGCCGCCCTGGCTTCCCCGCCCGTGCTCGCCGCGCTCGCGCTCGCGCTCTGGGGTGTTCTGTCCGGGACTTGGGCCATGGCGCCGGAGGCTGCGCTCGCAGCCGGCCTGAGGCTCGCCGGCCTGGTCGTGATCCTCGCGGCGCTGGTGGCCGTGGCGTCGCGGCTCGATGGGGCCGGCGAACGCCTGGTCCTTCACGCCATCCTGGTCGCGTCGCTGCTCTGCGCGGCCCTCATCGCGGTCGAGACGCTCGCCGCCGCGCCTCTCAACAACGCGCTCCGCCTCTTCCCAGACCCGCCCAGAGGGCCGAATGCCGCGAAGCCGGCGGCGACCCTGCTCGCGGTGTTTGCGGGCCCTGCCGTGCTTGCGGCAGCGCTGCGAGCGGGCGCTTACGGCGCCCTCGCGGCGGCCGTGGCGCTCGGCGCGAGTGTTGCCCTGAGCACGAGCGAGGCGGCGCGCCTTGCACTCGCCGCCGCTGCCGTGGCGGCGATCGTTGCGCTCGCGTTCCCCCTGCTCGCACGCCGCGCCCTGCCCGTTGCGCTCGCGGCCATCGTGCTCGCCGGCCCGCCGCTCCTCGAACAGGTGGCAGGCGCAGCCACGCGCGCGGGACTGCTTCCGTTCTCCGCCGTGCACCGGACGCTGATCTGGGATTATGTCTCAGAGCGCGCCGCCGAACGTCCCCTCCTCGGCTTCGGCATGGACTCCGCCCGCTCCCTCCCCGGCGGCCGCGACCGTGTCGAGGCGGAACGGCTCGACCGCTTCCGCGTCACCGGGACGATCCGCGCCATCTTCGATCGGGCGCCTGACGGCTCGATCGAGCGCATCCCGCTGCACGCGCATTCGATGCCGCTTCAGGTTCGGCTCGAACTCGGGTGGGTCGGGCTTGGGCTGTTCGCCCTGTTCGCATGTCTTGCTGGCCGTGCCGCGGCCGCCGTGCCCGGGCGCGCGCCGTTCGCCGCCGCCGTCGCGGTGGCTGCGGCCACGTCCGTCGTGTCGCTCCTGAGCTACGGCGTGTGGCAGCACTGGTGGTGGGTGACGGTGGCGGTCGCGTCGCTGCCGCTCGCTGCGCTTCGCGCGAGGGAGGAGCGCTGAGCCGGCCGAGCGTGCCCCGAGCCCGTTCCTGCGCAGGGTGTCGGTCGGGGGACGCCTGCCGGGGCGGCTGCACCGGTCGGACCGGAGCGTCCGTCCCCACCGCCCGCGCGGAACCTTCCGTCGGCGGCCTTGCAGGCTCACACGCTCATGGCCGAAGCCCGGAGGAGGCCGGAAGGGCGGACCGGCTCAGCGCCTGCAGGGGATCGCGGTTCGCCGACGCGAAGCCTCGCGCACCCACGCGCCGAGCGGCCGCTCAGCGGTCCTCGTCGTTCTCGTTCGGCTCGACCTCGATGTCGGCGGCGAGCTCGTCCGGGCTGTCCTCGAGCTCGTCGGCATCCTCGAGCACGGCATCGTCCTCCGCCTCGTCGGCCACCACCTCGAGTTCGACATCCTCCGGCACCGGCGCCGCCGCCGGACGCTTGGCGCGCGCATCCGCCGGCACTGCTGCCGCCCGGCGGGCGCGCGGCAGTTCCGCCGGCTGCTCGGTGCCGCACTTGGGGCAGACAGCGGGCGACCGCATCAGATCGTAGAACTTGGCGTTGCATGCGACGCAGACGCGCTTGAGACCGAGCTCCGGCTTGGCCATCGCGACACTCCTCAGGGGCAGTGGACCTGCCCGCGCCCTGACCGGCCCGGCGCGATGCCACATGGGCCGGAGCGTGTCAAATGCCGATCCGCCCGGCCCGGCCTCCCGCTCCCCCTGCCCAGAGGGGGCGAGCTGTGCTTAATGCGCGCCATGCACCAGCACGCCAGCCTGCCCATGATCGCGCGCCAGCCCTCGGGCCCCCTCTCGGGATCGGTGCGCGTGCCCGGCGACAAGTCGATCAGCCACCGCGCGCTGATGCTCGGCGCGCTCGCGGTCGGCGAAACCCGGATCGAGGGCCTGCTCGAGGGCGAGGACGTGCTCCGCACGGCAGCGGCGATGCGCGCCCTTGGCGCGACCGTGACGCGGGAGGAGGATGGCACCTACACCGTGCACGGCCGCGGCATCGGCGGCCTCGTCGAGCCCGCGGACGTGCTCGACATGGGCAACAGCGGCACGGCCGCGCGCCTGCTCGCCGGCATCCTCGCCGGCCACCCTCTGTTCGCGGTGCTGACGGGCGACGCCTCCCTGCGCCGCCGCCCGATGAAGCGGGTGATCGACCCGCTCTCGGCGCTCGGCGCCGCGTTCTGGTCGCGCGAGGGGGGGCGCCTGCCGCTCGCGATCCGCGGTGCCGCCACCCCGCTTCCGGCCGACTACACCGTGCCGGTGGCCTCGGCGCAGGTGAAGTCGGCCGTGCTGCTGGCCGGCCTCTGCGCCCCCGGCGTCTCCCGCGTTGTCGAGCCCACACCGACTCGCGACCATACCGAACGGATGCTGCGCGGCTTCGGCGCCACCGTGGTGGTGAACACCACCGGCGAGGGCGGGCGCGAGATCCTGCTCACCGGCCAGCCCGAACTCACCGGCCGGCCCGTTTCGGTTCCGGCTGATCCCTCCTCTGCCGCCTTCCCGGCCGTCGCCGCCCTGCTCGTGCCCGGCTCATCGGTCACGCTCGAGGGTGTGGGCCTAAACCCGCTGCGCGCCGGGCTCTACGACACGCTCGCCGAGATGGGGGCCGACATCGAGATCAGGAACCGGCGCGACGAGGCCGGCGAGACGGTGGCGGACCTTACCGTCTCCTCCTCCCCGCTCTCGGGCGTTGACGTCCCTCCCTCCCGCGCCGCCTCGATGATCGATGAGTTCCCGATCCTTGCTGTCGCCGCATCATGCGCCTCTGGAACGACCAGGATGCGCGGGCTTGCCGAGCTCCGCGTGAAGGAGAGCGACCGTCTCGCCGCGATCGCCTCGGGCCTTGCCGCCTGCGGCGCCCGCGTCTCGATCGAGGGTGATGATCTCGTCGTGCACGGCACCGGCGCGCCGCCCAAGGGCGGGGCGACCATCGCCACGCAGATGGACCATCGGATCGCGATGAGCTTCCTTGTGCTCGGCCAGGTGACGGAGGAGCCCGTCCGGGTGGACGACGGCCGGTTCATCGACACCTCCTTCCCGGGCTTCGCCGAGCTGATGCGCGGCCTCGGCGCCGCGATCGGCCCGGCATGACCGCGCCTCTCGTCATCGCGATCGACGGGCCGGCGGCGGCGGGGAAGGGAACGCTCGCGCGTCGGCTTGCCGCCGCCTTCGACCTGCGCCATCTCGACACCGGCCTGCTCTACCGTGCCGTCGGCCGGCGCGTGCTCGACCAGGGCGCCGATCCGCGCGATGCCATGGTGGCGGAGGCGGCAGCGCGCGCGCTGACGGAGGAGGATCTCGCCCGGCCCGACCTGCGCGGCCCGGTGGCCGACGCCGCGGCCTCGGCGGTGGCGGCGATCCCCGCCGTGCGCAACGCGCTCGTTTCGTTCCAGCGTCGTTTTGCTGCCGAAAAGGGAGCCGTGCTCGACGGCCGCGACATCGGCACCGTGATCTTCCCAGACGCGGCGGTGAAGCTGTTCGTCACCGCCTCGGCCGAGGAGCGGGCGCGCCGCCGCCTGCTCGAGCTTCGGGCGAAGGGGATCGCCGCCGACCCCGACCAGGTGCTCGCCGAGATCCGCGACCGGGACGCGCAGGACGAGAACCGGCCCGTCGCCCCGCTCCGACCCGCGCCGGACGCGGTGCTGATCGACACCACGGACCTCGACGCGGACGCGGCCTTCGCCCGCGCCCACGCCGTCGTCGCCGAACGCCTCGCCGCGCAAGCCGGAACGGGGCGCTGACGGCACGGCTGGCGCGAGGAAGAGGGGCAGGCGATCGCGGATCGGAGGTCGCCGAGGCTGTCGAGCTCCGGGCGGCGTGCCGCGCGCATCGCGTGACCGTGCTCGCGGGATCGGTGCTGAGGCCATGCGTAGGTCTGGGCGGGGAACCGTCTCCGCCCCTGCCCCGCCGCGCTGCGTCAGAAACGGTCGCGCGCGGGGCTCAGGCGCCGAAGGCCACCGTCGCCCCGGCGAAGGAGAGCGTGCGGGACGCGAGGTCGAAGGTCATCAGGTCCTCGCCAAGAACGAGCGGGCCGCCCCAGTGGGCGCGCACCTCGGCGACCAGAGCGTCCGGGTCGAACCGCGTCGGCACGAAATGGGTAAGCACGAGCAGGCCGACATCGGCCTCCGCCGCCACACGGCCGACCTCGGCCGAAAGCGTGTGGTAGGAGGCGACGCGGTCGATCGTCTCCTGCGGCCGGTGGTCAGGGTCAGGGCGCAGTTCGCGGCGAATGAACACCTCGTGCAGGAGGAGGTCGGCGCCGCGGGCGGCGGCGATCAGCGGCGGCCAGACGACCGTGTCGCCGGAGAGCACGAGCCGGAGATGATCCTGTTCGACGACGAAACCATAAGCTTCCGGGAACGGGTCGTGGTTCACCTTGACGGCGGTGACGGTGATGCCGCCGCCGCGGAAGCACTGGCCGTCGGCGAACTCCGTCACCGTCACCTCGAGCCCCGACTCGTTCGGGCGCTGCTCATGCGCGATCCGGAGGTCGAGCTCGGGCTTCCAGAGGGCCGCGGAGCGTTCGACGAAGCCGATCGTTCCGGGCGGGCCGAACAGCTTCCACGGCCTCGACCGCCCCTGGTGCCAGGACGAGACGAGGAGCTGGTGGAAATCGACCACATGGTCGCTGTGCAGGTGGGTGAGGAAGAGAGCGTCGATCGCCGCCCCATTCGTTCCGGCCTGAACGAGTCGCTGCGTCACGCCCGAGCCGCAGTCGAACAGGATCTGCCGGCCCGAGCCGCGCACAAGGGCGGCTGGACCCATGCGTGCGGGATCCACCTGCGGGCAGCCTGTGCCGAGCAGGGTGAGGCGCAGTCCCTGGCCTGGTGCCGCGGTGCTCATGCGACCCCCCGGAACGAGGCCTCGATCTCGGCAAAGATCGCCGCAAGCGCCTGGTTGAACCCGGCGACGATGGCGGCCGGAGCGAGCGAGGGAAGCGGCGCGCGGCGGTCATGCTGACGTTCGGCGAGAACGCGCGGCGGCGTTCGGTCGAGCCCGAGCGTGAGCGTCTGCATCTGTACTCGCGCGACGGGCGGGGTCTCCGCCGCATCGGCGAAGAGAGCGTTCAGCACCGGCTCGAGCGCGAGCGAGGGGGTCGCGCGCGTGCCCTGGTCGACTACGGCGGCGAACAGGCCGCTGTCGGCGAGCCACTGGCGGAGCTGGTCCTGAATGAGGGCAGGTGGGGCGGCGAAGAACTCGTTCCAGAAATCCGCCCGCTGCTGCCCGCCCGGCAGGCGCGTGACGATGCCGCGCAGCTCCGCCCCCGGGCCCGCCGCGACGGTGCGAAGCTGCAGCACGCGCCCGCGCGGATCGGGAGGCAGGCGCTGCGGCCGGCGCGCCTCGAGCACGAAGAAGGTTTTCTCCGGAAACGGCTGCGACAGCGGGTTGGCGCAGGCCGAGAGAAGCGCCGGCGCGGCGAGGAGGAGGGCGCGCCGCTCCCTCATCGTGTTCCTTGCGGCACGACTCATCGCGCTCCCCCCGGCACGCTCCCCGGCGCGGAGGCTGGGTCGCGCGGCGGCGGGGCGCCGAACAGGACCTGGCTCGGATATTGGCGCATGTTCTCGGTGATGACCCTCAGGTTCTCCGCGGCAAGGCGAAGTTCGCGCAGCATCGGGCCGATGTCACGGTCTGCGTCGGCGGTGACGGTGTCGAGCCGCCGCGCCGCCGCCTCGATGGCGGCGAGGGCCTGCGGCAGGCGCCCCGTCGCGGCTTCGAGGTTGCGCAGGGTCTGCCGCGCTTCGCGGCCGTTGAGCGAGGCCTCGACCGCGGCGAGAGCGCGCCGCGCCTCCTCCGCGGCGGCGACGAGCGGCGGCGACGCCTGCCCGGCCACGGCCCTGAGCTCGGCGACGAGATCGGAGGCTTCGACGAGCATCCGGTAGGCCTCGCCGCTCGTCAGCGTCTCCGTCAGCGTCGTGATCAGGGCATTGGCACTCTCGATCAGCTCGGGGAGCCGCGCCTGCTCGAGCCGGGCCACTAGCCGTTCCGCTGCCGAGGTGAACTGGGTGAGCGTGCTCGGCGCCGAAGGAATCACGGGGTGGCGGGGCTGCCACGGCACCGCGATCGGGGGGAAGCGCCGCGAATCGAGGAAGTCGGCCTCGAGATAGAGCACCCCGGTCAGGCCCTGGCCCGACATCCGCACCCGCAAGCCCCCCTGCACCAGACGCGCGACCTCTTCCTCGGGGCGCTGGACGAAGCGTTCGGGGAACACCTCGAATCGGACCACCACGAGGGTGAAGGCCTCGTCGCCGAGCACACGCTCCGCCTCCGGAACGGGATACTCGGCAAGCGCCATGCTGATCTCGGTCACCCGCCCGACCGGGACGCCGCGGAAGCGCACGGACGCGCCGACCTCGAGCCCCTGCACGCTCTCGGAGAAATACGTCTCGAAAGTGCGCCCACCGGAACGGAACGCGTCCGCCCCGACCCAGAGCACGAGCCCAGCGATCATCGCAAGCCCTGCGAGGACCACCACCCCGACGCGGAAGTAGATCGCCTTCTGCTCCATGCGTCGGTTGCCCTGCCCCGTCCCGCCCGCGCCTCAGGCCGCCGCGGGGATGCGGTTGAAGAAGGCCCGCACCGTCGGCTCGGTGCTGGTCGCGCGGAGGACGCGCGGATCGCCCCGTGCGATCACGCCGCGTGCCGCCTTGTCGAGCATGATCACGCGATCCGCAACCGTCAGGATCGAGTCGAGCTCGTGGGTGACGATCACGAGCGTAATGCCGAGCTCGTTGGCGAGCGCGAGGATCAGCTGGTCGAGGCCGGCGGAGGTGATCGGATCAAGCCCGGCGGAGGGCTCGTCGAGGAACAGCAGCGGCGGGTCGAGCGCCATCGCGCGGGCGATCGCGGCACGCTTGACCATGCCGCCCGAGATCTCGGAGGGAAGCTTGTGGACGGCATCGCCGAGCCCGACCATGCCGAGCTTGGCGCGTGCGACGAGGTCGATCGCCTCCGCGGGCAGGCTGGTGAAGCTCGCAAGCGGCAGGGCGACGTTCTCGAGCAGCGTCATCGAGCCGAACAGCGCTCCCTGCTGGAACATCACGCCGAAGCGTCGCAACAGGAGCCGACGCGCCCTTCCCCCCGTGGCGATCAGGTCCTCGCCGAGCACCGTGATGCTGCCCGCGCTCGGGCGCCTCAGCCCGATCAGAAGGGCGAGCAGGGTCGACTTGCCGCAGCCGGAGCCGCCAAGGATGACGAACACCTCGCCCGCGCGCACCTCGAAGCTCACATTCTCGAACACCGTGTTGCTGCCGAAACGCATGGCGAGGCCCTTCGCCTCGATCACCTTCGGCGCATCGGGCCCGGGTGCCACCCTGCCCGCGCGCGCAGGTGGAACGTCGGGGACCATCACCAGCCCATCAGGTAGAAGAACACGGCGAAGCAGCCGTCGATCACCACGATCGCGACGATGCCCCCAACCACGGCGGCGGTGGCGGCCTCGCCGACTGCGCGCGGGCCTGCACCGGTGCGCATCCCGCGCGCGCAGCCGATGCCCGCCACCACCGCGCCGAACACAAGGCCTTTGGCAAGGCCGCCCGCGACGTCGCCGGGCGTGGTCCAGCTCACCACCTGGTTCGAGATCGCAACCAGCGGTAAGCCGAGCGAGACCATCACCGTCGCCATGCCCGCCACAGCCGCGAGGTCCATGGTCGCGATCAGCACCGGCATCATCAGCACGGCGACCAACAGGCGCGGCACGACCAGGAAGCGGAACGGATCGAGCCCGATGGTGGCGAGCGCGTCCACCTCCTGGTTCACCTTCATCGTGCCGATCTCGGCGGCAAACGCGCTGCCCGACCGGCCGGCGAGGATCACCGCCGACAGGAGCGGCCCGAGCTCGCGGAACACCGAGACGGCGACGAGGTTGGCGACGAAGATCTCGGCGCCGTACTGGCGCATCGGGATCGCCGACTGGAAGGCGAGGATCAGCCCGAACAGGAAGCCGAGCATCATGACGAGCGGCAGCGCTTGCGTGCCCGCCGCCTCGGCGTGGCGCATCGTGTCGCCCCAGCGAAGCGTCCAGGGGCGGGCCAGCGCGCGCCCCGTCGCCGCCACGGCTTCGCCGAGGAAGGCGATGCTGTCGCGCTTCTCCGCGACAGCGGCGACGGTGCTTCGGCCAAGCGAGACCGCAAGCCCCTCCGGCTTCCACCGCGCCGGCCGCGCCCAGGCGCGCTCCGCGCCGTCGCGCGCACGCGCGATCACCGCGGCGACGTCCGGGGCGGCGCCCACGACTGCACCGCCGCCCGCCGCCTTGGCGCGCCGTTCGGCGGCGAGAACGAGCGCCGCGCCGGCGCCGTCGCAATAGGTCACGCCCGAGAGGTCGATCACGACAGGGGCGGAGGCGGCGCGCATCGTCTGATGCCACAGCTCGGCCACGGCAGCGGCGTCGAGCCTGCCGGACAGAGGCAGCACCGGTCCGGTCACGGCCGCCCCGCCGCCGCGCCGCGCGCCGAGAGGACGCGCACGAGCAGCATCAGAACGAGCGAGAGCACGGTCAGCATCGTCGCCGCCGCGAGGATGGTGAGCTCGATCGTGTCCTTGAGCCCAGCGAACATCTGCCGCGGCAGGGTGCGTTGCGACGGGCCGGCGAGGAACAGAACGACCACGCTCTCGTCGAGCGAGGTCGCGAACGCGAACACCGCTCCTGCGACGACGCCGGGCAGGATCAGAGGCAGCATCACGCGCCGGAAGGCGGTGACCGGCCCCGCGCCGCAGGCAGCGGCGGCGCGCAGAAGCGTGCGGTCGAACTGGGTGAGCGTCGCGCCGACGGTGACGACGACGAAGGGCGAGGCAAGCGCCGCATGCGCGATGATCAGCCCGAGATGGGTGCTCGCAAGCCCCACCGGGGCGTAGGCGAAGGTCAGCGCCACGGCGGTGATGATCGAGGGCACGACCATCGGCAACAGGAGCACCCCCATGATCGCCGACGCCCCGGGGAGGGGGGCGAGCCAGAGGCCGACCGCGGCAAGCGTGCCCAAGGCGGTCGCGATCGCGGTGGCGGAGAGGCCGACGACGAGGCTGTTCCACAGAGACGCGAGCCAGAACTCCGAGGCGAAGAAGGCGTGGTACCAGCGCAGGCCCACGCCCGGCAGCGGGAAGTGCAGGAAGCTGCCTTCTGAGAACGACAGCGGAACGATCACGAGAAGCGGGGCGACGAGGAACAGCGCAACCGCGACCGAGACCGCCCACCAGAGGAGCCGAAGAGCGCTCACGCCGTGCGCACCGCGCTGAAGCCGACGAGCCTGCCGTAGAGCCCGACGATGCCGAGTGTTGCGACGAGCAGGAGCAGGGACAGGGCGGCGGCAAGGCCCCAGTTCACCGTCTGGTTGGCGTAGAAGCCGATGAAATAGGGCAGCATCTGGTCCGCTCCGCCGCCGAGGAGGGCGGGGGTGACATAGAAGCCGAGCGCCTGGATGAACACCATCAGGCACCCCGCACCGATACCCGGCAGCGTCTGCGGCAGCCAGACCCGCCAGAAGGCGGCAAGCGGAGGTGCACCGAGGCTCGCCGCCGCGCGCAGATGGATCGGCGGGATCTGCCGCATCACCGCGTAGAGCGGCAGCACCATGAAGGGCAGAAGGATGTGCACCATCGCGATGACGACAGCGAAACGGTTGAACAGGAGCTGCTTCGGCGCGCCGAACAGGCCAAGCGCGATGAGCGCGTGGTTCACCACGCCCTCGCGCGCGAGCAGAACCATCCAGGCGGCGGTGCGGACGAGCAGGCTCGTCCAGAACGGTAAGAGAACGAGGAACAGGAGCACGGCCGAGACGGAGGGGCGCGCGAGCGCGATCAGCGCGGCGAGCGGATAGCCGGCTGCGAGCGTGATCGCCGTGACCATTGCCGCGATCCAGAAGGTGCGGAAGAAGACGGTCCGGAAGATCGCCTGGTCCTCGGGCACCGGGCCGATCCTCCCCGTGGCGTCGCGCCGGAGGTCAAGCGCGGCGAGGAGGAAGAAGTCGGTCCAGGGGCCCCGGGCGCGGACGATCGCCCCCCAGGTCTCGACCTGGCCCCAGGCAGGGTCTGCCCGAAGCACCGCCTCGCGGGCCGAGCCCTCGAACGGCGCGGCAAGCCGCCGCGCCGAGGCGACGAGCGTGGTGCGCAGGCCCGCGATGTCGTGGTTCAGCCGGCTCGCCGCCACGGGCAGAGTGCCGGCGGCGCGGGCGGCGCGCAGATCCTCGACGAGGGCGGCGAAAGTCGCCTCGTCGGGCAGGTCGGTGCCGTCCCAGCGCTCGAGCGCGGCGAGCGTGCGCGGCAGAACCGGGCCCACCTCCGGGTCCTCCACGCCGCGAAGCAGCATCGCGCCGATCGGTGCGGCGAAGCTCACGAGAACGAACACGAGAAGCGGTGCCACGAGGAGCGCGGCCGAGACACTCCTGCCCCGGGCTGCGCGCCGCGTGCGGCGCCCGAGCGCCTCCGCTCTGCTGGTCTCGATCGCCGCCGCCTGAGACATCGGGAAGCGAGGCGCGGGGGCGGCTCAGCCCCCGCGCGGATCAGCACCCTACCGGGCGAGCCAGGCGTTGAAGCGCTGCGACAGCCGGTCGAGATTGTCGAGCCAGAACTGGTCGTCGATCATCAGCGACACGGCGAGGTTCGCAGGGTTCGTCGGGCTCACCTCGAGGAGCTCGGGCGGGAGGCCGTCATTGGCTCCCTTCGCGGTGCCGCCATAGGGGATCAGCGGGATCAGCTTTGCCTGCACGGCAGGGTTCGCGGCGAAGGCGAGGAAGCGGTAGGCCTGCTCGCGGTTTGGGCTGCCCTTCATGATCACCCAGCTGTCGATGGTATAGAGACTTCCGGCCCACTGGATGCCGAAGTTGCGACGCTCGGTGCGGTTGGCGTTGGTGATCCGGCCGTTCGGAGCCGAGGTCATCAGCACCTCGCCCGAGCCGAGGATCTGCGGCGCCTGGGCCGAGGACTGCCACCAGACGATGTGCGGCTTCAGCCGATCGAGCATGCGGAAGGCGCGTTCGACGCCTGCCTCGGTGCGCAGCGTGGCGTAGACCTGGTTCGGGGGAACGCCGTCGGCGAGCAGGGCGAACTCGAGGTTGAGCTTCACGCCGCGCCTGAGGCCGCGCTTGCCCGGATAGCGCTCGACGTTCCAGAAATCGGCCCAGGTCGGCGTGCCCTGGAACTTCGCCCGGTCCCAGGCGAGGACGAAATTGTAGAGGATCGTTCCCACGCCGCAGTCGTGCACCGCCTCGGGGAGGTAGTGGTCGCGCCCGCCGATGCGCGCATAGTCGAGCTTCTCGAACAGTCCCTCCTCGCAGCCGAGCAGAAGCTCCTCGCTCTCCACCTGCACGAGGTCCCAGGTGTTGTTGCCCGACTGAATGCGCGTGCGCAGAACGCCGATCCCGCCATCCCAGCTGTCCTCGACGAAGCGTATGCCGGTGGCCTGCGAGAAGGGCCGGAAATAGACTTCGCGCTGCGCGTCCTGGTAGGCGCCGCCCCAGGAGACGATGGTGAGGTCGCGCGCCGAGGCTGGCGCGGCGGCGAACAGCAGGGTCGCTGCGGCGGTGGCGAGGAAGGACCGTCTCATCTCTCTTGCTCTCCCGATCCGGATTGGCGAGGGACGCGAGCGTAGAGCAGGCCACGCCGCGATGGAACCGCATCCGCTTGCGCATCGGCCGAAGCCCCAGGCGGCACACGCCCGCCGTCGTCGCGCCGCGGCCGACTGCGTCAGACGTCGGGAGCGAAGGCGATGGCGTGCTCGGGCTGCCACGCGACGGCGACCGTTTCGCCCGGCGCGAGAGCGAAAGCCGCCGCGGCGGGGCGCTTGGCGACGAGCTCGATCCCTCCCTCGAGCAGGAGGCGGACGCGGACGTGATCGCCGAGATAGATCACCTCCGCGACCGTGGCAGGAAGGGCATGCTCGCCGAGCTCCTCCGGCGAGGCGGCGGCGAGCGCGACGCGCTCCGGCCGCACCGACAGCACCGCCCGCGCGCCCGCCGGCCCGGCATCGCCGCGTCGGGCGCGGAGCCGCTGCCCCGAGGCGAGCTCCACCGTCACGAGGCCGTCCTCCTCGCCCACGACGCGCGCAGGCAGCCGGTTGTTCTCGCCGACGAAGCTCGCGACGAAGGCATCCGCCGGCCGCTCGTAGAGCGCCTGCGGGGCGTCGAGCTGGCGGATCGCGCCGTCGCGGAACACCGCGATCCGGTCCGACATCGTCAGCGCCTCTGCCTGGTCGTGCGTCACATAGACCATGGTGACGCCGAGCCGCTCGTGGATGTGGCGTATCTCGAGCTGCATCTCCTCGCGCAGCTGCTTGTCGAGCGCGCCGAGCGGCTCGTCGAGCAGGACGAGCGGCGGCTCGAACACGAGCGCGCGGGCGAGCGCGACCCGCTGCTGCTGCCCGCCCGAGAGCTGGGCGGGGCGGCGGTCGCCATACCCGGGCAGGCGGACCATCTCGAGGGCGCGGGCAACCCGCGCCTCGCGCTCGGCTCGCCCCACCCCGCGCACCGAGAGCGGGAAGGCGACGTTCTCGGCCACCGTCATGTGGGGAAAGAGGGCGTAGGACTGGAACACCACGCCGATGCCGCGGCGGTGCGGGGGCAGGCGCGCGATCGGCCGCCCCTCGAGCAGGATCTCTCCCGCCGTGGGGGTCTCGAAGCCCGCGAGCATCATCAGCGTCGTCGTCTTGCCCGAGCCGGAGGGGCCGAGCAGGGTGAGGAACTCCCCGCGGAGGATGTCGAGGTCGAGGTGGCGGACGGCCTGCCGAACCCCGTCATAGCTCTTCTCGACGCCGAGGAAGCGAACCAGCGTGTCGGGAACGGGACAGTGCCGGGATGAGGTGTCTGCACGGGCGGGCATCGGCGCGACACTTTGGCAGCGCTGCTGCGATGCGGCAAGGAAGCGCGCGCCCGCTTTAGCGACTCGTTCATCTTCCGATGGAATGGTCCGGCCGATGGGATGTCTCGGCACGACCTCGCCGCAGGCGGAGGAGCGGCGCATGACCGCGCAGCCGCCGCGCCATGCGCCATACGCTCCCCGCCGCAGTGCCGCCGTGCGGGCCGCGCTCGTGGTCGCAGGCACGGTCGCTCTGTCCGGCCTTGCCCCTGTCGCGATTGCCGAGGCCCTCCCCTCGGCTGCTGCCGCGCCGGCGGCGTCTACGCTGCAGAGCCTCGGCGCCGCCGCCCTGCTTGCCGCCCTCTCGCTGCTCGCCGGCCTCGGGCTCGGCCTCTCGCTCGGGCGACGCCGGTCGTGCCTGAGCCACTCCTGCGCCGAGGTGAACTCCTGCGCCGCGGTGGCGGAGCAGACGGAGGCCCTCCGCGAGGCGCACCGCCGTTTCGACGCGGCGCTGAACAACATGTCGCAGGGCCTCTGCATGTTCGACCAGGACAATGTGCTCCTGGTGGTGAACCGGCGATTCTGCGAAATCTACCGTCTCGATCCGGCCCTGATCGTCCCCGGCATCACCTTCCGCGACATCATCGCCGCCTCGATCGCGGCCGGAAACCACGCAGGCATCGATGTCGACGGGCTGGTGCGACGACGCCTCGAGTTCGTCGCCCGCCGTGCCGCCGCCACCACCTTCCAGGAACTGGCCGATGGGCGGGTGATCGCGATCTCGCACGAGCCGATGGCAGGCGGCGGCTGGGTGGTGACCTACGAGGACATCACCGACCGCCGCCGCGCCGAGGCGCAGATCGCCCACATGGCGCGCCACGACCAGCTCACCGGCCTGCCGAACCGTCTGCATTTCCGCGAGCGCGTCGAGGCCGCTCTCGTCGCCGGCCTTCCCCTCGCTGTGCTGTCGATCGACCTCGACGATTTCCGGGCGGTGAACGACACGCTCGGCCACGCCGCGGGCGATGCGGTGCTGCGCGAGGCGGCGGCGCGGCTGCTTGCCGCCGTGCCCGAAGGCTCGATCGTCGCCCGGCTCGGCGGAGACGAGTTCGCCGTGGTGCACTGGCCGGTCGCCGGCGCCGACAGCGTCGCCTCTCTCGCCGAGCGGCTGATCGGCGTTCTGTCCGAGCCTTGTCCGGTCGGCCACGGCGAGGCGATGCTCGGCGCCTCGATCGGCATCGCGATCGCCCCGGCCGATGGCGAGACGGCGGACGCTCTGCTCGCGCATGCCGATCTCGCGCGCGACCTCGCCCGGCGCGAGGGACGACGGTCCTGGCGCTTCTTCGAGCCGGGAATGGACGCGCGGCAGCAGAAACGCCGCCAGCTCGAAGCCGATCTCCGCCAGGCCCTCGGCAACGGCGAGTTCCTGCTTCACTACCAGCCGGTGGTGGAGCTTGCCTCTGGCAGGGTCACCGGTTTCGAGGCGCTCCTGCGTTGGAAACATCCGCGCCGCGGCCTCGTCTCGCCGGCCGACTTCATACCGATCTCGGAACAGCTCGACCTGATCGGCCCGATCGGCGCCTGGGTGCTCGCCCGAGCGACAGCCGACGCCGCCGCCTTCCCGGGCGCCCCGCGGATCTCCGTTAACGTCTCGCCGCTGCAGTTCCGCCGCCCCGGCCTCGTGGAGGCGGTGGCCGATGCGCTCGCCAACTCCGGGCTCGCCGCTGACCGGCTCGAGCTCGAGATCACCGAAAGCGTGCTGCTCGACGAGAACGCGTCGACGCGCGAGACGCTGCACCGCCTTGGCGCCCTTGGTGTGCGGGTCGCGATCGACGATTTCGGCACCGGCTACTCGTCGCTTCGCACGTTGCGCGCCTTCCCCTTCGACCGGCTCAAGATCGACCGCAGCTTCACCCGCGACCTCGGCATCAGCCCCGACGCGCGCTCGATCGTCTCGGCGATCGCAGGGCTTGGCCGGGCGCTCGGGATGCGAATCACCGCCGAAGGGGTCGAGACGGAGGAGCAGCGCGCCTGCCTCTTGGCCGAGGGGTGCCTCGAAGGCCAGGGCTTCCTGTTCTCGCGCCCCCGCCCGGCGGAGGAGATCCCGCTCCTCCTGCGGACGCTCGAACGCCGTATGGAGGAGCGCGCCGCGCTCCGGCGGGCGGGTCAGGCCGTGGCCTGAGCCGCGGCCTGCGCCTCGTCGCGCGCCGCGGACGCCTCGTTCGTTCCGAAGTCGATCGGGCAGACCCCGGCCGCGCAATCGACGTGCTCGCGCCCGACATCCTCGGCCGCTGCCTCGGCGATCGCCGCCGCGATCAGCTCGTACTCCGCCTTCGTCACCGGCTGTTCGGGCTGGTACTCGTAAGCCGTGGTGTCGGTCTGCGGCATCACCGAGCAGGCGCGGATCGTCGGCTGAAGCTTGAGGATCGTGTCGCGGAACTCCTCGAAGGACACCGTCTTCGGGTCGTATTTCAGCGTGTAGGAGACCTGGTTGCCGGTATCGACCGCAAGCGGCTCTCCCTGCTCATCGACGCCCCTGATCCAGTACTTCTCGAGCAGCTGCAGGTAGCGGTACTGGTCAGCCGGCTTGGCTTCGCCTGCGGTGACGAGCTTGTCGGCGAGCCCGAGCTCGTCGGCGAGCTTGACGATTTCGGGCTTGGTGGGGAAGCCGACGACGGTGGTGCCGCGATAGGTGGTGAGGCTCTTCACCGGGTAGCCCTTCGCGCGGTATTCCCGCACCATCGGGTCGTCGTTCCGGAACTGCACCCAGCGCAGGTACTCCCGCATCGAGGGCAGGTGCGCGTCTTCCGTCAGCCCGAACAGTTTCGAGGTCGTTCCTGCGGGCTTCATCGTGGTGTCGGTGTGGGGGCGCACGACGCCGAGCGCGGCCGAGTAGCGCGCCGCCTCGTCGGCAACCGCGCGCTTGAACCGCGCGAGCATCATCCAGAACGGCTTCGACCGCTCCTCGTCGATGAGGTCGGCCCAGCCGAAGCCGAAGCGCTTGAGCGCGTACTCGTGCAGGCCGGTGATGCCGACGCCGATCCGGTTCGTGCGCCGCGTCTCAGGCCGATAGAGGCAGTCCATCAGGTTGACGCGGATCAGCGCACGGGCGGCGGCGCGGAAGGCGGCCTCGGCATCGTCGTCGTCCGCGGCGTGGTAGGGCACGACGTCGGCGATCACGCAGTAGCCGCCGAGCATGAACAGGCTGATCTCGCCGCAGGGATTGGTGATCTGCGTGTAGCGCGAGGCGCGGGCGCGTGCGACGAGATCGCCGAGCAGGGGCTTGGTCTCCTCGTCGGGCTGGTACTTCTCGCTGCCGGCGAAGAGCGCCCCGGACGTGTAGGCATCGAGCCCCTCGTCATTGGCGACGAGCTTGTCCTGGTTGATGAAGCCCGGCTCGCCCGTGCCGTCCTCGTAGGCCGCGCGCACCGCCGCCTCGAACACCGCATGCGCGTGCGCCCACTCCTCCCGCGTCGCCTCGTCCCAGTCCGGATCGGGGTCCTGCCGCCGCACATGCTCCCAGAACGCGGCGTCGACCGTGATCGAGTTGTTCGACGACCACAGGAACCCGCCGCGCTTGACCGAGATGAAGCTGAGCACGGAGCGGTCGCGCCACGTCTTGGTGCTCATCCGCGCCGAACGCCGCGCGCCGCCGACGAGAACGCACTCGGCGAGGTAGTGGTCGACGAACAGCGTCGCCCGCCAGGGCTCCATCCCGGAGCCGCGCACCATCGCCACGCGCGCGAGCGCCTGCATGCAGGGGCCGGGGCCGGAGGCGGGACGCCCCTGCATGCCCATGATCGGCGCGCCCTTCGGCCGAACCTTGGTGAAATCGAGCAGCACCACCTCGTCGCGCCGGCGCTCGAACGCCATCCGCTCGACGAGCTCGACCGCCTTCGCCCAGCCCTCGCGCCAATCGCCGACCTCATGGACGACGATCTGCCCATGCGAGGCGTAGAGATGCTCGGCGTCGCGCCGCGTGAGGAACCCCGTCACCGTGCCGGACTGCACATCCGGATGCGACCAGTCGATGACCGGAACGATCAGCGGCATGTCGCGCGCCCAATCCACCGCCATCATCGCGTCGTCATAGGCGCGCCCGACACCGGAGCCGTTCAGCAGGAGGAGATAGCAGAGGAAGCTCGTCGCGGCCGTGGAACAGTTGGTGAACACCTCCATGTTCCGCGTCGGCTGCGAGGCGTCGCCGTGCTGCAGGTGCCGCCCGCTCATCAGAAGCGAAGCCTGGCGGAGGTGGTGGCGAAGCGTCGCCCGCTCCGCCTCGCACCATTCCGCGCGGGGCTCGAGCAGCGCGTTGCCGAGCGCGACACGCTCGGCGACATCGGCCCAAGCCTCGGTCTCGATCCGCCCGACCGCCAGGATCCAGCCGGAGACGGTCACGTCGTCGCCGTGCTCGACATGGAACCCCCCCTCATAGGCCCAGCCCTCGCGCCGCGCCCAGGCCGCGAGCTGGCTCTCGAGAGCGGTGGAGTCGTCGCGCGGCACCACGAAGGGAACGCGCTGCGGCGAGGGGAAGCGACGCACGATTCGGCGGTTGATCGTCCGGTCCGCCACCGCCTGGCCCATCCCGGGCGCGTAGGTTCGCGCCGGCGTCTCGCCCCACGGGAGCAGCGGCTGCGACAACAGGGAGGGGGGGGACGGGCTTGATCAACGTCATCTGTGGCAACCTCGGCGGTGACGACTTGTCGGCGAAGGTTTGCCGGAGTCGGGTTGGATTCAATCGTGAAAACTACATCAAGGGGAAAGTGGCCGTCTTTACCTCTATATCTTGCGTCCGTGCCACCGAGCCCGATGTTGCATGGCAGCATCCGCGCTGCTACCGCTCACCCCTGTCAGGGGTCGAACGGGGCGCGCGATGACCGACACCGCCGATCAGGGCATCGGGGCTGAACCGACGGTGCGCGCGGAGGTCGCCGACGGGGTCGGCCGCCTCACCCTGAACCGGCCGCGCGCGCTCAACGCTCTCGACCGCGCGATGATCGACGAGCTCGCCGACGCGCTCACGGCCTGGCGCGACGACCCTGCCGTGCGGCTCGTCACGATCGAGGGCGCAGGCGGGCGCGCCTTCTGCGCCGGCGGCGACGTGCGCGCGGTGCGCGCGCTCGTGCTCGCCGGACGCCACGCCGAGGCCGAGGCGTTCTTCGCCGCCGAGTACGCGCTCAACCGGATGATCGCCGAGTATCCGAAGCCCTATGTCGCGCTGATCGACGGGCTCTCGATGGGCGGGGGCCTTGGCGTCTCCGTCCATGGCAGCCACCGCGTGGTGACCGAACATGCCACGCTTGCGATGCCGGAGACGGCGATCGGCTTCTTCCCAGACATCGGCGCGACCTTCTTCCTGCCGCGCCTGCCGGGGCAGTCGGGGATGTATCTCGGGCTTACCGGCGCGCGCCTCTCGGCTGGCGATGCGCTGCACACCGGGCTTGCCACACACTTCGTCCCGCGCGCGGCGCTCGCGGCGTTGAAGGCCGGGCTCGCGCGCGAGGGCACGGCCGCGATCGCCGCGCATGCGCATCCCGCGCCCGAGAGCCTGCTCGCCGCCGACCGGCCGGCGATCGACCGCTGCTTCGCCCAAGCGAGCGTGCCCGCGATCCTCGACGCGCTCGAGGCCGAAGGCACGCCTTGGGCACACGCGACCCTCGCCACGCTCAGGGCGATGTCGCCGACCGCTCTGGTCGTCACCTTCGAGGCGCTGCGCCGCGGGGCGCGGATGACGCTTCCCGAGTGCCTCGCGATGGAGCTCACGCTGACCCGGGGCGTGACGCGCCACCCCGACTTCGCCGAAGGCGTGCGCGCCCAGGTGGTCGACAAGACTCGCGACCCGCGTTGGACGCCCGCGACCGTCGCCGAGGTCGACGCAGCCGACATCGCCGCCCTGTTCGAAGGGCGCTGGCCGCGCTGAGCGGGCCGCTACCGCCCGGCGAGGATCAGCACCACGCCGGCGACGACGAGCGCGAGACCGAGGACATCCGTGCGCCGCACCGCCTCCTTGAGGTAAAGGCGCGAGAAGGCGAGCGTGAACACCATCTCCACCTGGCCGAGCGCCCGCACGAGCGCCACGGGCGCAAGCGCGAAGGCGGAGAACCAGCAGGACGATCCGGCGGCGGAAAGAAACCCCACCCACGCGGCGCTTCGCCACGCGCTGAAGGAGAGGCGGAACTGGGCCGGGTCGAAACGCCAGAGCCAGGGGCCGAGCATCAGCGTCTGCAGGATGTTGGTCGCGACCAGGGTCGCAAGCGCGCGGAGGATCGGGTCGTCGCCGGCGAGCGCGACATTGGCGACCTTGAAGAGCACGGCGGAGAGGGCGAAGGCAGCGCCGGCGCCGAGGCCGCACAACGCCGCGGGCTCAGCGATGCCGCGCGCGAGCTCGGTGACCGAGAAGCCGTCCTTCGGCAGCGACAGGGCGAGCACGCCCGCGGCCCCGACCGCGACACCGGCCGCGGCGAGCGGCGAGAGCGCCTCGCCGAGGATGATCCAGGCCGCGATCGCGCCCTGAACGGCTTCGGTCTTGGAGTAGGCGGTGCCGACAGCGAAGTTCCGGGAGCCGAACGAGCGGATCAAGAGAAGCGTGCCGACGATCTGCGCAAGCCCGCCCGCGGCGCAGAGGGCGAGGAACCAGGCGTGCGGAGCCGGCGGTGCCTCCCCGGTCGCAAGCGCCCACGCCGACATGAACAGGGCGGCAAAGGGGGCGCCGTAGAGGAACCTGACGAAAGCGGCGGCGTTGACCGAAAGCGCGCCGCGGAGCTTCTGCTGCAGCGCGGTGCGCCAGGTCTGGAACAGAGCAGCGGCGACGGTGATCGGGATCCAGGCATCGGCCGTCATCGCGGCCGCCCTGTTGTGCGCCGCCCCGAGCGCGGGGCAGGCTCGGCACCGATGCCGCTCGTCGCGCCCGATGCCCGGACCGACCTTCGCCGCTTCGCCGTGCGTCTCGGCGCGGGGCTCGGGCTCGCGCCCGTCCTCGCGGTCTCTTCGCGGGCGGCATGGGGCGACACGATCGAGGCGGCGGAGGCGGTGCTGACGGCGGCCTCGCTCGCGCTCGCTGCCCTGGCCGCCGCGGCAAGCGCGCTCGTCGCGCTCGCCGCGCGCGCGCTCGTCGCCTGCCTGCTCGCCGCCGCGCTCGGCGTGGCGCTGATGCTCGGCGCAACGCTGCCGATCGTGCTCGTGCTGCCCAGGGGCATGGAGGCGATCGGGCCGGAAGCGATGGCGCTCCTTCTGCCGGCGCTTGCGGGCTTCGCCGCCGTTCCGGCCGGGCTCGCGCTCAAGGCGCTCTTCGCCCTGGTGCGGCGCGCGTGACCCTGGCTCAGAGCCGCACGCGCCCCCAGCCCGGGTCGCAGGCGATCAGGCGCCGAAGGCCCGAACGGTCGAGCATCGCCTCCGTTTCGGCGGCGGCCTCGGCGAGAACCTCGGCCTCGTCCACTGTGGTGACGATACGGTCACGCATCAGAACACGGCCATCGACGATCACGTCGCGCACATCCGCCGCACCGGCGAAGAACACGAGCCGATGGACGGGCATGTTCGGCGGATATGCGTGCGGGGTCGAGAGATCGACGGTGATCACGTCCGCCTTCTTGCCCGGCTCGAGGCTGCCGATCGAGGCCGACATGTTGAGCCCCTTCGCGGCGTCGATGGTGATCATCTCGAGGAGTTTGCCCGGCGGCATCAGGCGCTCGTCGCGCGCCGCGCGCTGGTGCAGCCGCGCGCACATCACCATGTGCCGGAACATGTCGGTGCCGCGGTCGGGGGCGGTGCCGTCCGAGCCGATCATCACCGTCACGCCGCGCTGGAGGAGAAGCGGCACCGGGCAGTGCCCGCGCACCTGGGCGATCGCGGTGGGGTTGTGCACGATCGAGACGCCGGTGCGCGCAGCACTCTCGATGTCGTCCTCGGTCAGGTCGGTGCAGTGGCTGTAGAACGCATCCGGCCCGTTGAGGCCGAAGAGGCGTTCCGCCATCGCGATAGACCCGTTGCGGTGGCCGTCCTGGTGGAACAGCGTCCCCGCCTTGCGGCCGAGCTCGCGGATGATTCGCCCCTGGCGCTCGATCAGCGCCACCTCCGCCGGGTCGTGCCGCGTCTCGCGATAGACCGGCATCAGGGTCGCGATCGCAAGGCGCCCGTCCTGCGCCCCGTGCAGACGCTCGATCAGCGTCCCGATCACCTCGGCCTGACGCTCAAAGCTGACGTGATGGTCGATCCGCTCTGCCCCGTCCCAGGTGGCGTAGAGGCGCGGGTGCGGCGGCCGCGTGGGGCCGACCGCGATGATCGCGCGTATCCCCACCTCGCCCACGCCGGCCGCATGCGCCTCTCCGTGCGCCGGGTCGTCGACGCGCATGATGCTGTCGCCGCCGCCGAGCAGAGACACGCCGGTGGTGACGCCGCCCCGGAGACGCTCGAGCGCCGCAAGCCGCGCCTCCGCCCGCCAGAACGAGGGCGGCGAGGCGGTGGTGTAGATGATCCGGCAGGCCTCCGACCACGCCTCGCTGTCGCCGCCGCCCATGGTCTTGACGAGGCCGTGCCCGGCATGGGCGTGGCCGTCGATCAGCCCGGGCAGGATGGCGCGGCCCTTCGCCTCGATCACCGTCGCCGCCCGTGGGTGGGCGGCCTCGACCTCGGCGCGGGGCCCGACGGCGACGATCCGGTCGCCGGCGATCGCGACGGCTCCGTCCTCGATCACCCGCCGCGCGGGGTCCATCGTGACGAGGACGCCGCCGCGCACCAGGATGTCTGTCATCGCCTCACGGCATCCGCACGAGCCACAGACGAAGCCGGTTGTCGGGCGCCTGGGCGAGCTCGATCCCACGCCGCGCCGCCCACACGATCGGCTGCTGGTGCAGCGGCACATGCGCGATGTCGCGGCGCTCGAGGTCGAAGGCCTCGCGCATCAGCGCCCGGCGCTTCGCTTCGTCCGTCTCGCGGCTCGCTTCCTGCGTGAGCGCGTCGATGCGGGGGTTCGAGTAGCGGCCGGCGTTCAGGCCGCCCGTCCTGTCGGTCTTGGTCTGGATCACCTCCGAGAGCACATACCAGGCATCGGCGAGCGGCAGGCCGGCGTGGCCGAGCATGAACATCGACACGTCATGCTGGTTCACCCGGCGCGACCACACATTGAGCGGTTCGATCTGCGGCTGAACGCGGATGCCGACGCGGCCGAGCATGGCGATCACCGCAAGGCAGATCCGCTCGTCATAGACGTAACGGTCGTTCGGGCAGGAGAGGCCGACGGCGAACCCTTCCGGGTAGCCCGCTTCGGCGAGCAGGCGCCGCGAGGCCTCCGGGTCGAACGGGAAGAGCCGCTGGTTCAGGTCCTGCGGCGCCCCGGTCAGGAAGGGGCTTGCCATCATCCCCGCCGGCCAGGACTGCCCGCGCATGATCTGGCGCCGGATCGTCTCGACATCGATCGCCTGGTAGATCGCCTGGCGCACGCGGATGTCCTTGAACGGGTTCCTTCCCTTGACGTCGCTGTAGAGAAGCTCGTCGCGGAACTGGTCGAAACCGAAATAGATCGTCCGCAACTCTGGCCCCTGGATCACCTGCAGCCTCGGGTCGGCCTCGACGCGGGGGATGTCCTGAAGCGGCAGTTCGACGGTCGCGTCGATCGCGCCGGAGAGGAGCGCGGCGGTGCGCGTCGCGGCGCTCCGGATCGGCTGGTAGGTGACCTCGGTGAGGTTGTGCACAGGCCTGTCCCACCAGGAGGGGTTCGCCTCGAGCACGGTGCGGCTGTCGGCCTCGCGCAGCCTGAGCCGGAACGGACCCGTTCCGTTCGCCATCCGGCTCGCCGGGCTCTCCTGCCGGTCGGAGAGGTTGGAGCTGGTCGTGGCGTTGTTCCGCTCCGACCATGCTTTGCTCATCACGAAGAAATGGGTGAGCGAGGAGAGCAGAACCGGATAGGGCTGAGAGGTGACGAACTCGACCGTGTGGTCGTCGACCTTGCGCACCTCCGTCACCGGCCCGATGGTGCGGCGGACGAGCGCGCCGGGCGTGTTCATCCGCGCCCAGGTGAACACCACGTCGTCGGCGGTGAAGGGAGAGCCGTCGTGGAAGGTGACGCCGCGTCGCAGGTAGAAGCGCCACACGGTCGGCGAGACGATCTCCCACCGCTCGGCGAGCGCGGGCTCGATCTCGATCTTCGCGTTGTGCCGCGTCAGCCCCTCGTAGATGTTGTTGACGAAGGCGTTGGTGAAGGTGTTGTTCGAGGCGTGCGGGTCGAGCGTCATCACGTCGGAGCTGAAGGCCCAGGTGAAGCTCTTCGCCGCGATCGGGCCCGACGCAAGCATCGCCACCAGAGCCGCCGCCGACGCCATCGCACCGAGCCGGATCGTCCGCATCTCGCCCCTCCGCGCTGTTGTCGCGCCGAGCGTGCTGCGCCGCGGCAGCGCCGTCAACGGGCGGGGCTCAGCCGAGGCGCGGGTCGAGCCAGGGGCGATCGATCGGCACCCAGGGCCGCTCGGCGGCGACACCAGGGCGGAGCGCGCAGCCGAGGCCGGGAGCATCGGGCGCCTCCGCGCGCCCGCCCGTGGCGGCCGGGACCGAGCCGGACATGATCTCGAAGAAGAGCGGGGTTTCGCCGAACTGCACCTCGAGGAGGGTCGCGTTCGGGATTGCCAGCGCAGCGTGCACGGAGTGCGCGTGGCAGACCGGGCCGGTCGGGTTGTGCGGCGCGATCTCCACGCCGTGCAGGTGGGCGAGCGCGGCGATTCGGCGCATCTCCTCATGCCCGCCGCAGTACTTGATGTCGGGCATCACCACGTCGTAAGCCTCCGCTCCGAGCACGGGCGCGAAGCCCGCAAGGCCTGCAAGCGTCTCGGCGCCGGCGAGGCGTATGCCGCGGTCGTTCGCACGCCCGCGCAGGCGCCGGAGCGCAGCGAGGTTCGATTCGGCGACGGGACATTCCACCCAGAAGGGTGAGGCGGCGGCGAGATCGGTGATCAGCGCCGCAGCGCCGCCCGCCGAGAAGCGCCAGTGGCAATCGATCATCACCGCGATGTCGGGCCCGACGGCTGCGCGCACGGCGGCGACACGATCGAGCCCTCGGGCATAGGCGGCGCGGAAGCCCGGATCGGAGGCGTCCTCCCACACCAGCGGGTCGAAGGGCGCGAGCTTGACCGCGTCGAACCCCTACGCCATGGCCCGGCGCGCGGCTTCAGCGAAGCCCTCGGGCGTGCGATGGGCCACACCGCGGTTGATGTTGGCGTAGAGCTTGATCCCCTCCCGGACTGCGCCGCCGAGGCGGAAATGGATCGGCTCGCCGACGCGCTGGCCCTCGAGGTCCCACAGCGCCTGGTCGAGCGCGGAGAGAACGGCATGGCGCACGAGGCCCGCCGGTGCATGCGGGATGAGCCGCGCGAGCAGGGTGCGCCGGCGCGAATCCTGGCCCACGAGCGTGCGGCCGAGCCGCGCGGCCTCCGACTCGAGCGCCATCTCGTGCTCGGCGAGCGTGCACTCGCCGATCCCTTCCCGGCCATCCTCGGTTCGCACGACGAGGAAGGACCAGTTCGTCTTCGGGGTGACGTTGACGGCGACGAAGCTGACCGCGGTGATGCGCACTCGGCCTACTCCTGGGCCAGGTTCCGCTCCGCGACGAGGCGGCGCCACTTCGCGATATCGGCGACGATCCGATCCCGGAACGCCTCCGGCGTCGAGGCGCGCGGGAACCCGCCGATCAGGCGTATCTTCTCGATGACGTCCGGCAGGGCCGAGATCTCGACACAGGCGCGATGCAGCGTCTCAATCACCGGTCGCGGCGTGCCCGCTGGTGCAAGGAGACCGAACCAGACGATCGTCTCGAACCCGGGCAGGCCGCTCTCGGCGACCGTGGGCACGTCCGGCAGGTCGGGCGTGCGCTCGAGCGAGGTGACGGCAAGCGCGGCGAGCTCGCCGCGTCGGATGAAGGCCATCGCGGGGGGAAGGTTGACGAACATGACCGGCGGCTCCCCGGAGACGAGCGCCTGCAGCGCCTGCCCCGCGCCGCGAAACGGCACGTGCTGGAGATCAACGCCTGCGAGGGACTTGAAGAGCTCCATCGTCAGATGCGCGGAGGTGCCCGGCCCTCCGGAGGCGTAGGCGATCTCCCCAGGGCGCCTCTGGGCGTACGCGATCAGTTCGGCGACGTCCTTCACAGGCAGTTTCGCTCGGTTGACCACAAGGACGTTCGGGGCCTCCACGAGCAGGCTGATCGGGGCGAAGTCGCTGGCGATGTCGTACGGGAGGCTGCGATAGAGCGCGGCGTTGATGCCGTGGCTGCCCGCGTTGCCCATCACCAGCGTGTAGCCGTCGGGGGCGGCGCGCACCGCGACCTCGGTGCCGATCCGCCCGCCGGCGCCAGTGCGGTTCTCCACGACGAAGCTCTGGCCGAGCCGCCGCTCGAGATGGTGGGCGTAGAGACGCGCGATGCTGTCGCCCCCGTCGCCGGGTGCAGAGGGAACGATCACGCGCACGGTCCGCGTCGGGTACGAGGCCTGCGCACGCGACGGCGCGGCGAGCGAGGCGAGGGCCAGGGCGCAGAGGGTTCGGCGTGCGATCATGTCGTCTCTCCCTGATGGAAAGACGGTGACACGCAGGTCTCCGGTCGCATCCGGCTGCCCGTTCACGCCCCTGCTTCCGGAAGCGTGACGAGCACGACGGCGGCGATCTTCCATGATCCGTCCGGCTGCAGTTCCATGGTGTAGAGCGCGAGATGAGCCCGCCCGTCGGGACCAACCAGCAGAACGCGTTGCACCACCTCGCCGTTCTCGACCACGGTCTCGGCGAAACGAACGTCCCGCGGCCGATACACCGGCGCATAGCCGGAGCGGACCATGCGCATGAAACTCTCGACGGACGGGAACAGGGCCTTCACGCCGTCCGCGGCGAAGGCGTAGGCGGCCTCGCCGTCATCGCGCCGGAAGGCCTCGATCTGCGCGGTGATCACCGCCTCGATCGCCGCGCGGGCCTGAGCCGGCACCTCCGCACGGAGCGGCGAGGCGAGCATCAGCAAAAGGGCGAGGGTGGCACGGGACATCGTCGGTCTCCTCCCGGCACGCTACTCTGCCCGGGACGGGGCCACGACGGGAAGGAGGAACGGCATGGACGAGGAGATCGGAATCCTCAGGCAGCGCACCATCGAGGCGGCCTTCGCGAAGGAGCTGCATGCCGAGATGGCGAAGGAGATCGGCGAGGAACGCGCCACCGCCATCCTCGCCCGCGCGGTGATCCGCATGGCGAGGGCGGCCGGCGCCGAGTGGGCGAGGAGGGCGGCGGGTGGGCGCACCTCGATCAGGAGTTTCGCCGCGACGCTGCCTGCCTGGACGAAGGATGACGCGCTCACGATCGAGGTGCTGAAGGAGACCGAGACCGAGTTCCACTTCAACGTCACCCGCTGCCGCTACGCCGAGACCTACCGGGCGATGGGCATCGGCCATCTCGGGGCGGTGCTCTCGTGCAACCGCGACGGAACGTTCTGCGAAGGCTACGACCCGCGGCTGAAGCTCACCCGCACGCAGACGATCATGGAGGGCGCTTCGCACTGTGACTTCCGCTACAGCCTCGAGGAGCGGCCTCGCGCAGAATCGTTCAGCGAGGCAGAAGGATCCCATCCCCCTCCACAGTCACCGTGATCGGAACCTCGGCCGGCTGCGCCGACGGAGCGGTTCGGGCGGCATCGGCCGCCATCGCCATCGGCGCCGGCAGAGGCGGGCGGGCGAGGCGGCCGGCATCGACCCTGAGCTCGCGGAAGCCCGCGAACCGCATCCCCATCATCCCTGCGAGACGTTCCGCGCGCTCCTTCAGCGCCGCGAGTGCCTCCTCCGTTGCGGCGTCTCGCTCGCGCTTCCGCAGCGGCGAGGACACCTCGAAGACAAGACGGCTGACAGCAAGCCCCTGGCCCTGAAGCGTGCCCACGAGCTCGAGCAGCGCCGGGGCTGCCTCGCTGGCGGTGAGACGGAGCTCCTGGCTCCCCTGCCACTGCTCGCGCCGCTCGCCGATGCGCCATGTCGTGTAGCTGCCGGTCGAGACCGTCACGCCGGGTGCGGCACGGGCGTGCTCGAGCGCCGCGGCGACCATGCGGTTCACCTGCTCGCCCACGGCGGCGGCGGAGCTTCCGACCGCCTCGGCGCGGAGCACGGCGTTGAGTTCGTCTGCTCGCACGCTGCGCTCCACCGTTTCCGAGAGGCGAAGCAGCGTCTCGGGTTGTGCCGCCGCAGGCGCGGCGAGGAACGCGGCGAAGGCGACAGCGGCAAGACGTGTTCGGCGCATCCGGTCTCTCCGTGCAGGCAACGGCATCGCTGGGCGCTGCGGCGGCTTTGCGGCGAGGGGGTCACGCAAGCGCGAGCGCCTCCTCGAGGGTGAGCGGCGAATCGTCCACCCACGCCTCGGCGATCGCCGCCTCCTGCGCGAGATCGCCGCGCGCGAGCGGGTCGCGTGCCGAAAGCCGATGCTCGAGCACGAGCCGCGCGAGCGCGAGCCGCCGCGCATCGCCACGGAGGGACGCAAGCCGCGTTCCCTCCCAGGCGAAGAGGACGGCGGTCGCGGCATGATACAGGGCGGAGGCAGCCTGGCGGTTGAGCACGCCCGAGCCTTCTGCCGCCGCCTCCTCGGCGAAAGCGGCGGCGCGGTGCAGCGCCTCCGAGGCGGGGCCGGCGAAGGCGAGCGGCACGTCGGCCAGAAGGGCGGTGAGCGCGACGACGAAGGGGCCGAGACAGCCCGAGCGGCCGACGGCGCGCGCGATCGCATCCTCGGCGACGATGCTGCTCGTTCCCTCCCAGATCGAGCCGAGATGGCAGTCGCGGACGAGCCGAGGCTCCACGAAGTCCTCGATGTAGCCGTTGCCGCCGCGCATCTCCATCGCATCGCCCGCCACCTTCCGGGCATCGCGGCAGGCGCGGAACTTCAGAAGCGGTGTTGCGAGGCGGAGCACCTTGGCGGCGTGCGAATCGCCCGCATCGGCGCGCGCCATCGCATCGGCGGCGAACAGCGAGAACGAGAGTGCCTGCTCGGCCGGGAGCCTGATCTTGAGGAGCTGGCGCCGCGCCGCCGGATGGTCGGCCACGCGTCGGCCGAAGGCGACGCGGCCGGCGGCGGCGACCGAGGCCTCGATGAGCGCCCGCCGCATCATGCCGGCAGCGCGCACGCCGTTCGAGAGGCGCGAGGCGTTCACCATCTCGAGCATCTGCGCGAAGCCGCGCCCGAGGTCGCCGACCGGCCAGGCGGTCGCACCCTCGAGCACGATCTCGCCCGAGGCCATAGAGCGTGTGCCGAGCTTGTCCTTGAGCCGAACGATCCGGAAGCGGTTGCGCCGCCCGTCCGGCAGAAGCCGCGGCAGGAGGAACAGGCCGAGCCCCGCGGTTCCCGGAACGCCGCGCGCGCGGGCGAGCACGAGCGCCACATCGGCGCCCGCGTTCGAGCAGAACCATTTTTCTCCCGTGAGGCTCCACGTGCCGTCCGGGTTCGGCGTCGCGATGGTCGTGATCGCGCCGACATCCGACCCGGCCGCCTTCTCGGTCATGAACATCGCGCCGGTCGCCCAGGAGTCGGGGTCGTCGCTCGTGAGGGCGGGCAGCCAGCGGGCAGCCAGCACGGGGTCGAACCGGGCGAGCACGCGCGCCAGAGCATCCGTCATCGAGATCGGGCAGAGCAGGCCGAACTCTGCTTGGGCGAACAGATACTGGAACGCGTATTTGGCGAGCGGCGGCAGCGGCTCCGGCCAGCCGAGCACGCCCGGCCGGTGGCTCATCGCCGCAAGGCCGAAGCGCCCGAGGCCGATCTTTTGCATCTCCCGATAGGCGGGGTGGTGTTCGACGAGATCGATCTCGTTGCCGAACCGGTCGCGCTTGCGCAGCACGGGAGGGGTGCGGTCCGCCTCGCGCGCGAGCGCATCGAGTCGCCCACCCGCGAGCGCGCCGAGCTCGACGAGATGCGGCTCGAGATGGGCGCGCAACGAAGGCTCCATCCAGAGGTCGAGCAGGGGCCTGAGCGCCCCGTCAGCCTCGTAGAGGTTTAGGCCTGATGCGTCGGGCGCGATCCCCGACGGAGGTGGCCCGGTCCTCGCGTCGTCCGGCATGGTTGTCCTCCCGCGGGCGCAAGGATCGGCCCGGCAGTGATGCAAGTCTAGCAACGATCGGCCCCTGCGCGTGCTACGATCACGCGCCGGGCCAGAGGAGAGGAAGGAGACCCATGTCCGCCCTGCGCACCGTTCTTGTCGCCGCGGCCTTGGCGATCACGCTCGCCGCTCTGCCGGCACGCGCCGCCGTGGCCTGCACAGGCGTCTCGCCCGGGGAACCGGGGCGCGAGGAGTACATCGTGTTTTTCCCGGTCGGCTCCGCGGAGCTCGATCAGGCCGCGAGGGCCGTGGTGCAGCGCGCGGCCGCCCGCGCGACCGCGACGTTCCCGACCGAGATCTGCCTCGTCGGCCGAACCTCGCCCACCGGCTCGCCGCAGGCGAACCAGCGGCTCGCACAGCAGCGTATCCAGGCGGTTCGGAACGCGCTCGTGCAGCGCGGCGTGCGCCGCGAGACGCTCGGCAGCGTCGTCGCCGGCGCCGGCTTCGGCGCGCGGGTTGACTGGGCGGAGAACCGCGCCGACCGAAGCGTGACCATCGTCTTCGTGCGCTGACGCCTACGCTACCGTCGCGCGAGCGGCAGGGCAGCGCCGGCAGGGAGGGGTGGCCGGGCGAGGGGCACCCCTCCCTTTGCGGCGGGGGCTTGCGCGCCCATCTCTCGCCAAACCCGACGGAGGGACCGATGACCCAGTCCTCGACGCGCGCGCTCGCGACACTTGGTGGCGGCTGCTTCTGGTGCCTCGAGCCGATCTTCCGCGCTCTCGAGGGGGTGGAGGATGTCACCTGCGGCTATGCCGGGGGGCATGTGCCGAACCCGACCTACGAGCTCGTGTGCGGCAAGCGCACTGGCCACGCCGAGGTGGTGCAGATCGCCTTCGATCCGGCGGTGATCGACTACGCTGACCTGCTGCGCGTGTTCTTCTCCGTCCACGACCCGACGACCAAGGACGCGCAAGGGGCGGATGTCGGGCCGCAATACCGCTCGATCATCCTCACGCATGACGAGGAGCAGGCGCGGACGGCGCGGGCGGTGATGGCGGAGGTGGAGGCGTCGCGGCTCTGGCCCGCGCCGCTGACCACCGAGGTGGTGCCGCTCACCACCTTCTGGCCGGCCGAACCGGAGCACCAGCGCTATTTCGAGCGCAACCCATGGGCGGGGTATTGCCGCGTCGTGATCGCACCGAAGGTCGCGAAGTTCCGCAAGGCCTTCGCCGCGCGGCTGAAGGCGGCGTGAGGGCAGGCGGCGCTGCGGCGTCGGCCGCCGGCGTCGAAACGCGCCAATCGCGCACGCGCCGTCGCCAGCGCGCGTTTCGCCTGTTTCGTCCCTCGCCTGCGCCGACTTGCCTTGCCGTCACGCTCCTCCGGTGCAGCGCGCGCGGGACACGTCGGCGGGCCGCCGCTCTCAGGGGGCCCGGTAGGCGATCGCCGCGATCTCGATCTTCACATCGCGCGGCAGGCGCGCGACCTGGACGGTCGCCCGCGCCGGGGGATTGGTCGGAAAGTACGTGGCGTAGACTGCGTTCATGCGCGGGAACTCGTTGAGATCGGCCATGAACACGGTGGTCGAGACGATGTTGGCCATGGTCATGCCCGCCGCCTCGACCACCGCCTTGAGGTTGTCGAGCACGAGCTTCGTCTCCTCCTCGATCGTGCCGCGCTTCACCTCGTTGGTTGCGGGGTCGATCGCGATCTGCCCGGCGAGGAACAGGAACGGCCCTGCCTGGATCGCTTGGCTGTAGGGGCCGATCGCGGCCGGGGCGTTCGGCGTCGAGATCACCCGCTGCGCGGCGGCAGGAGCGGCGGCGAGCAGGGCTGCGGCGACAACAGAAGCAAATCGGATCATGGTCGGCCTCCCGGAGGCTTGAGCGCCGGTCATGATAGCGGATCGATCACGCCTGTGGCACCCGCGCGCGCCTCGATCACCTCTCCGAGCGAGAGGCAGATGTCCTCGCGGAACCGGGCGGCGACGAGCTGCACACCGAGGGGGATGCCGTCGTGCACCACCGCCGTCGGCACGGAGAGGCCGGGCAGGCCGAGCAGGTTGATCACGTAGAGCGGCGCCTGGGCGGCGAGGATGCGCGCGCCCGCCGCCTCTCCCTCCTGGTCGAGACCCTGCGGGAAGGGCGGCTCGAGCGACACGGGCAGGAGCGCGGCCGCATAGGCCGAGAGGAAGACCTGCCAGTCGCGCCAGATCGCGGTCCGCCGCGCGAGGCCTGCGGCGAAGGCATCGGGCGCGAGCGGGGCGACGTTCGCGGCCCTCGCCGCGTAGGCGGTCTTGATGGCGTCGTCGCCGAACTGTTCGATCGCCGGGCGAAGCGCGCGCTCGGACTCGGTCACGATCAGGGCGCGCCAGAGCTCGGCCGCCTCGTCGAACCGCGGCAGGGCGACCTCCTCGACCACGCAGCCGGCCTCGGCAAGCCAGCCCGCCGCCTGGCGCAAAGCCTGCACCACCGGGGGCGAGGCGCCGAGCGTCGCAAGAGCGATCCGCCAGGGCCGTTTCGGCTCGGGAAGCTCGAGCGGAACCGGGCAGTGCCAGGGGTCGCGCGGATCGGCCGCCGCCATCGCCGCGAGCGCAAGCCGCAGGTCGCCCACGGTCCGAGCGAGCGGGCCCTGCACGCTCAGCATCTGCAGCGTGATCGGCAGTTCCTCGACCGCGGTGCCGTTGAAGGCGGGCACCCGGCCGAAGGAGGGGCGCAGGCCGACCACGCCCACAGCATAGGCCGGGTAACGGATCGAGCCGCCGAGATCATTGCCATGGGCGATCGCCCCGACGCCCACAGCCACCGCCGCTGAGGCGCCGCCCGACGAGCCGCCCGGCGTGAGCCGCGGGTTGCGCGGGTTGAGCGTGCGGCCATGCAAGGCGTTGTCGGTGAAGAAGCGGTAGCTGAAGGCGGGCGTGTTCGTCCGCCCCATCGGGATCGCGCCGGCGCGTCGCAGGTTGGCCACCACCGGGCTGTCGCCCGTGGCGATCAGGTCCTTGAAGGCGGCCACGCCGTTCGTGGTCGCATAGCCCGCCTGGTCGATGTTGACCTTGATCGTCACCGGCACGCCGTGCAGCGGGCCCAGCGCCTCGCCGTGCCGGACCGCTGCATCGGCCGCGTCGGCGGCGGCGAGCGCCTCCTCCTCGCGCAGCTCGACCACGGCGTTGATCGCGGCATGCGTCGCCTCGTGCCTGGCGATCACGGACGAAACGACCTCGCGGGCGGAGGCCGCGCGGGTGCGGATCAGCCGTGCCTGGTCTGCGGCGGAGAGCGCCCAGAGCCCGCTCATGCCGCGCCTGCCCCGGGCAGCCCGAGCACGTTCTTGGCGATGATGCTGCGCTGGATCTCGTTCGAACCGCCGTAGATCGAGACGACGCGGCTTTGAATGAAACTCGAGCCGGGGTTGAGCGCCCGGTTACCGCCGATCGGTTCGACCAGCGCGCCCTCCTCGCCGGCGATCTCGAGCGCCGCCTCGGCGATCCGCTGGAAGAGCTCCGACTGCCACACCTTCAGCATCGAGACCTCGGGGCCCAGCTCCTCGCCGCGGCGCAGCTTCGCCACCTGCGTCTCATAGAGCGCCTTGAGGTCCTCGAGGTCCATCCTGAGGCGCGTGAAACGGTCGCGGAACACGGCGTCGTCTGCCACACCGTAGTGGTCGGCAAGCTGCGCGAGCTTGGCAAGCGCGTAGGTGGATTGTTTCGGCGAGCCGAGGAAGATGCGCTCGAAGCCGAGCAGCGCCTTGGCCATGGCCCAGCCGCGGTTGGGCTCGCCCACGAGGTTCTCGGCCGGCACGCGGACATTGTCGAAGAACACCTCGCAGAACTCGTCATGCCGGTCGAGCGTGATGATGGGGCGCACGGTTATCCCAGGGCTGTCCATCGGCGCGAGCAGGAAGGAGATGCCGTCCTGCTTCTTCGCCGTGCGGTCGGTGCGCACGAGCAGAAAGATCCAGTTCGCGTCGTTGGCGAGCGTGGTCCAGATCTTCGAGCCGTTGACGATGTAGTGGTCGCCCTCGAGCACCGCCTCGGTGCGGAGCGACGCGAGGTCCGACCCCGCGTTCGGCTCGGAATACCCTTGGCACCAGATGTCCTCGCCCGAGAGGATTCGCGGGAGGAAGCGCTGCCGCTGCGCCTCGGTTCCGTAACGGATGAGCAGCGGCCCGATCATGGTGATGCCCATGTCGTTGGTCCGCGGCGCCCCGTGCCGCTCGAGCTCCTCGATGAAGATCACCTGCTTGGCCGGGGAGAGGCCCATGCCGCCGTATTCGCGCGGCCAGCCGGGCGCAAGCCAGCCCTGACGCGCGAGCGCCATGTACCAGGGCCTCGTCTCTCGCCAGTGCAGCCGACGCGGCGGGTGGCGCAGATGGGGCGGGCAGTTCGCCTGGATCCAGGCGCGCACGCGCTGGCGGAACACCTCGTCGGGCAGCGCCTCCATGTCCTCGCCAGGGCCTGGGATCGTATCGGTCATGTCACGTTCCTTCGGAGAATCGGGGAGGGCGCTTCTCGAGGAAGGCCGCCTTTCCCTCGGCATGGTCGGGCGTGAGGTAGAGCGCGGCCTGGATGTCCTGCTCGCGCGCGAGCGCCGCCTCGAGCCCGGCGGCGAGCGCGGCCTTGGTGAGCGCGAGCGTCAGCGGCGCCTGGGCAGCGAGCAGGGCCGCGCGCTGCCGCGCCGCCGCGAGCGCCTCGGCTGCGGGAACCACCCGGTCAACAAGCCCGATCGCAAGCGCGCGCGACGCGTCGACCGTCTCGCCGAAGAGGAGGAGCTCACGCGCCCGCCCCTGGCCGACCCTGAGCGGAAGCGTGTGCAGGAGGCCGAGATCGGGCAGAAGCCCCACCTTGCCGAAACTCGCGACGAACCGCGCCCCCTCGCCCGCGATCACGTGGTCGCTCGCGCAGGCGAGGGAGATGCCGGCACCCGCGCACCAGCCCTCGACGGCGGCGATGATCGGGACGCGCGCCTGCACCATCAGGCGCACGAGCCGGTGCGTCTGCCGCATGCGCTCCCGGCCCTCGGCGAGGCTCCCCACCTCCATGCCGGCGAGGTCTCCACCCGAGCAGAAATGCTCTCCCGTCCCGGTGAGGATGACAACGCGAACGGAACGGTCTGCCTCGATCTCCTCGAGCGCATCGGCAAGCGCGCGCCGCATGGCGACCGAGAGCGCATTGCGGCGCTCCGGCGCGTTCAGCGTCAGCGTCACGAGGGCGTCGTCGCGTGCGACGAGGACGGGGTCGGAGGGGATCATGCGTCGAGGTCCAGAGGCGGGGCGCACGCGGCATAGCGTCGCCGATGCGCGGTCGCGGTGCCGAAGGAGGTGGCGAGCGCCATGGCGCGGCGGAGGAACAGGCCGATATCGGCCTCGTCCGTGTAGCCGATCGCGCCATGAAGCTGGATCGCCTGGCGTGTGATCAGCATCGCCGCGTCGGAGGCGCGCGCCTTGGCAAGCGACACCGCTGCCGCGCGCCGCTCTGCCGGCGCATCGGTGTCGCACATCGAGGCGGCGTGGCCGACCGCGGCGCGCGCGAGCTCGAGCTGGATCTTGAGGTCGGCGGCGCGGTGCTGCAGCGCCTGGAACGAGCCGATCGGGCGGCCGAACTGATGCCGCGTGCCGAGATAGTCGAGGGTGATCGCGAAGGCACGCTCCATCAGCCCGAGGAGCTCCGCGGCTGTGGCCACCGACGCCTCGTCGAGAAGGCGTGCGACGAGGGCGCTGGCATCGGACGCGACGCGTCTTGCCGGCGCGTCGTCGAGCGAGAGCGTGCCGAGATGGCCGCCATCGACGGTCGAAGCAGTGGTCAGCGCGACACCGGGCGCTGACCGCTCGACGAGCGCGACGATCGGCGTCTCGCCCTCGCGCGCGGTGACGAGGAACCCGTCCGCCCCGGCCGCCATCGGCACGGCGAGCTTCCGCCCGCTCAGCCGCACCCCCGCCTCATCCGAGGTCGCGATCGTGTCGCCGAAGGGGTCGAGAGCGTGCGGCCGCTCCGCCCAAGCCGGAAGGAGCACGCGCCTGCCCGCGAGCACGTCCGGTTCGGGCACGAGCGGTGCCGCGATCGCGGCGATCGCCACAAGCGGCTCGGGCCGCAGCCCGTGCCCCATCTCCTCGGCGAGAGCGCAGAGCTCCGCCACACCCAGCCCCGCCCCTCCCGACGCGTCCGGCACGCGCAGCCCGAGCCAGCCAAGGCCGCCCATCTCGGCAAGAACGGCGCGGTCAAAGCCTGTTTCGCTGTCGCGCAGGGCGCGCACGGCGGCAAGCGACCCGCCGCGCGGGCTGATCGCGCCCGCGCTCTCGCGGAGGAGGCGGAGTCCCTCCGCGCGGTCGGCGTCGATCACGGTCATGACGCGAGGGAGAGGGGCGCGTCGGTTCGCGCCTGCAAGGCCTCGAGCGTCAGCCCGGGGATCATCTCCCGCACCACGAAGCCGCGCGGCGTCACATCGAGCACGGCGAGATTGGTGTAGACGCGCCTGACCACGCCGAGGGCGGTGAGCGGAAAGCTGCAGCGTCGCACGAGCCGCGGCCGCCCGTCCTTCGTCGTGTGCTCCATCACGACCCAGAGCCGTTTCGCCCCCACGGCGAGGTCCATCGCCCCGCCGACCGCGGGCGCACGCTCGTTCGCGCCGGTGGACCAGTTGGCGAGATCACCCCGCTCCGAGACCTCGAAGGCGCCGAGCACGCAGAGATCGAGCCGGCCGCCGCGGATCAGGGCGAAACTGTCGGCGTGGTGGACGAACGCCCCGCCCGTCCGCAGCGTGACGTAGTGCTTGCCGGCATTGATCAGCCACGGGTCGCGCGCGTCCTCGGGCGGGGCGGGGCCGACGCCGATCACCCCGTTCTCGCTGTGGAAGATCACCTCGCGTTCGGGCGGCACATGGTCCGACACGAGGGTGGGGATGCCGATGCCGAGATTGACCACCCAGCCCTCCGGGATGTCGGCGGCGACGCGCGCGGCCATCTCCGCCCGTGTGCGCGGCTTCGGCTCGACGGCGGCGTCCATCTCTCCCTCCCTTTCAATAGAGCGGCGTGCCGAGTACAGGGTCACCGTAGGGGATGTGAACGACGCGGTCCACGAACACGCCGGGGGTGACGATCGCCTCCGGGTCGAGGCCGCCGAGGTCGGCGACATGCTGCGTCTGCGCCACGGTGAGGTCGGCCGCCATTGCCATCACCGGGTTGAAGTTCCGACCCGCGCGGCGGTAGGTGAGGTTGCCCCAGCGGTCCGCCGCCCAGGCCTCGATCAGCGCGACATCGCCCCGAAGCGCCCGCTCGAGCACGTAAGCGCGGCCGTCGAACTCGCGCACCTCCTTGCCTTCGGCGAGAGCAGTGCCGACACCGGTCGGCGTGTAGAAGGCCGCAAGCCCCGCGCCGGCCGCCCGAAGCCGTTCCGCGAGCGTTCCCTGCGGCACGATCTCGAGCTCGATCCTCCCCTCGCGGTAGAGCTCCTCGAGCACCACCGAGCCGGCGCTGCGCGGATAGGAGCAGATGATCTTGCGCACGCGCCCCTCGGCCATCACGCGGGCGAGGCCATGCGTTCCGGTGCCGGCGTTGTTGCACACCACCGTGAGGTCGCGCAGATCAAGCTCCGACAGGGCTTCGATCAGAGCATTGGGCGTGCCGACCTGGCCGAAGCCGCCGATCAGAACGGTCGCGCCGCTCTGCACGCCCTCGAGCGCCTCCGCCGCGCTGCGGACGAACTTGTCGATCACAGCGCGACCTCGCACAAGCCGTGCGTGATCACCGTCACGTCGCGCTCCGCCACGCGGGCGGTGAAGGCGAAACGCCCGCCGCCCTCGTCCCACAGCCGCGTCTCGATCGTCTCGCCCGGGAACACGGGAGCGGAGAAGCGAAGCGCAAGCTGCCGCAGCCGCTCCGGCGCGCCGCCGCAGGCAAGGCGCAGGAGCGCATGCCCGACCACGCCGAGGGTGCAAAGCCCATGCAGGATCGGGCGCGGGAAGCCGGCCCGCGCCGCGACCTCCGGGTCGGCGTGCAGCGGATTGAGGTCGCCGTTGAGCCGGTAGAGCAGCGCCTGTTCCGGCCGGGTCGCGAGAGCGAGCGCGGCGTCATGCGGCCTCTCCGGGGTCGGATGCGGCTGCTTGACGGGGCCCGTCGGGCCGCCGAAGCCGCCGTCACCGCGCAGCAGCGTGGTGCTCTCGAGGGTCGCAAGAGCGTTGCCCTCGCCGTCGGTGAGCTCGCGCGCGGTGTAGAGGATCGCCCCCTTCCCGGCGCCGCGATCGATAAGCCCGGTGATACTCGTCCGCCCAACCACCGTCCCCTCAACGGGAAGCGGGCGGTGCAGCGTGATCGACTGTTCCCCGTGCAGAACCTTGGCAGCGTCGACGCCGGTCGCGGGGTCGCCGAGCCAGAAGCCGGGATAGCCGAGCACCACCGCCATGGTGGGAAGAGCCACGAGATCCTTCTCGAACACGAAACGGCGCTGCCAGTCGTCCATCGGGTCCTGCCCGAGCCCGACCGAGAGCGCGTAGAGCATCACGTCCTTGCGCGTGAGCGTCTGCCGAACCTCGGGGATCGGGTAGGCGTAGAGCCTCTCGGGATCAAGCGGCATGGCTCTCCTCCAGCGTCACCACGGCGTCGAGCGCGACCGCGCCTTGGCCTTCGGGGAGGACGAGGATCGGGTTCACCTCGACCCCTACGAGCCGGGGCCCGGCGCCGGCAGCGAAGCGCGAGAGGCGGGACAGCGCGGCGGCGAGGGCGGCGACGTCCGCCTTCGGCCGCCCGCGCGCGCCGTCGAGCAGCGGAAAGCCGCGCAAGGAGCGAATCATCTCCATCGCGTCCGCCTCGCCGAAGGGGCAGAGCCGGAGTGCGGTGTCGCGCAAGACCTCGACGAACACGCCGCCCAGAGCGACCATCGCGACCGGGCCGAACACGCGGTCGCGCGTCACCCCGATCAGGCATTCGACGCCGCCAGAGAGCATCGGCGTGACGAGAACGCCGCGCAGGCGTGCGTGCGGCGCGTGGCGCTGTGCGGCCGCAATGATCTCATCGTAAGCGGAACGAACCGCTTGGGGACCGGCAAGCCCGAGCCGCACCCCGCCGATGTCGCTCTTGTGCACGATGTCGGGCGAGACGAGCTTGAGCACCACCGGAACGCCGAGCGCCGCCGCGGCGTCGGCCGCTTCCTCGGCCGAGGTGCAGAGCCGCTCCTCGGGCACCCTGATGCCGATCGCCTCGAGCAGACGCTTCGCCTCGACCTCGTCCGGGCGCGTCGTGGGGAGCGGTGCCGCGAGCGGTTCGGGGCGCGCGGCGGGGGGCCGGGCGAAGGCCTCGCCGAAACGTCCCATCGCTGCGACCGCTGCGACCGCGCGCGTCGGGTCCTCGAACACGAGATAGCCCGCCTCGCGCCAGGCGGCGAGCGTCTCCGCAGGGCCGGTGACGGAGAGGATGAAGAGACGGTCGGGGAAACGCGACACCACGCGGTCGAGCTGTTCGCGCAACGACGGCGCGATGCTCCGCGAGGCGCCGACCTGGGTGAAGAAGGCGATCGCGCTTGCATACCCGCCGTCGGCCAGCATGCTCTCGGCGAAGGCGCCGATCACAGAGAGGTCGTTGAAGGCCTGGGCGGTGCAGTCGACCGGATTGGCGGGGTTGCAGAACGGCACGAGCGACTTGAGCCGCGCCTGCGCTTCTTCCGGCATCGGCGGCATCGCAAGGCCGGCGGCGTCGGCGGCATCGGCGATCAGAACGCCCGCGCCGCCCGAGATCGTCACCACCCCGAGGGTGTTGGGGCAGGGGTAGATCCGGCGCGTCGCTACCTCGGCGATGTCGAGGAGCTCCTCGGTGTTCCGGACGCGCACAGCTCCTGCGTCGCGCAGCACCGCCTCCGTCACCGAATCGTCCCCGGCGAGCGAGGCGGTGTGGCTCGCCGCGGCGCGCGCCCCGAGCGCCGAACGCCCCACCTTGATGATGGCGACGGGTTTGCGCCTCTGTCGTGCCGTCTCGAGAGCGGCGAGGAAGGAGGGGGCGTCGCGTATGCCTTCGGCGTAGGCGACGATCACGTCCGTTCCCTCGTCCTCGGCGAGCCAGCCGATCGCCTCGCCGAGCGTGACATCCGCTTCGTTGCCGGTGGTGATCAGAACCGGCGTGCCGAGGCCGCGGTCGCGCGCGAGCGCGAAGAGGTGGGTGCCATAGGCGCCCGACTGGCTCGCGATGCCGATCCGCCCCGGCCGCGGCCAGCCGTTTTCGAAGCTCGAGGAGAAGATCGGGAACCAGCCGATCCGCGCGTTGAAAAGCCCGAGCGTGTTCGGCCCAAGCAGCCGCATGCGGGCCGCCCGCGCCGCGGCGGCGAGGCGCGCCTGACGCTCCGCCCCGGCCTCGTCCACCTCGGCGAAGCCGGCGGTGAACATGATCGCCGCCTTCACCCCCTTGGCGATGCAGTCCGCCACGGCCTGTTCGGCGGCCTCCGCCGGCACGGCGATGATCGCGGCCTCCACCTCGCCGGGAACGTCGGCGAGCCGCGGCCAGGCACGCAGGCCCTGAACCGTCTCGCGGTTCGGGTTCACCGGCAGAATCGGCCCCGGAAAGTCCCGCTCGAGCATATAGGCGATCGGCCGGCCGCCGATCCGCCTCGGGTCCTGGCTCGCGCCGAGGACAGCGACGCTCTTCGGCGCGAGCAGAGAGTCGAGCGAGCCGAAGGCCACAGGCGAGACCTAGAGGGCGGCGTCCGATCCGAGCAGCGCGGTCACCTGGCTCGAGAGCGTGCCGCCATTGCCGTGCACGAGCGCGACATCGCAGACGGGAAGCTGGCGCTCGCCCGCGCGGCCGCGCAGCTGCAGCACCGCCTCGACAATCAGAAACAGGCCGTACATGCCGGGGTGGACGCAGGAGAGCCCGCCGCCATTCGTGTTGACGGCGAGACGGCCGCCGGGCGCGATCGCCCCGTCCTGGACGAACCGTCCGCCCTCGCCCTTCGGGCAGAAGCCGAGATCCTCGAGGAACAGGATCGTGGTGATGGTGAAGGCATCGTAGAGCATCGCGAGGTTCACGTCCGAGGGCGAGAGGCCGGCGGCGGCGAAGGCGCGCGGCCCGCTCTCGGAGGCAGCGGTGATGGTGAGATCGGGCATCATGCTGATGCTCCGGTGCCACTGTGCACCGGCGGCGCCGAGGAACCAGGCGGGCTTCTGCCGCAGGTGCCGGGCGCGATCGGCGCGCGTCAGAACGCAGGCGGCGGCGCCATCGGTGACGAGGCAGCAGTCGAGCACGGTGAGCGGATCCGACACCATGCGGCTTGCGAGCACGTCCTCGCGTGTGAGCGGCCCGCGCGCGAAGGCGGCCGGGTTGAGGTTCGCCCAGGCGCGCGCGGCGACGGCGACGTCGGCGAGCATCTCGCGCGTTGTGCCGAACTGGTACATGTGCCGGGAGGCGGCGAGCGCATAGGCCGTGAGCGGATGGCGCGGCCGGTACGGCGCCTCCCAGACCTGCGGTTCCGACATCGAGACGAGCCGACCGCCCGCGCTGCGCTGGTTCGAGCCGTAGCAGATCAGGGCGACGTCGCAATAGCCGGCATCAAGAGCGAGCGCGGCGTGCAAGAGATGCGCCTCGAAGCTCGCGCCGCCCACGTTCGTGCCGTCGAAGAAGCGCGGGCGGATGCCGAGATATTCGGCAACCGAAAGGGTGGGGAAGGCGTGCACCGACGTGGCGGTGAACAGCCCGTCCACCTCCCCGAGCGCGAGCCCGGCATCGTCGAGAGCGGCGAGCGAGGCCTCGGCCAGCAGCTCGATGGCCGACCGGCCGGGTGCCTCGCCGCAGCCTGCCGTCCCGATGCCGACGATCGCAACCTTGCCGCGAAGCGCATGCGCCATTCTGCGTCCTCCGAACGTGTCAGGCCGGGTCGAACACGAGGCCCGGGGCGCCATCCACCTCGGCGATCCGCGCCTTGACCCTCATCCCGATCGTCACCGCCTCGGGCGCGATCCCCTCCACCCGGCTCATCAGCCGCGGTCCCTCGTCGAGCTCGATCAGGGCGATGTTGTAGTCGGCCCGCGACCCGTCGGGGTTCGGGCGCTGCCGCGTCACGGTGGTGGCGTAGACCGTGCCGAAGCCCGAGGCCTCGACCCAGACGAGATCACGCGCTCCGCTGCCCGGGGCGGCGACGCGCGGGTAGAACACGAACGCTCCCGTCGAGGCGCTCTTCTGGAGCATGAACCGGCCTTGGGCGAGGAAGGCGCGGAACTCCGCCTCGGGCCCGGGTGCGGGCGGGAATTTCGGTGCGTCCACGGAGCGTTTCCCTCTCGTTATAAATGATCCCGCCCGAGGGGCGGACGCCGGGCAGCATGCCGCGGCAGCGGCGGCGCGGCAACCTCGGGCGCGACCGAGGATGTGCGGGTCAGCCCTGGGCGTCGGGCGCGAGGGCGATGCAGGAGGTGTTGGCGCGCTCGAGCCTCTGGCAGGCGGCCACGGCGGCTTCGGCCGAGAGCCCGGCGAGGCGAGCGCGGGTGAGGGTGCCGCTCGCCGTCCGCACCGGGCGGAGCTCCTGCCGCGCCCCGGCGAGCAGGTCGGGGGCGGCACGGCGTGCGGCTTCGGCGGCACTTCTCGCCTGCGCCTCGCCCTGAAAGGCGCCGACCTGGATCGCCCACGCGCCGGCGAGGCTTGCCGGGCGCGGCGCGGCGAGCGCGGGTGCGGCATGGGCCGAAGAGATCAGCCTGAGCCCGCCGCCCTGCGCCGGCGCAGACGGCGGGCGCTGCAGCGCCGCTGTGACCACGGGCTCGCGCACCGGAGCGGTGACGGGCGCGGGGGCAACCGCGGTTTGGACCGGCGGGGCGGGCGGCGGCCGCGGCGGCGCGTAGGCGAGAAGCGGCGTCGGCCGGCCGCGTGCGGTGCGGCGCGGCCCTGGGGGAATGTCGGTCGGCAGAGCGGCATAGGCGTACGCCGCCGGAGAGGCGCGGGTCTGCGGGTGAACGCCCGCGATGCGCGGTGCGATCATCGCCACATAGCGACGGGTCTCATCCGGCAGGCCGCGGCGACCCGCGAGATAGGTGTCGAGCGTTCCGGGGCCTGCGTTGTAGGCGGCGAGGAAGGCCGGGTTGCCGAACCGGTCATACATCTCGCGGAGATAGGCGGCGCCGGCGAGGATGTTGTCGCGTGGGTGGTAGGGATCGGGGCCGAGATCGTACCGGGCGGCGAGCTCGGCGTAAGTTGCCGGCATGACCTGCATCAGCCCCATCGCCCCGGCGCTCGAAAGCGCGAGCGGCCGGCCGCCGCTCTCAACGCGCATCACCTCGCGGATCCAGAGCTCCGGAACGTCGAACCGTCGCGAGGCCTCGACGATGTAGGGGCCCCAGGGGTCGTGCGGCGGGCCGGGCGGGGCATAGCTCGCCTCGCGCGGCTGATAGGCGGGCGGATGGCCGCCACCGCCGCAGGCGGCGAGACCAGCGAGGGCGAGACAGGCGGCGACGAGGCGAAGGGAGCGGCCGATCCGGCCTGGTGTCCTTTCCCCTGCGACAGTTGCCACGTCCGCACTACTCCCTAAACGATGTTGTGCTGCGACTCGCGCCGCGCCCGCCTTGTCCCGCCCGGCGTTGAGGGTGGGGCTGAAAAAAGGCAGCCAAATGGCTATCGCGGAACGAGACGCCGTGCCAAGCCCGGTAGCGGGCGAAGGGTGGCATGTTCGCCATCGTGACGGCATTCTGTTGCCCAAGGGCCACAGAGGCGGCTGGCTGGAGAAGGACGGAGAGCCGTCGCGGAGGGGGTTTCCATGCATTCGTCTGTGAAGTTGGTCTTCGGCCTCTGCGTCGCCGGCCTGGTCGCCTCGGGCTGCGCCCGCGGGCCCGGACCGAACGTCTATGAGAGCCGGGAGGTGAACCAGGCGGCGGCGGTGGAGCGCGGCACCATCGTCTCGATCCGCCCCGTCTCGGTCGAGGGAACGGGCCACACCGGAACGCTGATCGGCGGGGCGGCCGGCGGGGTGGCGGGCAGTTTCATCGGCGGCGACTGGCGGTCGAACCTGCTTGCCGGGATCGCCGGAGCGGTGGCGGGCGGCGTCGCCGGCGGTGCGGTGGAACGGTCAATGACCGGACGGGTCGCAGCCGAGTTCATCGTCCAACTGGAGAGCGGCGGGACGATCGCCGTGATCCAGGACAACGAGGACGGGTTGCGGGTCGGCGACAGGGTCTCCGTGCTCAGGGGACAGAGGACCCGTCTTGTTCCGTCGCGCGGGTGAGGGTCGTGTTGGCGCAGAGATGCATCACGCTGCGGGTCGGCGTCGTGAAGACGCGCTCGCGGATCCTCCAGCCGGCGGCGGCGAGCGCCCGCTCCCAGGCGGCGAGCGAGGTGCCGCGGTAGCCGACCTCCCATTAGTGCTCCATCAGCCCGGATGACGGGGTGAAACGCCGCCAGCTCTTCGGCCATTTCAGCGCCAGCTTGGCGCGGAGCCAATGCGGCGTCATGTGCAGCGACAGCGCGAGATCCGCGCCCGACCAGGGAACCGAAACGATCAGGAACCGGCTGCCGGTCGCGGCGAGCGTGCGCAGCGTCGCCTGCGCCGTCTCCCAAGGGATATGCTCGAGCGTCTCGCAGCAGAGAATGGCATCGAACCCCGTGAGCGTGCCGGGCGCCAGCGTGGTGAGGTCGACGTCGTGGTGTGGCACGTCCGGCCGGGCGAAGGCGCGCGGGCCGAAATCGAGGGTTTCGACGGCGTAGCCGGCATTGTCGAGAAGCGCGGTGACGTAGCCGAGATAGGGCCCGATCTCGAGCACCCGCCGCGCCGGAATGCGGCCGAGGAGCTCGAGCTGCATGTGCTGATGCGCGCTCCGTTTCGGCGAGTAGTAGCGGTGCCATTCGGCGCGCAGGGAGGCGTCGTGCGGGTCTGGCATGGGCTGCCTCATAGACCGGGTGTCGCCCCTGCAACAGGGACGCGACGGAGGCGCGCGAGCTGCGCCTCCCGCCGGGCGATGTAGGCGACCGAGCCGAGCATCAGCGCCGCCCCGGCGAAGAGCGGCCAGCCCGGCCGTTCGCCGAAGACGAGGAAGCCGATCACCGCCCCGAGCGGCACCTGCACGAATTCGACCGGGGCGAGCAGGCTCGCCTCCGCCCGCCGCAGAGCGATCGAGGCCAGGAAGTCGCCCGCGATCGCGGCCAGCCCCGCGGCCAGGAGGAGCGCGAGCTGCGTTCCCGTCGGCGCCTGCCAGACAGCGAGGCTCGGCGGCGTCCAGGCGACCAGGCTGATCACCCCGTAGAGGAACACGACCCGGAACGGCGGCTCGCCCACCGCCGCGAGCCGGCAGACGAAGGCGCCAACACCCGCCCCGGCGATCGAGGCGGCAAGCGCCACCGCGGTGCCCGGATTGAGGCCGAGGCCTGCGCCCGCGCCGCGCTCGCCGAAGGCGACGACGAGCACGCCCGCGAACCCCACGAGAGCGGCGAGCGGCCGCCGCCAGCCGACCCTCTCGCCGAGGAACAGCACCGCGATCACGAGCAGCCAGAGCGGGCGCGCCTGGTTGAGAGCGATCGCGTCCGCAAGCGGGATCAGCGTCAGCGCAAGCGTCGAGAACCCCATCGCGGCAAGGCCGCAGAGACCGCGCCCGAGATGCAGCCAGGGCCTGCGGGTGGCGACCAAGCCCGCCCCACCGCGGCGCGCGAGCCACGGCGCGAGCACCAGCATCGTGATCAGTGCCCGCGACAGGAGCACGATCGGCAACGGCAGGCCCGAGGCGAGCACCGCCTTGGCGCAGGCGCCCATGACCGAGAACAGCGCCATCGCCACCAGCATCAGGCCGACGCCGGAGAGAGGCGAGCGGGCGCGGAACATCCTCATCGCCGCCCCGCCACCGCCACGCCGGCGAGGATGAGCACGAGGCCAAGCGCATGGAACGGCCGCACCGCCTCGCCGAGCAGCGGCACGGCAAGCGCGGCCGAGAACAGCGGCATCAGGTGCAGGAAGGGCCCGGACGCGGCCGGGCCGATCAGCGCCACCCCACGGTTCCAGCAGAGATAGGAGGCAAGCGAGGGGAACAGGCCCGTATAGGCGACGACGCCGAGCGACGCCGCGTCCGACGGCATGGGCCCGCCACCGAAAGCGAGCTCCCCGAGCCGGCAGAGCCAGAGTGGCGGCAGCCCGAACACGATGGTCGCGGCCAACAGCCCGAGCGGCCCGAGCCGGGCGCCGAGCTCCCCCGGGACCCGGCGCAACAGAACCGTGTAGAGCGCCCAGGCGACGACCGCGACGAGCAACAGGAGGTCACGGGCGTTCACCGCAAGCCCCGCCAGCACGGCCGGGTCGCCCCGCGCGACCACCACCGCGACCCCAGCGAGAGACAGGGCGAGGCCGGACATCTGCGCCCGCCTCGGCCGCTCCCGGTCGAGCACGCTCGCCGCGGCGAGAATGGCGAGTGGAATCAGGCTGTTGGCGAGTGCGGCGTTGATCGCCTCGGTCTTGTTGAGGGCGACATAGGTAAGGGTGGTGAAGCCGCAGACGCCGAGCAGGCCGAGCGCGAGGAGGATCCGCGCTGCCTGCGCGAGCCCGGCCCGCTCTGCCCAGAGCGTCCGGGCGGTGAATGGGGCAAGGACGAGGCCCGCGACGACCCAGCGCCAGAGGGCGAGGCCGGCGGGGGGGATCCCGCCCGCAGCGGCGCGTCCGACCACGAAGTTTCCCGCCCAGAACAGGCAGGCGGCGGCGAGCAGGAGCGATGCCGCGAGCCGTGCACGCACCTCTGGCGGCGAGGCGATCCGCGACAGCGGTGTCATTCCCGGCGGCTCATTCCGGCTGCAGGTCTACCCCGCCCGCGCCCGCGAGGCCATCGCACACGCCGGACCGATCGGCCCGGCCTTGCACCGCCGGGCGGGTTTGGCTATCCGCCGCGACGCGTGCCGTCACGCGGCCGTCACATCCGCCCGCCTTGTCCGCCACCCCGCCCGAGGAGGGGCCATGCTCCCCTGTTTCGCGCCCGATGGCGCGGCGACCCTTCCCCTGCTCGCCGCCTCTCCCGGAAGCCTCGCTGCGGTGCTCGCGACCCTGCCCGAGGCGTCGCGTCGTTTCGCCAGCGCCGCCGGGTTCTCGGCTAAGTCGGGCGAGACGCTGCTCCTGCCAGGGGCCGACGGTCTTGCCGGCGCCCTGGTCGGGCTCGGCGAGGGCGGGTCGGTGCTCGCCGCCTTCGCCTCTGCCGCTGCGTCCCTGCCGGAGGCGAGCGCGTGGCACCTCGAGGGTGTGGCCGAGGCGGAGGCGGCCACGCTCGGCTGGGCGCTCGGCGCCTATCGCTACGGCCGCTTCAAGCCGGGTCGGATGCCGCCGCGTCTCGCTCTCGGCCCAGGCCAAGGGTTCGCCCGCCTCGAGGCGGAAGCGGTCTGGGCGACGCGCGACCTGATCAACCACCCTGCGAATCTGCTCGGGCCGGCCGAGCTCGCCGAAGCGGTGGCGGAGGTGGGCCGGGTCGCCGGCGCACGGGTGACGCTGACCGAAGGCGACAGGCTCGCCGAGGCCTACCCTGCCGTGGCGATGGTCGGCCGCGGCAGCGCCCGGCCGCCGGTCGTCGCCGAGCTCGCCTGGAGCGGGGCCGGGCCGGACGCCCCGCTCGTCGCCCTCTGCGGCAAGGGGGTGTGCTTCGACACCGGCGGCTACGATCTCAAGCCGCCCGCGGCGATGCTCAGGATGAAGAAGGACATGGGCGGGGCGGCGGTCGCGCTCGGGGTGGCGCGGCTCGTGATGCAGGCGGGGCTGCCGGTGCGGCTTAGGCTGCTTGTGGGGGCGGTCGAGAACGCGATTGGCGCGCATGCGATGCGGCCGCTCGACGTGGTGCGCACACGCAAGGGCGTGACGGTCGAGATCGGCAACACCGATGCCGAGGGGCGGCTCGTCCTGTGCGACCTGCTCGCCGATGCCGATGCCGAAAAACCCGCGATCTTGCTCGATTTCGCCACACTCACGGGGGCGGCGCGCGTCGCGCTCGGGCCCGACCTCGTGGCGCTGTTCGCGAATGACGACGCGCTTGCGGCCGATCTGCTCGCGGCCGGAACGGAAGCCGAGGACCCGCTGTGGCGTCTTCCCCTGTGGCAGCCCTACCGCGCCTGGCTCGAGAAGGGGCCGGCGGAGCTCGCGAACGTCGCCGGCAACACGCATGCGGGCGCGGTCGTCGCCGCGTTGTTCCTTGAGCGTTTCATCTCCCCAGGCACGCCGTGGGCGCATCTTGACCTCTACGCCTGGAACGATCACGCGCGGCCGGGCCGGCCGGAGGGCGGCGAGGCGACCGGGCTGCGCGCCGTCTTCCGCATGCTCAGGCGGCGTTTCCCGCCGGCCTGATCGGCCGCGGCGGGGGCAAGGAGCGCGCCCCGGCCGGCGCTGCGGCGGCGGCATGTCGTGGATGCAAGGCAGGTCCGATCCCGTGTCAGGCGGAGTTGATCACGTCGCTGTAACTTTTTCGTTCCGGGGTCTGGCATTTTCCGGAAAATGCAATACATCACAGCGCAGCGCGGCCGGAACGGTTCCGCGACATCTGCATGAGGACAATGATATGGCAACCAATCCCGCCAGCGAGCACCTTCTCTCCGTGCTCCGTGAGACCATCGTCGCACTCGTTCGCCGCGATGGGCCCGACCTCTCCGCCCGCCAGCTCGGTGTGTTCCTGACGGTCTATCTGACCGAGGGCCCCCATACCGTGCGTGGGCTCGCGCACACGCTGAACGTGTCGAAGCCCGCGATCACCCGTGCGCTCGACCGGCTCGGCGAGCTCGACCTCGCCCGGCGCAAGGTCGACCCGCAGGATCGCCGCAGCGTGATCGTTCAGCAGACGCTGAAAGGGGCGGCTTTCCTGCGCGAGCTGCGCAAGATCATGAACGAGGCGAACGGCACCGGCCGAAGCGCCGGGATGCGCCGGGCCGGCTGAGGCGGCACGGCGCCCCCGCAGGGGCGCGACTCGTTCGAAAACGAAACGGGCCTGGGCTCGGTCGAGCCCGGGGCCTGTCGTGCGCGCACTCTGCCCGCGTCAATAGCCGACGGACACGTCCACGACGTTGAGCAGCGGCCGCCCCTCGCGAAGCCGCGCAAGGTTCTCAACGACCTGCGGGGCCACACTGCGCGGGATCGTGATCGACGCCACATGCGGCGTGACGATCACCTTCGGGTGCGTCCAGAACGGATGGTCGGGTGGCAGAGGCTCGGTGCGGAACACGTCGAGCGCCGCACCGCTGATCTGCCCCGCGTCGAGCGCGGCAAGCAGGTCCTCCTCCACCACGTGCCCGCCACGCGCGGCGTTGATGAGATACGCGCCGCGCGGCAGGGCGGCGAGCGTGCGCGCGTTGATGATTCCTTCGGTCGCCGGCGTCAGCGGCAGCAGGCAGACGAGGATGTCGGTGCGCGCAAGAAAAGGAAACAGCGCCTCGGGGCCGGAGAAGGTTTCGATCCCATCAAGCGCTTTCGGCGTGCGCGACCAGCCGGCGACCCGGAAGCCTAAGGCGCGGAGCTTGCGCGCCGCATCCCCCCCGAGCGTGCCGAGGCCCATGATGCCGATCCGCGTCACCTCGGTGTCCGGGGCGGGAAGCTCCTCCCACACCCGTGCCGCCTGGAGCGCGCGATAGCCGGCATCCTGCCGGTGATGCCGCAGCACCGCGAGCAGCACATACTCGCTCATCGCCGTTGTCAGAAGCCGATCGACGAGCCGAACCACGGCAACACCGGGCGGCGGCCCCGGCGGTCGGAACAGGTGGTCGACGCCCGCGCCCATCGAGATCAGAAGCCTGAGGTTCGGATAGCGGTAGAGGTCCTCGGGCGGGTGGTTCCAGGTCACCGCAGCGATGATGTCCTCGACCGGGCCGGTGTCGGGGAAGAGGCGTATGTCGAGGGTGGGGTCGAGCGCGAGGAGCTCCCGGCGCCACACCTCCATCGTCGCGGGCTTGGTCGAGAGCAGAAGCGCGCTCATGCGAGGCCGTCTTCCCGGTCCTGCTCCTGTTGCGTCCGCGTCTCACGCACGAAGGCCGCCCAGTCGCCGCCCGGGGGGCGGCACTCCTCGCCGCCGCGACGCAGCGTCACGGCACCCGCCTCCCACACGCGCAGGAACGCCTCCGGATCGCTGCTGATGTAGCCCAAGGTGCGCTCGTACACCTGGTCCTTGATGCGCGGCAGGATGACCAGGAACCAGACAGCGAGGCCAGCGGTCAGCGCCAGCAGCCCGAGCGGAAAGCCCCCGATCGCGACCGCGATGACCACGCCCATGATCCCGAGAAAGATCGGCAGCGCGGTCTCGATCCGGCGGAACACCGGGCTTCCGGGCCGGTTCATCAGCCCGATGTTGACGCCGAGCGTGAGCCGGCGCTCGCGCAGAAGCCGGTCAAGCCGCGCATGCGCCGCGCGAACGGAACGATCCGCCACCCGCTCAGCTCCGCACCACGTCGCCCTCGGTGGCCTTGAGCGCGAAGGCGGCATCCATCAGCGCCCGCGTGTAGGGCTCGCGGGGATTGTCCATCACCGCGCTTGTCTCACCCTGTTCCACCACCTTGCCGTCCTTCAGCACCACCACGTGATGCGCCATCGCGCGCACCACCTTGAGGTCATGGCTGATGAAGAGATATGCGAGCCGGTGCCGCTCCTGAAGCCCCCGCAGCAGCTCGACGATCTGCGCCTGCACCGACATGTCGAGCGCCGAGGTCGGCTCGTCGAGCACCACGAAGCGTGGCTTGAGCACGAGCGCGCGGGCGATCGCGATCCGCTGCCTCTGCCCGCCCGAGAACTCGTGCGGGTAGCGCTCCGCTGCGGCAGGGTCGAGCCCGACCTCGACGAGGGCCTCGGCCACCAGGCGCTCGCGCTCTACGGCGGAGAGGTGCCGGGCATGGATTGCTAGCCCCTCGCCGACGATCTCGGCCACCGACATGCGCGGCGAGAGCGAGCCGTAGGGGTCCTGGAACACGATCTGCATCCGCCGGCGAAGCGGGCGCATTGCCGCCCGGCCGAGCCCCTGGATCGGGCGCCCCTCGAAACGGATCTCGCCTTCTGATCGCTCGAGCCCGAGCAGCGCGAGCCCCATCGTCGTCTTGCCCGAGCCTGACTCGCCGACGAGCCCGACCGTCTCGCCCTCGCGCACGCGCACCGTCACCCCGTCGCAGGCCTTTACCACTGCGACGGTCCGGCGCAACAGCCCACGCCTGACCGGGAAGTGGACCTTCACGTCGATGCCCGCCATCACCTCGGGCGCGTCGGGAGCCACCGGAGCGGGCACCCCTTTCGGTTCGGCCGCGAGCAGCATCCGCGTATAGGGGTGCTGCGGCGCGCCGAACACGTCCGCGACCCTGCCTTGTTCGACGATTCTGCCCTTCTGCATCACGCATACGCGGTCAGCGAAGCGCCGCACGATCGCGAGGTCATGCGTGATCAGGAGAAGCGCCATCCGAAACCGCTCCTTGAGCTCGGCGAGCAGCTTCAGGATCTGCGCCTGGATCGTGACGTCGAGCGCCGTGGTCGGCTCGTCGGCAATCAGCAGCGCCGGGTTGTTGGCGAGCGCCATCGCGATCATCACGCGCTGCCTCTGCCCGCCCGAGAGCTGGTGCGGATAGGCGCCGAGCCGACTCGCCGCGTCGGGAAACCCCGCCATGGCGAGGCACTCGATGGCGCGCTCGCGCGCCGCAGCACGCGACAGCGGCCGGTGCAGCTCGATCGCCTCGACGATCTGCTTCTCGATCGTGTGCAGCGGGTTGAGGCTCGTCATCGGCTCCTGGAACACCATCCCGGCGATGCCGCCGCGCGCCTCGCGCAAGGTCGCCGCATCGGCGCCGATCATTTCGCGCCCGGCAAGACGGATCGAGGAGCCTTCCGGGTGGCGCGCCGCAGGATAGGGCAGGAGCTGGAGCACCGAGAGTGCGGTGACCGATTTCCCCGAGCCGCTCTCGCCCACAAGCGCGAGCGTCTCGCCACGGTCGAGCGTGAAGGAGGCGCCCTCCACGCCGACCACGTCGCGCCCCGCGACATGAAAGGTGACGCCGAGATCGCGCACCGCGAGCAGGGGCTCGCTCACCGCCTCCCTCCCGGGAGCTTGCGCGGGTCGAAGGCGTCGCGCACCGCCTCGCCGATGAACGTTAGAAGCGTCAGCTGCAGCGCGAGCACCACGAAGCCGGTGATGCCGAGCCAGGGCGCTTGGAGGTTGTTCTTACCCTGCGCCAGAAGCTCGCCGAGCGAGGGCGAGCCGGGAGGCAGGCCGAAGCCGAGGAAGTCGAGGCTCGTGAGCGCGGTGACGGAGCCCGCGAGGATAAACGGCATGAAGGTAAGGGTGGCGACCATTGCGTTGGGGAGGATGTGCCGCGCCATCACCCGGATGTCGGACATCCCCAACGCCTTGGCGGCGCGCACGTAGTCGAAGTTCCGCCCGCGCAGGAACTCGGCGCGCACCACGCCGACGAGCCCCATCCAGGAGAACAGCAGCAGGAACAGAAGCAGGATCCAGAAGCTCGGCGTGATGATCGAGGCGAGGATGATCAGGAGATAGAGCGTGGGCAGGCCGGACCAGATCTCGATGAAGCGCTGGAAGGCGAGGTCGACCCAGCCGCCGTAGTAGCCCTGAACCGCTCCGGCGGCGATGCCGATGATCGAGGAGATGATCGTGAGCGTGAAGCCGAACAGGACCGAGATGCGAAAGCCGTAGATGACACGGGCGAGCACGTCGCGTGCCTGGTCGTCGGTGCCGAGGAGGTTGAGGGAGGACGGCGGGGAGGGGGCGGGCACCGGCAGGCCCTTGACCACCGTCTGGTAGCTGAACGGGATCGCCGGCCAGACCATCCAGCCCTTCTCGTTGATCAGGGCCTGGACCTCGGGGTCGTGATAGTCAGTTCGGGTGGGGAAGAAGCCGCCGAAGGTCGTTTCGGGATAGTCGACAAGCACGGGGAAGAAGAACGCGCCGTCATAGCGCACGAGCAGCGGGCGGTCGTTCGCGATCAGCTCGGCGAACAGGGTGATCGTGAAGAGTGTTGCGAAGATCCAGAGGCTCCAATAGCCGCGGCGGTTGGCGCGGAAATTGGCGAGCCTGCGGCGGTTGAGCGGCGAGAGTCGCATCGGCCGAGGTCAGAGCCGCGCCTCGAAGTCGATCCGCGGATCGACCACCGTGTACATCAGGTCGCCCACGATCTGCATGACGAGCCCGAGCAGCGTGAACATGTAGAGCGTGCCGAACATCACCGGATAGTCGCGGCGAATCGCCGCCTCGAAGCCGAGCAGGCCGAGCCCGTCGAGGCTGAAGATGATCTCGATCAGGAGCGCGCCGGTGAACAGGATGCCGATGAAGGCGGACGGAAAGCCCGCGATGATGAGCAGCATCGCGTTGCGGAACACGTGGCCGTAGAGGACGCGCGCCTCCGACGCGCCCTTGGCGCGCGCCGTCATCACATATTGCTTGCCGATCTCGTCGAGGAACGAGTTCTTGGTCAGCAGCGTGAGCGACGCGAAGCCGCCGATCACCATCGCCGTCAGCGGCAGGGCGAGGTGCCAGAAATAGTCGATGATCTTCGCGCCCAGGCTCATCTCCGACCAGCCGGGGCTCGTCAGCCCCCGCAGGGGGAACCACTGCAGGAACGACCCGCCCGCGAACAGGACGACGAGCAGGATCGCGAACAGAAAGCCCGGGATGGCGTAGCCCACCAGCACCACGGCGGAGGTCCACACATCGAAGCGGCTGCCGTCGCGCACCGCCTTGCGCACGCCCAAGGGGATCGAGATCAGGTAGACGAGCAGGGTGGTCCACAGCCCGAGCGAGATCGAGACCGGCATCTTCTCGAGGATCAGCTCGACGACGGAACGGTCACGGAAGAAGGAGCGGCCGAAGTCGAAGGTGAGGTAGTTCACCATCATGTCGACGAAGCGTTCGAGCGGCGGCTTGTCGAAGCCGAACATGCGCTCGATCTCCTTCACGATCGCCGGGTCAAGGCCGCGCGCGCCGCGATAGAGGCTCTCCGTCCCGCCGCCCCCGGCCGCGACGTCACCCTGCGGGCGGACCATCTCTCCCTGGCCGCCGGCAATCCGTTCCGTCGCCGCCACTGCCGTGCCCCGCAGTTCGGCGATCATCTGCTCCACCGGGCCGCCGGGGGCGAACTGGATGACGACGAAGTTGATCACCATGATCCCAAACAGCGTCGGGATGACGAGCAGCAGACGCCGGAGGATGTAGGCTCCCATCGCGGGGCGGAGTGCCTTGCGTCAGCCTGACCGCCGCGCCTCGGCGAGCCGGCGCTCGCGCTCGGGGTCGATCCACCAGGTGTCGAAGCCGAGGCCGTAGCGCGGCGGGGTGGCGGGGCGGTCGAACTTGTCCCAGAACGCCACCCGGAAGGTGCGGCTGTGCCAGTGCGGCACGACGTAGTGGCCCCAGAGCAGGACGCGATCGAGCGCACGGGTGCGGATGATGAGCTGCTCCCGGTCTGGGGCGGAGATGACGAGCTCGACGAGCTCGTCGATCACCGGGTCGCAGATGCCGATCGAGTTGCGCGAGCCTTCCTCGCGCGCCTTCGCGCAGGTCCAGTAGTCGCGCTGCTCGTTGCCGGGCGAGAGCGACTGACCGAACACATCGACGGTCATGTCGAAGTCGAACGAATCCATCCGCGCCTGGTACTGCGCGGTGTCGACCGTGCGCACCCGCATCTCGATGCCGAGGCGCTGCAGCTGCTGCGCGTAGGGAAGGGCAACGCGCTCGAAGGAAGGCGAGGAGAGGAGGAGCTCGAAGCTGAAGGGACGGCCCTGGGCGTCGACCAGCCGCTGGTTGCGCACCGTCCAGCCGGCCTGCTGCAGGAGCGTGAGCGCGCGGCGGAGATTCTCGCGGTTGTTGCCCGAGCCGTCCGTCACCGGAAGCTTAAACTCGCGGCTGAACACTTCCTCCGGCACGCGGCCGCGGAAGCGTTCGAGCAGCTTGAGCTCCTCGCCCTCAGGCAGGCCGGAGGAGGCGAGCTCGCTGTTCGAGAAGTAGGAGGTGGTGCGCGCATAGGCGTCGAAGAACAGGTTGCGGTTCGACCACTCGAAGTCGAAGGCGAGCATCAGCGCCTCGCGCACGCGCCTGTCCTGGAACAGTGGGCGGCGGATGTTCATCACGAAGGCCTGCATGCCGGTGGGCAGCTCGTGGGGGATCTCCTCGAGCTTCACGAGGCCGCGGCGCCGGGCGGGGAAGTCGTAGCCGGTGGCCCACTCCTTGGCGATGTTCTCGGTGCGGAAGTCGATCTGCCCGGCCTTGAAGGCCTCGAACGCAACCGTTGCGTCACGGAAATATTCGTAGCGCATCACATCAAAGTTGTCGGTGCCTTTTTTTGTCGGCAGGTCGCGCCCCCAGAAGTCCGGCACGCGGCGATAGGTGACGGTGCGGCCCGCCTCGAAGCTCTCGATCCGGTAGGGGCCGGAGCCGAGCGGCGGCTCGAGCAGGGGCCGGGTGAAATCGCGCCCCTCCCACCAGTGCTTCGGCAGGACAGAGAGCTGGCCAAGGATCAGCGGCAGCTCGCGGTTCGAGCCGTCCTTGAACCGGAACACGACGCGGCGGGGGCCCTCGACCAGAACGTCGGTCACATCCGCCCAGTAGGCGCGGAAGAACGGCCGCCCGTGCTGGCGCAGCGTGGCGAAGGTCCAGGCGACGTCCTCGGCGGTGATCGGACGCCCGTCATGCCAGACCGCGTCGGGGTGGAGCTCGAACGCCACCCAGGTGCGGTCATTGGCGAGCTCGATCGCCTCGGCGAGGTGGGCATACTCGGTCGAGGCCTCGTCCTGGCTGCCGCGCAACAGCGTCATCCAGAGCATGGACACGCCGGCTGCGGGCACGCCGCGGACGATGAACGGGTTGAAACTGTCGAAGCTGCCGATCGCGGCGAGCGTGACCTCGCCGCCCTTCGGCGCGTCGGGGTTGACGTAGGAGAAGTGCGTGAAGCCCGGCTTGTAGCGCGGCTCACCCAGAAGCGACAGCGCGTGCGTGCGGGTCGAGCCCGATGCCGCCACGACGCGCCGCGGAAGTGCCGCGACAAGGGGTGCGGCCAGTGTTGCCGAAACGATCGCGCGGCGCTTCATCGCAGGCTCTCCTCGGGCCGACGGGCACGTCCCGCCCGATTAGATCATGCAGCGTGATGCGCGCCGCAAGGGAGAACGGTCCACGCGCCGGTCACGCCGCCGCCAGCAGCCTTACCGCGCCGACACAGCGCTCACGCCCCGGCCAGCACGGCGAGCGCCTCGGCGTGCAGAGCCGCCGACCCGGCCGCGAGCACCGAGCCGTCGGCGCCGAGGCGGAGCGGCGCGCCTGACCAGTCGGTCATCACCCCGCCTGCGCCCTCGATCACGGGAACGAGCGCTGCCCAGTCCCACGGCTTGTAGGTGGTCTCGGCGATGAGATCGAGGCAGCCGAGGGCGAGCAGGCCATGCGCGTAGGCATCGCCGCCCCAGGTCACCTGCCCGACGCGGGCGGCGAGCCGCTCCCAGCGCGGCCGACTGTCCGGCGTGAAGAGGTCGAGTGTGGTGCAGGAGAGCTGCGCCTCGGCGAGCGCGACACCCTGGCGCGTGCCGACGGCGGCGGCGAAGCCCGGCGGGGCGGAGAAGCGCGTCGGCCGGCCGGCCAGCCCGATCCAGCGCTCTCCCGTGATCGGCTGGTTGATCACCCCGAGCACCGGCACGCCCTCGTGCAGGAGGCCGATCAGCGTGGTGAAGCTCGGCCGGCCGGTGATGAAGCTCTTGGTGCCGTCGATCGGGTCGAGCACCCATTGCCAGGGGCTCGCCTCGCGTTCCGCCCCGAACTCCTCGCCGATCACGCCGTGATCGGGGAAGCGCTCGGCGAGCAGGGCGCGGATCGCCCGCTCAGCCGCCCGGTCGGCCGCTGTCACCGGGCTCGCATCCCCCTTGCGGAGGATTGAGAGGCGCTCGCGGAAGAAGGGGCGCGCAACGGCGGCCGCGACGTCGGCCGCCGCCTCGGCAACCCGTGCGGCCGCCTCGAGGTCAAGCCCCACGGCGGGCGTCAGGGAAGCGGCTTCGGTTCGGCGGCGAGGCTGCGGAGGAAGGCGATCACGTCAGCGCGCTGCGCCGCGGAGGCGATGCCGTTGAACGCCATCCGGGTTCCGGGGGCGTAGGCCCGGGGCGCGGCGAGGAACTTGTTGAGCTCCTCGTAATCCCACGGCCGGTCGCGCATGCCGGCAAGCGCCGCCGAGTACTGGAAGCCCTCGGCATGGGCATGCGGCGCGCCGACGATGCCCCAGAGATTGGGGCCGACGCCGTTCCGGCCGCCCTGGTTGAAGCTGTGGCAGGAGGCGCACTGGCGCTGCGCGATCGCCTGGCCGTTCTGCGGGTTGGCGGAGGCGAGCAGCGGCCCGATCGGCTCGATCGCAGGGGCGGCGGGGGCGGCCGGCGCTGCCGCGTCACCACCGGCCGGGGCGCCGGCGATCTCGAGCACCGATCGCTCGAGCCGCTTGGGGTGCACGAGCGCATCGCCGATGATGCCCGTGACCATGAAAACGATGCCAGCCGTCAGGATCGCGGCAAGCATCTTGTTCAGTTCCATGCTCATGGCGTGATCCCGGCTCCTCGCAACCCAGCCTCCGCCCTGCCCCGCGGAGCTGGGGCTTTTCAGGCGCGCGGCCGTCCATTAGGGCATCGCCCGCCGCCTCTCAACCCTCTTGCCGCAGAGCAGCATGCTGAGACGCCCGCTCCGATGCGTCCGATCGTCCTGATCCCGGCCCGCATGGCGTCGTCGCGCCTGCCCGGCAAGCCGCTCGCGCCGATCGCCGGCCGGCCGATGATCCTGCATGTGCTCGATCGCGCCCGCGCGGCCGGGGTCGGGCCCGTCGCGGTCGCCTGCGCCGAGGAGGAGATCGCCGCCGCCGTCCGCTCGGCCGGCGGCACCGCGGTGCTCACCGACCCTGACCTTCCCTCCGGCTCGGACCGCTGCTTCGCCGCCCTCTGCGCGCTCGACGCGGAAGGACGCCACGACGTGGTGGTGAACCTCCAGGGCGACCTTCCGACGCTCGAGCCGGAGGCGATCCGCGCCGTGCTCCGCCCGCTGGCCGACCCGGCCGTCGACATCGCCACCCTGGTCACCGCCATCCACGACGCCTCGGAGGCGATGGCGCCGAATTTCGTCAAGGCGGCGGTGGTGTTCGGCGAGGGCCAGGACTCGGCCCGGGCGCTCTACTTCTCGCGCCTGCCGGTGCCCTACGGCCCCGGGCCGCTGTGGCACCACATCGGCATCTATGCTTGGCGCCGGCCGGCGCTCGCCCGGTTTGTCGCTCTGCCGCCCTCGGGGCTCGAACAGCGCGAGAAGCTCGAGCAGCTGCGCGCCCTCGAGGCCAACATGACGATCGCGTGCACGCGGATCACAACCGCCCCCTTCGGCGTCGACACGCCGGAGGATCTTGCGCGGGCGCGCGTTCTCCTCGAAGGACACGACCCGTGACCGAACCTGCTGCGACGGAGGGCGTGATCGCCTTCCAGGGCCTGCCCGGAGCCTATTCCGACCTCGCCTGCCGCACCGCCTATCCGAAGATGCGCACCCTTCCCTGCCCGAGCTTCGAGGATGCGATCGCGGCCGTGCGCGAGGGGCGCGCGCAGCTCGCCATGCTGCCCTGCGAGAACAGCCTCGCCGGCCGGGTGCCCGACATCCACCGGCTCCTGCCCGACAGCGGCCTGTATGTGGTGGCGGAGCAGTTCCAGCGCGTCGAGCACTGCCTGCTTGCGCCGAAGGGCGCCACGCTTGCGGGGCTCAAGCGCGCGCGCAGCCACGCGGTCGCGCTCGGCCAGGTGCGGAACGTGCTGCGCGAGCTCGGCCTCGAGCCGGTGATCGAGGCCGACACGGCGGGAGCTGCCGCGCACGTCGCCGCGCTCGGCGGCACCGAGGATGCGGCGATCGCCTCCGCGCTTGCCGCCGAGATCTACGGGCTCGAGATCCTGCGGCGGAACGTCGAGGACGCGCCGCACAACACCACCCGCTTCTACGTGATGGCGCGCGAGGCCGCTCCGCCGCCGCCCGACACGCCCGGGTTGATGACGACGTTTGTCTTCCGCGTTCGGAACGTTCCGGCCGCTCTCTACAAGGCGCTTGGCGGCTTCGCCACCAACGGCGTGAACCTGACCAAGCTCGAAAGCTACATGGTAGGCGGCGCCTTCACCGCCACCCAGTTCCTGTGCGACGTCGAGGGCCACCCGGAACAGGGGCCGCTGCGGCGCGCGCTCGAGGAGCTGCAGTTCTTCTCGCGCGAGACCCGCGTGCTCGGCGTCTACCGCGCCCACCCCTACCGTCTGCAGATGGCGTCGGGGGACTGAGCGGGGCGACGACCCGGCCGGCCCAGCCTCTCGCGGTCAGTATCCCGACGGTGCCCGCGGCGTCGGCTGCGGCCCGGCCGCGGGAGCTGCCGGCGGCGGGCGGCCCTCCTCGCCGAACCGGACGGGCCGGGCCGGCTCGACGCCGAAGCCCGCCTGGCCGAGCGCGCCTTCGCGCACGAGACAGGCCGTGTAGATGTTCCGCTCCGCCCAGGCGAGCTCGTCGCGCCAGCGGTCATGCGCCTCGCCCTGGGTCAGGGAGGGCTGGCGTCGGGCGATTTCGCGCACGGCCGGTGCGTCGGCCGCCTCGCTCCGACAGGCGATGACGCGCGGGTCGTCCGCGGCGAGGCCGGCCGGAACCGGCAGTTCGGAGCGCCCGATGCCGCAGCCGGCGAGCACGAGCAGGGCCATGAGCCTCGCCGCCCTCATCTCTCCACCCAGTCCTCGATCAGGCGTCGCGCGATGCTGTCTGCCCGCGGCAGGCGCAGCCCGAGCTGCTCGATGTCGCGGATCTCCTCGCGGGTGAACCAGCGCGCGTCCTTGAGTTCCTCCGTGTCGATCCTGAGGGTGGGGTCGTCGGCGACCGCGTAGAAGCCGAGCATGATGGAGGAGGGGAAGGGCCAGGGCTGGCTCGAGTGGTAACGCACGTCGCGCACCACGAGGCCCGCCTCCTCGAACACCTCACGCGCCACCGCTTCCTCGAGGCTCTCGCCCGGTTCGACGAAGCCGGCGAGCGTCGAATACATGCGTGCGAGCGGGAAACGGTGGTTGTGCGCGAGCAGGCAGCGTTCGACGCCCGCCGCGTCGCGGTGCGAGACGAGCATGATCACGGCCGGGTCAGTGCGCGGGAAGTGCGTCGCCCCGCACGAGAGGCAGGCCATCACATGCCCGGCGCTGCGCGGCTCGCAGCGCCCGCCGCAGACGCAACAGAACCCGTGCCGGCCCTGCCAGTGCATCAGCCCGCGCGCATGCGCAAGCACCGCCGCTTCGGCGGGGTCAAGCTGCCCCGCCACCGTGCGGATGTCAGCGAAGGCGACGCCGCCGAGCTCGGCGACGAGCGGCTCGGGGTCGTCGACGTCGGAGAGGTCGAGCGCGAACACCGCGCGCTCTCCCCAGAGGCCGAGGAAGGCGTGCCGGCGCCGCTCGAGCCCCATGGCCGCAGCGGCGAGGGTGGTGAGGAACACGGCCTCGGGCGAGCCGCTCTCGAGGCCGCGCAGGAGCGACTTCGACCGCCAGACCGGAGCGAACAGCGTGTCGGGGTCAGCGAGCGCGCGGGCGATGAAAGCAGCGTCGTCGCGCCGGTGCGCGGCGCGGTCGAGCGGGCTTCCCGTGTACGGATTCGGTCGGCGTGCGAGGCTCATCGGCGGGCGGGCGTGACCCTGCCACGCGTCGCCGTCCGCGTCCATGCGGGTTCGGGCGGGCCGCCCGCTGCGGGGGTGGCCGTGACGTGCCGCGGCGTGCTAGACCATGGCCTGGGAGGTTGGCGGCGGACGGGCTCCTCGCCAACCCGGTCAGGTCCGGAAGGAAGCAGCCGTAACGGGTTCTTGCCCGGGTCGCCCGCCAGCCTCCCACCCTCTCCCCCGCCGCCGGGACGCGATGGCCAACCTGTTCGGAGACGAGCCGCCGCTTCAGGGCGCTCCCTCGCCGCAGGAGGGCCTTGGCCTGTTTGGCGACGCCCTGGCGCAGTCCCCCGCACCCGCCGCCGCGGCCGCGCCGCCTCCCTACCGCGTGCTCGCCCGGAAATACCGGCCGCAGGAGTTCGCGGAGCTGATCGGCCAGGAGGCGATGGTGCGCACGCTGACCAACGCCTTCGCCTCCGGGCGGATCGCCCATGCCTTCATGCTCACCGGCGTGCGCGGCGTGGGCAAAACGACGACCGCCCGCATCATCGCCCGCGCCCTCAACTGTCTCGGCCCCGATGGGGCGAACGACCGCCCCACCATCACGCCCTGCGGTGTGTGCGCCAATTGCCGCGCCATCGCCGAGGACCGGCACCCCGACGTGATGGAGATGGACGCCGCCTCCCGCACCGGCGTCGATGACATCCGCGAGATCATCGAGGGCGTGCGCTTCCGCCCGCTTTCGGCGCGGCAGAAGGTCTACATCATCGACGAAGTGCACATGCTCTCGCGCAACGCGTTCAACGCTCTGCTCAAGACGCTCGAGGAGCCGCCCGCGCATGTGACCTTCATTTTCGCCACCACCGAGATCCGCAAGGTTCCGGTCACCGTCCTCTCCCGCTGCCAGCGCTTCGATCTGAGGCGCATCGACTCGGCGCGGCTCGCCGAGCATTTCCGCAGCATCGCCGCGAAGGAGGGGGCTTCCGTCGAGGAGGGCGCTCTGCGCCTGATCGCCCGCGCCGCCGACGGCTCGGTGCGCGACGGGCTGTCGCTGCTTGACCAGGCGATCGCGCTCGCGGGCGACGGCCCGGTCACCGAGGCGTCGGTGCGCGACATGCTCGGGCTCGCCGACCGCGAGGCGGTGTTCGACCTGTTCGAGGCGGTGATGTCGGGACGGGTGGCCGAGGCGTTGGCCTTGCTTGCGGAAGCGAATTCTGTGGGCGCCGACCCGGGCGTGGTGATCGCCGATCTGCTCGCCGTCACCCACACGGTCACACGGCTCAAGCTCGCGCCCGCGCTCGCCGAGAGCGCGGCCCTCTCCGAGGCCGAGCGGACGCGCGGTGCGTCGCTCGCCGCCGCGCTTCCGCTGCCGCAGCTCGGCCGTGCCTGGCAGATGCTCCTCAAGGGGCTTGCGGAGGTGAACGAGGCGCCTGACCGGCTCGCCGCCGCCGAGATGGTTCTGATCCGGCTCGCCCATGTCGCCGACCTGCCCACACCGGGCGAGATCATCCGACGCCTCGGCAGCGATCAGGCTACGTCGCCGTCGCCCCCCCGGGCCCCGGGCGGCGGCGGCGCGCTCCGCGCCATCGCCGGCGGGGCAGGGCGGCCTCTGCCGGAGCCAGCGCCTGAGCCCGCTCCGCCCCCCGGCTCCGTGCCCGCGATCGCGAGCCTCGCCGACATCGCTGCTCTCGCCGCGGCGCGCCGGGAACCGACGCTCGCGGCACTGATCGCAAGCCGCGTCCATCTCGTCCGGATCGAGCCCGGGCTTCTCGAGATACGCCCCGACGAGGACGCGCCGCGCGACCTCGCCTCCCGCATCGCCGCCCTGCTCTCGGAGGCGACCGGCCGGCGCTGGACGGTCGCGATCTCGACCGAAGCGGGATCGCCTTCTCTCGCCGAGCTCGAACAGGCGGAGGCCGCCCGCCTGCGCGCCGCGATCGAGCAGGAGCCGCTCGTGCGGGCGATCCTCAACACCTTCCCCGGTGCGACGATCGAGGCGATCCGCCCGCGTGCCATGCTGCCGGATGCGGCTGTCGACGACCATACGAACGAGGACGAGGACGGATGAAGAATCTCGCCAACATGATGAAGCAGGCGCAGGAGATGCAGGCGCGCATGCACGAGATGCAGGAGCGCCTCGCCCAGGCCGAGGTCGAGGGCGTGGCCGGCGCGGGCATGGTGCGCGTCACGATGACGGGCAAGGGCGAGGTCAGGCGGCTCAAGATCGACCGCTCGCTCGTCGATCCGGAAGAGGTCGAGGTGCTCGAGGACCTCGTGGTCGCCGCCCTTGCCGACGCCCGGGCGAAGTCGGAGGCGATGGTGGCGGAGGAGATGGGCAAGCTGACAGGCGGCCTCGCCCTGCCGGCGGGTCTCAAGCTCCCGTTCTGAGCCGATGCCAGGCCCCGGGCCGATGGGGCCCGAGCTCGAGCGGCTGATCCTTTTGCTCGCCAAGGTGCCGGGGCTCGGGCCGCGCAGCGCGCGCCGCGCCGCGCTTGCGCTCCTGCAGAAGCGGGAGACGCTGATGCGCCCGCTCGCCGAGGCGCTCGCGGCGGCGGCCGAGGCGATCCGCCCCTGTTCCGTGTGCGGCAACCTCGACACGTCCGACCCCTGCGGGCTCTGCGCCGATCAGCGTCGTGACCGCGGCACGATCTGCGTGGTCGAGACGGTGGGCGACCTCTGGGCGCTCGAGCGCGCGGCCGCGCATCGCGGTCTCTACCACGTGCTCGGCGGCACGCTCTCGGCGCTCGCGGGACAGCGGCCGGAAGACCTCGCGATCGAGACGCTGATTCGCCGGGTGGCCTCGGGCGGGGTGCGGGAGGTGATCCTCGCCACCTCGGCGACGGTCGATGGCCAGACGACGGCGCACTACCTTGCCGAGCGGCTGCGCGCGACGGGGGTGGCGATTACACAGCTCGCCCACGGCGTGCCCGTGGGCGGGGAGCTCGGCTATCTCGACGACGGAACGATCGCCGCGGCGCTTGTCGCGCGACGGCCCGCCTAGCGACGCATGCGCTGCGCTGCGCCGCGGCAGGGCGAGCGAACGCAGGCCCGCGTCCGGCAAGCCTCTCGCCCACCGAGCATCGCCGCACCGGCTGCGACCGTCAGGACCACGAGGACAACCGACAGCATCGTCGCACCCATCACACACCCCTCTCGTGTTGCTGCCCCTCAGACGTGGCGCGGGCGGGGGAAGAGTGAAGGTCCGGCCATCCATCTCACGCAACCGTGAGCGAAACGGT
>Ga0209017_10000062_pt1 | contig 99621 bp, 71 predicted proteins | sample YNPBryunderm2012_FD_185812 | JGI IMG/M metagenome (GOLD analysis project Ga0209017, IMG submission 185812) | Anoxygenic and chlorotrophic microbial mat microbial communities from Yellowstone National Park, USA - YNP Bryant MS undermat 2012... ... | reverse complement strand
CCCCCGGGATGTCCAAGCGATAAGACGTAGAAAAGCGTGCCTCTGCACAGACAGCGCAGCACATCTGCACACCTTGCAAGCAAGGAAATTTGCACACCCTTCAAGGGTGCCGCAAGGTGCTTATAGTATTGAATGATTCTTGTGGGTAGAGCCGGATGATTCTTTCACAGGGGTGAGGGTGGCTTGAAGGATTACTTTTTCCTGTTGTTGTCTTTCTGCATTGGGACCGGAGGCCCCGGCATGTTCTGGGGCATGGGGTCCCGTGCACGGAGTCGTAGCACGCGGAATGATTGAAAGAAACGTTCCACCCGTTCCGAATCCGGTTCCATCCAGAAGTTTCGTCCTCGGACATACAGCAGGTAGAAGCGTTCTCCCGCGAGGACGAGCCGGGCGATGTGGAGGTGGTTCCCTTTGTCCAGCCACTGGAGTTCATAAGTCAGGTGGGGCTGCCCAGGGACAGGCCGCGGCCCCTGGATGATCTGATGGTTGCGCAACTGCTTCTGCAACTCTTCCAAAGCCCGTTGCATAAGTGCTTCATCGGTACGGACTAAGCGTTGCAGCGGTTGAACCTGCCAGGAAATGACCCGGTATTCTTCTCCATATTTGTCCAAGTTGGCACCTTCGACTGTCGGATCGGCATCCGGTGGCAGGAAGGATGGACGCCCCAGTTGGGGTCGAGGCGGGGCAGGGAAGTCCACCTGAAACCACCCGTCGCGGCTGGTATGGGTTTGCCATTCCGGTTCAGGCAGAACAATAAAAATGCCGATGCAGCACAAACAACTGCCGACGATCAGACCGCCGATGACCATAAGGATCCAGAACACCACACCGCGTCCCGGACTGGCCACCGGTGGGGGTGGCCACGGAACGTTGGGGGACCTGGGTCGTTGCTGCCGAGGGGGGACACCTGCTGCTGGAGCAATCGGCGTCGATTCCGCCGGGGAACTGCTGCCCTCTGATGATCCGGAGGAGGGAGAAAGCTGTTCTGAGTCCTCGCGCACACGCTCGGCTATTCCATACGGTGTCGATGGTACACGCAACAGTGTGCTGCAGCCGCCACAGCGGATTACAGTTCCGACCATCGACTCATCCACTTCCAAGGTGGCACTGCAATGCGGACAAGAAAATTCCAGACTCATGCCTTGGTGCCTCCCCGCCTGCAAAACTTGCGGGTAGCTCGTAGAGGTCGCTACTCCCTCCGCTAAATCCACATATCGGACGCTCGCCCCGTCCCAACTGATGACAAACAACCTGGAGGGTTCTTTTATCTTATTCCTTCGGCGCAATTTCTCCCAACTGCACTCATTCCTTCATAGGATTGAGCACTTCGGGATCAGAAGGAGGTCTGGTCCGCTCATGCGCAGAAAACGGTGTCGATCGACGCGGTTTTCCCGGTGCCAGACCCAGGATCATGAGGATCACGAAGAAAGGATCCGGTAAGAAGACCGGGAAGGGGTCCTAACCGGGCAGAAGCCGGCCGCAGGTTTGCAGGGATCAAGCAGGTTTGCAGGAAAAAATGGTCTCACCCCTACAGTGGCGGGACTCAGAGAGGCGGGACTAAGAGAGCCGGAACTGCCAACAAGGGATGTTCGCTTCGTGTTGCGTTAGAGGGATGAGTCTGTCTATGCTGGAAGTGATAGCAGGAACCAATTCGGGAGACACCGGCACCGATGGGAGGGTAGGCTGATGTTCTGGCATCGTTCAGTTCTAGCTTGGGGATGGATTGTGGGAGTAGTAGCTCTGGTAGCCGCTCAGGAACGCTCCGATAATCCATCATCAACGCCAGAGTTCAAATGGCCGACCAACATTGCCGGCAAAGGGGTGCAGGAGTGGCTCAAAGAAGTCGATGATCCCGATCCGGGTAAGCGTGAGATGGCCTTGAACACGCTGCCCTCCTTTGGTCCTGATGCCATCAAAATCTGCTCACGCAAGATCGTCGAGCGGATGCGCAACGAGAAAGACCCGTCTGTCCGTATGGCGGCCTACCGGGCGGCCGTGATGCTGGGTCTGGATGAACGTGACCTCAAAGATGCCATCACGATTCTGGCCAACGCGGTGGATCAAGGGGTACCGGGTTCGCAAACCCGGCTGGCTGCGGTGCAAACTCTGGCTGCGCTAGGACCAAAGGCCGAAGGCGCGGTAGCTGTTCTGACCGGTGTGGTTTGCAACGATCCTTCCTATGCCATTCGTCAGGCGGTAGCCAATGCTCTGGGACGTGTCGGCGGCAATGAGACTTACGGGCCGAACGTCCGCGCCCTCAACCGCCTGGCCGGCACATTGGCTTCCGACATCGCCGCTGCGGTGCGTATGGAAGCCCTGCAATCTCTCGTTCTGCTGGGACCTCCCTGGACCGGTCCGCGGAGCAAACCTCAAGCCCCTCCTCCCATCGACTGGAAGCAGGCTGCTTACGTCGCCGACCGGATGCGTGAACGTCTTCAAAGTCCTAAGGGCAAAGCCGGCGAAATCGATCCGCAAATCGAAATCTGGGTTCGTGTCGTCCTGATGCGGTTCGACCCGAAGGAGATCGGCGATACCCATCTCAACGCCATTGCCAAACATCTGTCCTCGCCCGAATTGGGACCGCGTCTGCAAGCCTTGCAAGCCTTGAGCCTCTTTGCGGAACAGGCCGCGGGAGGCAAGCGCCTCGATGCTGTCGTCCAGCTCCTCCCTCCCGATTCGCTTACCGACATCAATACCATCAACCCCCTGGAGTTCAACATGGTTCTCGGCTGCCTGGTTGCTATGGGCAAAGAGGCGCAAGGAGCTCTTCCTGTCCTGGAGAAACTGGAAAAAACCATGGAGAAACTCCGCGACAAACGGATGCAAGAGGACGACTTCAAAAGAGCACTTATGAGTCTGGGACCCAAACAAACACGCGAACAACTCATCGCCAGTTTACCGGAAGAGCAACTCCGCCTCGCAGTGGCCCAGGCGATCAAATATATCCGTAAACCGGAGCTGCGTCTCTCAGAAGTCCCGATGGGAAAGGCCCCCTAGTTTCCGCAGTAGCGTCCACGGAGATTGTTCATCGGAGCTGCGTCGCTCGGATGCCCCCATGGGAAAGGACCCCTGATCATCACCTCCAGTAAAGTCCGGGAGTTTGGGTTGCTCCTGGAGCGGTTGTTCCTTTCCGCCCTCCGACGCGGATGCAAGGATTCCGCGGGGAATCTACACTCCGGGAACCGGTGCCGGCCCGGACCGGAGAGGTGGTGGAGGACTAGGGATCGCTTCATTCCCACGGTTCCCACGGCTGGCCATTGCGGAACCGACGAGCGGGGGGCAAGGCCTCCAGAAACTGCCGTCCGTAACGCTTGGTCAGAATACGGGGGTCCAGAATGACTACCCGACCCCGGTCCTGACCGGTGCGAATCAAGCGGCCGAAACCCTGCTTGAGCTTGAGAATCGCCTGCGGGAGCTGATAGTCCAGAAACGGGTTGCCTCCCGAGGCCTGAATCGATTCCAAGCGGGCTTCGATCAGGGGACGGTCCGGCACAGCAAAGGGAAGGCGGGTAATGATGACATTCCTCAAAGCATCCCCAGGAATGTCGATCCCCTGCCAGAAGGTATCCACACCCAGGAGAACGGAGCGGGGCGTGTTGCGAAACTGGCGTACCAGCTGCTGCGGGGGCAACTCGCCTTGGACCAGCATGGTATAACCTTCGCTCTGCCAGAGCGGTCGCAGAGAGTCAGCCACCTTCTTGAGGAACGCATAACTGGTGAAGAGCACAAAGGCGTGTCCAGCAGTGGCAGCCACCAGTTCGGGCAAGCGTCGGATGACAGCCTGTTCATACTCCTGGGGAGCCTCAGCCGGATCCGGCAGGTCATCGTACAGGTAGAGTTCGCATTGCCGGGAGTAATCGAAGGGGCTGCCCAGTTGGAGCAAATCGACGTCGGGGTCTTCCTCCAGGCCGAGGCGGCGTTGCATCAGACGCAGGCCCGCAGCACCGTGCCCCACAGCTAGCGTGGCGCTGGTAAAAATGACCGAAGAAACGTGTGGATACAGGTATTCCCGCAGGGCCGACCCCACGTCGATCAGGGCAGTGCCTAGGATCACCCGGCTGTGCCCACCCGGTCGGACTTCCACCCAGTACACCTGCCCGGGCAATTCCTGCTGGAGCCATTGCTCCAGACCCAAGGCGAATTGCTTGAGGCGATCGGCCCGACTGGTCAATTCGTGGATTTCGTCCTCATCGTCACGCAGCTCGGCCAGGTGTTCCAGGTGGCTGGCCAGCTTACGAACTTCCTCCGAGAGCGGGTTTTCCCAGGGTGGCGAGGAACGTAGCCGCAGGGCCAGACTTTCCGGAACCCCTTCTTTCTCCTGGCCGCGGGCCGGACCTTGGTTCTGAGCTTGTCGATACGTCCAGCGTTGTACCTGTTCAAAGAACTGTTCTGCTGTCTGCCGGACGATATTCACCTGCTGGCGAGTCAGATCGTCGCCCCACTGCACCAGCAGTCCCTTATGACCACGGGGGTGGAACAGTTGTCGCAATTGATGTTGCAGTCCAACATTGCTTAGGGACAGGCCGAAGTGTTCCGCCGCGACATCTTCCACCATGTGTGCTTCATCGAAGATGACCACCTGATAAGATGGGAGGACTTTGCGGTCACTTTCTCGCAGAGCGAGATCGGTGAAAAAGAGGGCATGGTTGACTATGAGCAGATCCGCCTGGGCCGCTGTGCGACGTGCCCGGAAAAAGAAGCAATCCTGGTAATGCGGGCAGTCACCGGCCCGGCAATTCATCATGTCGCTTTGCACTAACTCCCAGATGCTTTCCTGGGGAACGAACGGCAGATCACTGCGGCTGCCATCCTCACTCTGGCGGCTCCAACGAGCCAGTCGCTGAAGCTGGTCGGCGTGTTCGTCCTGTTCCAGCAGCCACCGGCCACGATGCAGAGCCAACTGGAGCCGTCGGCGGCTCAAGTAGTTGCTCCGCCCCTTGACCAGCACCGCCTGGAACTTCCGCGGCCCAGGCCAGATGTCCCGTAACAACGGAATATCCCGATGGATCAATTGTTCCTGAAGGCTGATCGTGTGGGTGGAGATGACGATGCGTAGTTTCTCAGGTTGTCGTTGCCAAGCGAGCAGTGCCGGCAGAAGGTAAGCCAACGATTTGCCTACTCCGGTGCCGGCTTCCACGAGCAACTTGCGCCCCTCGCGGATCGCGGCATCCACCGCCTGGGCCATCGCCAGTTGCTGCGGACGCACCTCGAATCCGCTGAGTTGCCGGGCCAGCAGGCCATCCGGCGACAGCAGAGCTTCAATGTCATCGATGTCATGCATTCTGGCATTCTCTCCGATGTGGAGCCGTTCGACAAGCTAAGTAGCATCCGCTGGTGACGGAACTTCTGGAAACCGGTTGCTCAGGGGCAGCTCCGGTAGGAGTCGGTCGGCTCCGACAGGGTCGGACTTTATGCCTCCGCTCTGCTGGACGCATGCTCTTTCGAGGTCGTCTCCCTCTGGTCTGTCGGGTCGGCTGACCTGCCGGGGCTGACTGATTCTGGCGAAATGGGCCACGCAAAAGCAACCCCGCGAGACGAAGCTCACGGGGTTGCCCAGGGAGGAGGAATGGAGCGACAATGATGTGTCTGTCGGGAAGCAGACTCAAAATATTCGGTCAGTCAATAAATCCGCCAAGCAGTATCCATCCCAGCACCACAGGGTTCGCAGTTACCAGAAGCGGACGCGCCAGTAATCATGAGGCGTGGAGTTACGTCCGTAATACCAGTGGCCATCTTCCCATTCCAACGTAACCTTGCGCCAGCCCAAGGGTACCTTGGGGAAGGGATAGAACGGTCCAATGAAGGGGAAGGCGTTGTAGGGGTATGCCGTGGGGTAGGCGACCCGACTGAAGTTGGGGTAAGGGGCGTAGGTGGGCCAGGCAAAGGGGGGCAAGGGAGGAGCGTACAGCTCCGGATGGATCTGTCCCGGCATACCCAGGGGAGCGGGTTCCACAAGGGGAGCGGGAGCCGGCGGAGTGACGGCCGGCGGTTGAGTGTTCTGAGCAGGGGTAATGCCGGGGGTCACCTGCAAATTGTCTCGGACCACATGGACACCCGCGACATTGCGTACTTCGGCCAGGAGTTGGGCTTTACGTTGGGCATCGCTGACCGTTCCGCTCAGTGTGACCGTGCCGTCCTGGGCAATCACAGCAACATTTGCCTGGTGGATCGCAGGGTGATGCCGCAAGCGTTGGGCTACGGCATCGGCCAAAGCCTGGTTAGGATTCTCTGGAACTGCTGCCGCAGGAACGGAGTTTGCCGCTGACGAGTCAGACTTGTGAGCCGTCTTATTCGAGGCGGAGGCACGAGGAGCAACAGAGGTCTGTGCCAGCAGCGATCCGCTCAAGATTGCCGTTGCTGCCAGCGACCAGAAGACAGGTGCTTTCACGACCAACCTCCTTGTTTGCGAGGAAAGAAGTCATCTGGGTCCAGCCGACCCCACCTGAGGCGAGCCTGTACCTGAGTATTCGCACTCGTCCACACGCTGCCCAGGCGGCCGGTCACGCTTGGCCTGTGAATCGTTCAGTCCATCCATCGCCTCTTCCCCCTGCGTGTATGCAGCAGCAGCGGCAATTCCCGGTACATTCGATTCTACCGCCCGCCTTGCAAACGCTACAACCGGCACGACTGCGCCTTCTGCACGATTCTCTCCACCCGGTATGACTGCACCTTTTGGCACGATTCTCTCCACGCGAAATGCCCTTTCCCACGTCGAATTCGGCGCCGCATGCTGGAGTGCACATCGAGCGTTCCCGGCGGCCGGGCAAATATCCCGGATGGACCGCTTTTGCGGAGATTGGCCCTAGTCACCGCCGCTTTGGCGCAGATCGCTCCCGGGCACCGCCGAGCGCCGGGTCTTTCGTTGGGGCAAATTTCCGCAGATGAGAGCTGGTGCGTGTGTCGGGTGGGGCGGAGCAGTTGCGGTTGCACTTACGGGAAATCAGTGGTTATAGGGGAATGGAATTTGCGCTCCACTTCGCGTGCAGGTGCCGAGTGTGAGGGGGCAGGACCATGGCAGACTCTGTTGCGCAGTTGCAAGCCCAGGAGCTGGCTGTGTTCACCGTGATGCGTCAGGTGGTGCAGCCGGCGGTGATGATCGATGTCGGGGCTCACCACGGTATGACGCTAGCCCCCTTCCTCGAAGCCGGCTGGCACGTGTTCGCCTTTGAACCGGTGGAAGAGAACCGGAAGGAGCTCCGGCGACGCTTGGGCGATCATCCACGTCTGAAGGTGCGACCTGAGGCGGTCAGCGATTCCTGTGGTCCGAAGGTGCTCCATCTCGCCATGCATTCTGACGGTCGCTTGCATGACTACCACCACAGTCTCGAACAGTTGGGTAATAACCAGGATTTCCACTACGGTCGGGCCATAACTGTTCCTGCAGTCACGCTGGATGCTCTGGTAGCTCTCGGTGAGTTGCCGAGCGAGGTGGGGTTGCTCAAGATCGATACCGAAGGGCACGATCTGGCGGTGCTGCGTGGGGCGGGGACCTTACAAGCGGCGGCCATCTCCGTGGAGTTCTGGTGCGAAGGGCTGTACGGGGGGCGATGCCCCTCGCCGGTGGAGGAGATGATACGGCTCCTACGGCAGCGGGGCTATCACCAGTATGCCGCCGTCGTCCATCAAGGCAGTTCTGTGCGGCTGCAATGGTCTTCCCTGGAGGGATTATCTGCCAAGACCTGGGGGAATCTGATCTTTTTCCGGGAAGAACACGTCGCCCAGGCCGTTCGGCAGAAGCTGGAGGAGGAAGCCGGTCGCCTGGAGAGGAGTGAGGAAATGCCCCGTTGGCTTGCTTTGTGCGCATCCTTGCTGCACCAGCGTGCTGACGGGGTTTGCTACGACGTCGGGGCGTATCATGGGGACTTCACCGCCTTGCTGTTGAAGCACTTCCCGCAGCTCCCAGTGGTAGCCTTTGAACCCACCCCGGAGACGTTCCGGCAACTGAAGCATCGTTTTGCCAAAGAGCCGCGTGTCCAGGTCCAGAATCTGGCCTTGAGCGATCAGAGCGGTTGGGCCAGTTACTATCTTACCGAGCACCCGGTCAACAACAGTTTATTACCACCCGCGGATTGTCCAGTGCGTGAGACGATCCGAGTCGCGGTCGAAAAACTGGATCAGTTCCGTCAGCGGGATCGCCGACCGGTGGCTCTGATGAAAGTCGATGCTCAAGGGCACGATGGACGCATCCTGCGTGGTGCCGAGCGGATACTGCAACAAGACCGCCCTTTGGTCATGGTCGAAGCTACTTTCCTGCCCATGTACCAACAGCAGGACGATCCCTGCGACTTGTGGTTATTCCTGCGGGAGCAAGGCTATCGCCTGGCCGGATTGTACAACACCCATTCCACACCCCAAGGCTTGCTGGCCTACACGGACTGCCTCTTTGTCCCGGCTGAGGTGCATCGACAGTTGATCCCCTCGGAGCGATTGGAGCGTTATCTTTGTGATGATCCTCAGACACTCCAACAGCAAAATGCCCTCCTGGAAGCTGCCTGTCGGGAGCGACTGGAGCTGATTCACCGCTTGTCTGCGGAGTGTGCTCACCTCAGTCAACCTTCTATCTCTCAGGCTCTGCGTATGCTGGGCCGCACGCTGCTTGGGCGACTGGGCAAACCCGGCCGATGGATCCTGTCGCACCTCCAGCGTATGCCGGCGGGAAAGTCGGGGCGATAACCAAAAACGATCCACGATCAGGGGGTGGACACGCACTGCAGCGGGCGGGAAAGCAAACAACGATTACCGAGCTAGACCATAAGTGAAAACAAACGACGCTCAGCGACGTTGCTGGTGTCGAGACACACAGGTGGAACGACAGACTTCCGTCAGCACGGCCATTCGCACTGCCAGACCATATTTCACCTGATCGAGAATGGCGGAATTGGGTCCATCGGCGACTTCGGGGGTGATCTCGACCCCGCGGTTGATCGGACCGGGGGCGAGCAGCAGGACATCCGGTCGGGCCCGACGCATCCGCTGCCCATCCATGCTGAAGAGCAAGCGATACTCGCGGATTGAGGGGAACAGGCCACTCCGTTGCCGCTCGAATTGGATGCGGAGCAGATTGAGGACATCGCAGCGGGGGAGGATATCGTCAAGATTGTGGGTGATTTCCACACCCCAGTGGGCCACCTCACGCGGAATGAGGGTTGTGGGACCGCAGACAATCACATGGGCACCGAGGGTTTTCAGAGCATGGATATTGCTGCGAGCCACCCGACTATGCGCAATATCTCCGACCAGACCTACGGTCAAGCCGGCAATCCGTCCCAGACGCTTGCGGATAGTGAACAGGTCCAACAGCGCTTGGGTCGGATGTTCGTGGGCACCATCCCCCGCGTTGATCACGTGGACATGGGGTTGCAGATGACGGCTCAGAATATGAGGCGCACCCGGCGAAGCATGCCGTACAACCATCACATCCACACCCATCGCTTCGATATTCTTCGCTGTATCGATGAAGCTTTCCCCTTTGACCGTGCTGGAACCGGCCGGTGAGAAGTCCAGGACATCGGCTCCCAGGCGGCGGGCTGCCAAGGCAAAACTCATCCGTGTGCGTGTGGAAGGCTCGTAAAACAGATTGACCACCACACGACCCTGCAACTCGGTCCGCTTGGGCACATCGCCGACTCCCACGCCCACATATTCCTCGGCCCGATCGAGCAACCGCGTCAGAGTGGCAGCACTCAGCCCTTCCAAACCCAGCAGATGATGCAGGGACTCCCGATCATCGGTCCGGGGGACGTTGGGGGCAGCAACCTCAGTAACCGGCGACATCATGATGGCGGGACTCCACGGTAGGGATGGGATGACCCGTGAGCAGAGGAGAATCCCAGCGTCATTTTGGAAGACGGCGCGGGAGTTTCAATGGCGGAAGTGGCGGATGCCGGTCAGAAGCATGGCCAGGCCATGGCGGTCGGCTGCCGCAATACTGTCGGCGTCGCGGAGCGAGCCACCCGGCTGCACGATGGCCGTGATACCGGCGGCCGCGGCGGCCTCCACATTATCTGCAAAGGGGAAAAAGGCATCCGAAGCCAGGACCGCTCCCGAGACCCGCTCTCCCGCTTTACGCACCGCCAGGTGCACCGCATCGACACGGCTCATCTGCCCCGCTCCCACTCCCACCACCTCCCAGCCGCCCCCCTCCGACTCGCGGGCCAACACGATGGCATTGGACTTGACATGCTTGCAGACCCGCCAGGCAAAGGCGAGGGTGGCTCGCTCCGCCGCCGTCGGTGAACGCCGGGTCACGACCCGCCAGGAGCTGCTCTCCTCCGGGATGGCATCCGCGGTTTGGACCAACAGGCCGCCGTCGATGCTCCGCAGGGTCAGAGCCTCAGCTGAGGCGGAGCCTCTTTCAGACCGAAGCAGGCCGGCTCTCAGACGAAGCAGGCGGATGTGCTCTTTCCAGCGGCGGAGCATCTCCAGGGCGGTGGGCTCATAGTCGGGCGCGATCAGACATTCGACAAAGCGTCGAGCAGTCGGGTCAGTCAGGGCCGCAGCCGTGGCTTCATCTACTACTCGATTGCAGGCGATGATGCCGCCGAAGGCGGATTGCACGTCCCCAGCCCAGGCCCGCCGGAACGCCTGCTCCAGGCTCGCCGCGACCGCCGCCCCACAAGGATTGTTGTGCTTGACCACGACACAGGCCGGCTCAGCAAACTCCTGCACCACCCCCCAGGCCGCATCCACATCCAGCCAGTTATTGTAACTGAGTTCCTTACCATGCAATTGTTCCGCTCCGGCCACCGTGGAATCATTGTCCTCCACTGCACGATACAATGCTGCCTGTTGATGGGGGTTTTCTCCGTACCGCAAACGTTGGACGAGCCGACCTTGCCAGCAGAATGTTTCCGGAAATTGCTCGTCCTTCTGCGGAGTCGCTGCTGCTGTGGCGGATTTTCCTTGCTGTTCTGAGGCTGTCCCCATCGGCAGACTGCCCCAACTCGCCGAGCCGAACCAGTCAGCAATCGCCGCATCGTATTCCCGAATCCGGGCGAAGGCCTGCGCCGCTAAATGTCGCCGGTAGTCCCGCGGGGTCTGTCCGTTATGTTCGGCCAGCACCTGCAAGAAGCGTTCGTACTGAGCCGGATCGACCAGCACGGCCACGCCGTCGAAGTTTTTCGCCGCCGCCCGGATCAGACAGGGACCACCGATGTCGATGTTCTCAACAACCTCCTCCTCGGTCACTCCGGGGCGGGCTACGGTGGCCTCGAAGGGATAGAGGTTGCAGACCACCAGATCGATCAGCGGCAGTTGATGTCGGCTCAGTTCGTCCAGGTGTTCGGCTTTATCCCGTCGAGCGAGGAGGCCGGCATAAACCGCCGGATGGAGGGTTTTGACCCGGCCGTCCAGAATCTCCGGAAAACCCGTGAGGGTGGTGATGTCCCGGATAGGCAGGCCGGCCTGTTCCAGGTGGCGTCGTGTACCGCCACTTCCCCACAGCTCTACGCCATACTGCTGGTGCAAAGCCCGGGCCAGGTTCACCAATCCGGTCTTGTCCGTCACACTCAATAACGCCCGGCGTATTGCCCGTAACATACGTGGACCACCTCACAGAAACGAAACAGTCGCCTGCTCCGAACACGGTGAAGACACAGCGTTGCTGGTGTTTGATCTAGCTATCCCGCCACAACAGAACCACCTGGCCCTGTCGGCGTAGATGCACACCACCCGGAAAATCCCAGGCCGTCCGGCTCTGTCGGCACAATTCCACCAGTTGATGCCAGGCGGTAAAGTCCATATCTTCCGCAGGCCAGCCTTCACGCTGCCACAAGCTCCGCAAGGCCTCGCGTTGGATCAGCTCTGGGGCGCTTTGCAAGGCGGTGACATCCAATACCAGCTTCTCTCCCGCCCGTGGCCGCTCCGCACGCCGGAGCAAGTCCTGACCCAAACCGACGAGCACACCCTCCGCCTCCGCCACCTGACCCGCTAGTCGGCACAATGCCTCCACCACGCGCGGGTTGAACGATTCCAGCAACGGCACCAGTACATGCCGGATGCGATTGCGGGTGTAGGCCGGATTCCGATTGCTGGAGTCCTCGCGGTATTCCTGCCCCAGATGTTGCAAAAACTCGCGCAACCGCTGCCGACGGACCGTGAGCAACGGTCGGAGCAAGGCTACCGTACCTCCTCCGGGCAGGGGTAAGGGGCGTTCCGCTGCCATCCCCCGTAAACCGCTTAGGCCTGTCCCGCGGATCAAGCGATGCAAGAGGGTCTCCGCTTGATCATCGGCAGTGTGGGCCACGGCAACCCATGGGGCATGCACTTGCTGCGCCACTTCGGCAAAAAAGGCATAGCGTGCCCGCCGGCCGGCTGCTTCCACGTTCCGTCCCCAGGCGGATACCTCCACCTGCCGACACGCGTAGCGCACACCCAACTGCTGACACAACCTCTGAACAAACTCCGCGTCGGCATCGGCCTCGGCCCCACGTAATCCGTGATGCACATGGGCCACCGTCACGGTTCGTCCCACCGCCACCAGTGCCCGCAACAAAGCCACACTATCGGCCCCGCCGGAAACCCCCACCACTCCCGGGTCGTCATAACCGGCCAGGAGCCGCTTCACGCACTCCTCGATCTCTGCAACATCTCGCTTTGCGGTCATGTCTTTATCCACATGTACACATAATCCCTCCACTGTCCACACCTGTGCGGTCCAAATTCCTGCTGTCCACACCCGAGGCATCCAGACTCAATGGGCATCTGCCACGGTCACGGAGGTCCCTTTCCCTTTCCTCTTATCTGGATCGGCGGCATTTTTACGGTTGGGCCGGCATGGGGCCATGAAAGACTCTGGATTACTATCCTGCCGCACCGACTCCTCTCCCAGTGGCTCTGAGAAGCTTGGCATTAGGCAATGGAAGACTCTGCATTACAATAGCGTTGAGAGTACGACCACCGGGAAACCGAGGGAACAGCCGGGGGTCCAGAGTAGTGTATTTTCCTCTTGCATGGTCTAGACCCGGAGGGTATGTGTCCGCAGAAGTGTCTCTCCCTGAAGAGAAACCAGCCCAGGAACCTGCGGTGACCGTTACCGTTGCCCACGCTCGACCCAGCCCGCACACACACCCAGCGAGGTCTGCGCCATCGCTCCCGCTGCGGAGACACCCCGCTGCGGCTTCGCTTCGGGTGGCATGGCATGTGCGGGCTACCCTGGTGCTGATTGCCAGTATTTTAATAGGGGTTTTTTCTGTCGCCTGGTGGTTGAATCCTTACCATCCGGATGGCACACCACGCCGCATGGCCACGCACCGCCAGTTGGGTCTGCCGCCGTGCAATTTCGTAATCCTGACCGGCAAGCCCTGTCCCTCCTGTGGTATGACCACGAGTTTCGCCCTGTTCATCCGGGGTGATCTCCGGGCTTCTCTTCAAGCCAACTGGGTCGGCACACTCCTGGCGGCCGGTGCCGTGGTAGCCTTGCCCTGGTCGCTTCTGAGTGCCTGGCGCGGCCGACTCCTCGGCATTCCCCCCGCCTACGGCGATTACCTGCTGACTTCGGCGGTCGCTCTCCTGCTCATTTTGATGCTGGGTCGATGGTTCGGTCTGCTCCTGACGAGTACCGACACCACGGCCTTGCCCAGAGACGATCATCACCTTGCCATGCGTGATCCGACGGATATACGGATGCTTTCCCACCAGACCAACTCCGCTACCCACCACGTGCTGCTGGGGTGGGGCAAGAGGGGGGAAAATGGACTTTACAGGGGGGTCAGGGATGAACCGCACCTATCGTTGGCTCCGTCGCAGCGTATGGGCTGCTCTGCTGGTGGTCATAGCCTTAGGCTGTAATCCTCTGGCCACGATCGCCTTCTTGACCCATCGGGATGTTCCCGTGGCCGCCCGTTATCCGCTGTTCCCCAAGGAGGGTCCCAAGCGGGACAAGGTTGTTGTGGCCATCTTCGTCAATCCGGGGGTCGGGCTGGGCTACGAATTCGCCGGTGCCGAAGATGTCCTCGCCTCGGAACTGGCCAAGAAAATGCCCGAAATGGCCAAAGAGAACAAGAAGAACCTGGAAGTCGTGCCTCCGGCGAAAGTCAACGAATTCAAACGCAAAAATCCCAACTGGAAAAACGGGATGAGTCCGATAGCCTGGGGCAAAGCCTTAGGAGCTGATTACGTCCTGGATATCCACTTGATGAAAATGAGCCTGTTCCAGCCCGGTAGCCAGAATCAGTTGTATGAAGGACGGGCCGAGGTGCATGTCTTCCTTTACGATGTCCACTCAGGCGGTGCGCCGGAGCATTACGTCCATCCCTTCGCTTTCCCCCGCACAGGCTTCCGTGATGCCACTTCCATTCCGGTTGGTGCCTTCCGCAAGGCATTCCTGGAACGACTGGCTGTAGAAATCGCTCAATACCACCTCGACTATCGGGCAGATAGTGGCATTGCCGAAAGCCGCTGGTAATCCCTGCATCAAGTCATCCCGGGCCAGGCACCACTCCCTTCGTCACGCCCCCTTCACGAGTGGGAAATCCTCAAGCCCTGCCGAATTCCGCTGCTGACAACGGATCGGACGCAGCGACGCGACGGGAGGCGGTGGAGTCACTCCTCATCGATCCCTTTGCCTTGCTCAGAAACAGGCTCACATGTGCGTATTTTCCGTCGTAGATAGTTTGTAGGACGTCGAAATCCTACGATTCCACTAAGCCGGGTTGGGGTCATCGGAGCAGTGTATGGTCGAGTCCGGGCCGAAGTCGAGCGGTTTTTTCATCGATGTGTCGGAGTGGATCGTTCACAATCCCCCCGCGTCGCATTACGGTGTGGCGGTCAGTGATGTGGACGGGGATGGCCGTTATGAGTTTCTGGTGGCCCGTTTTGATGGGGCCAACCGACTCCTCCGCTGGAGTGGCACACAATTGCGTGACGTAGCTCCGCCGGCTTTTGAAGATGCGGAGCAGGCGAGTCTGGCCATAGCGGCGGGAGACGTGGATGGGGATGGTCGGGAAGAAATCTATGTACACAACAGCGAACGGTTCAGCGGAAGCAAACGAGCACCGGATCGCCTCTGGGACATCCAGCCCGACGGTCAATGGGAAGACTGGTTCACCCGTCCGGAGCATGCCGGCCTCCAGAATGAGTGGGCAGGACGCAGTGTAGCGGTCATCGATCGGCGGGGTGTGGGTCGCTATGGGTTTGTGGTGGCCTCGTATGGCAAGCCGCTGCGCCTCTACGAATGGAGCGTCCAGGAAATGCTGGCGGACCTGGCTCCCGCTTTGGGAGTGGCTCTGGTCAGTGGGGGACGCGGACTGTTGACCCTGCCGGTGGTCTCGGACTGGCCGGATATCATTTGCATCAACGAACATGGTCCCAACTGGGTTTATCGCAATCAGGGAGATGGTACCTTCTGGGAATGCGCGGCGGCTTTGGGATTGGACGACCCGGTCGAACATGGACGGGGCGTGGCGGTGTGTGATCTGGGCGGCATTTTCGGCTTATGCTGGGGCAATTGGGAAGGACCGCACCGCCTGATGGTTCCCCAACCGGATGGCACCTGGCGCAATTGTGCCAGTGCCGGCTTTGCTTTTCCTGCCCGGGTTCGCAACGTCCTTGTGGCCGACTTCGACAACGATGGTTACGAGGAAATCTTCCTGCACAACCACGGGGAAGCGAATCGATTGTATCGTCTCTATCCGCCGGGGACTGCGAACGAGGAGCCACAACTGGTGATGCTGGATGCCGGAGCAGCAACGGACCCTTATGGCTGCGGCACAGGGGCGGCAGTGGCCGACATCGATGGGGATGGCCAACTCGAGTTGCTGCTGGCTCGCGGCGAACAGGTGCGACAACCTCTGGGTTTGTATAAGGCAGCGGGTGGCCAGCACAACGGCTACGTCCGCGTACGCCCCTTGACCCGTTTTCATGCCCCAGCCCGGGGTGCTGTCGTGCGGGCCCTCATCAATGGCCGCCTCCAGATTCGCGGGATCTGCGGCGGAAGCGGTTACCTCGGGCAGATGGAACCGGTGGCCCACTTCGGACTGGGACCCCAAGGCCAGGTGGAACGCATTGAAGTAGTCTGGCCGGATGGCGTCGCTGTGGTCATGCTCAACCCCCCCGCCCATCGAACCCTGACCGTACCCTATCCCCAGGGCTAGCCGTCCGCTTGGACTCCCGAATATCCGGGAGTAATGCAACTTCGACTCCCGAATATCTTCAAGGATGCAATCCCGAATATCTTCAAGGATGCAATCCTTGTATCACATGCGTTTCTGCCAGCCCCCGCTGCTTGTCTGAGGAATACCCGGGCACTTCCTGAGCTATCGGCTAATCCATAGAGTTTGGGGCAGCAACAGAGTCTGGGGCATCAGCAGAGTCTGGGGCAGCAACTGAAGCGAGGGGAAGACTTCATCACCTCCTGGGAAGACAATCGGAATGGGAAAACTTTTTCTGGAGTAGTGATTTGACTCAGGCAGAAACGTCCACTAAGGTTGCGGCAGGATCGGGGGGCGCACGTCCAATCCCGACCGGGCGCCACCACGGGACGGCCAGATATGTCGGAAATGAAGAATTATTACGGGAGAGGAAAACGGCCCTCCGGAGCTGGATTATTCCTGGCGTTGCTTCCCGCTCTGGTGATCAGTGTGGTAGGCGGTAGTACCGGAATCTGGTGGATCGGTGTTGCAGCCATCGTTCTAGCCGGTCTGGGGGGCAGTTTAGCCTGGTCCAAGGCTCAGGGGAAGCTGAAGTCGTATCCCGCCGCCCTCATCCTTCTGTATCTGGTGGCCGTGGTAATTACCTGGTGGGTTCCTTATCGTGATGGCGTGGTCTCACTGGCCCGTGGAGTCTTGCTGCTGGTTGGGATGTTGAGTTGGGCTGGACATGAGTTGCAGGTGAGTGGAGCGGAACCGTTACGCCGAGTCTGGGCAGCAACCCGGGCCATCCAGCGGTACAAGGCCTGGCCGGCTCACTTGGAAGAGTGCCTCGATGTGCCGGAGGTCCAACGGTTGCGGCAGGTGGTGCAGGATCAGTACGAAATCCGGCCGGTTCTGCTTCTGTTGACTTCGCCGCGACCCCCGGTGCAATTGGCAGCCCTTCATGCGCTGGCTTACCGGACGCACTGGTATGCAGGAGAAGCGGAATATGTACTCCAAGCCACTGGTACTAGCACTCACATACCGATACGTGTGGCAACGGTGCAAGCCTTGGCCGCGGTTCAAGGTGCTGAGCTGCTCACCGCGCTGACAGCTTTCCTGCGCGATCCCTCGGAAGAAGTCCGTCGGCACACCATCGCCGTGCTATTCTGGCAGGCGGAGCAGCGCTGGCCGTTGATCCGTGAGAGCATCCGCGAGGTCCTTGCAGACCCCCTCTATCCTGTCGATGGACCTTTGTTTACGGATTTCGATCCTGCTGCGGGTGTGCGCCTGCCCGGTGCAGCTATTGCGGACTTGATCACCTGGGCAGCGGAACCGCCTCCCTTGGCGTCCCGCGCCATCCTGACCCTCATCGCTTACTTTCGGGCGGAGCTTCAGGCAGGTTTACGGCCGGATTGGGCTGTTGAGCTGGTCGAACTGATGTTGCATCCCGATACGCCTCCGACCCTGCGGGTGGAACTGGCTGCCCTGTTGCGGGACTTCGACTTGCTTTCCCCCGAAGTACTCGATCGCCTGACTAATGTGGATCAACCTGCACCGATGCGGCTCTTCGCTGCAGAAATGATGTTGCGGATCAATCCCCACGATCCGGATGGCATTGATGTCCTGCGGGGTTTGGCACGCCAGAGCAACCGGGAACTGGCTGTTCATGTGGCCTTGATCTTGCAGACATATCTCGGGTTGGACCTGGGTGTCGACCCGCAATCCCCGCCGGCACCCAGCAGTAAAGCGGCGGCCCAACTGACCCGCCGCCTCCTCCAATGGGCCAACCAATGCAATCCGGATCCGCTTACCGAGGTACCTGGGGCTTGCACCTCCCTTACTACGCCCTCTCTTGGTTCTCCTGCTGAGCCAGCTGATGACTCCATCCACCGTACTCCTTCCCACCCTCCGACCCGCTCACCCTCCAGCGTTCCCGAAAATGAAGGTCTGGAGGAGTCCCAATTCATTCCCTTGGAACAAGTCCTGGGAGATGACTCCCGCTCCGGTCAGACTTCCCCTGCCCCGCCGTTGACTCCTTCCTGATCCCTCTGAGGTGACCCACCTCATTGCTCCTGATGCCCCTTCCCCTGATGCAACCCGAGAGTTTCCACCATGGCTTCGATGGGAGTGCCTCTTTCTCTGGAATTACCCCCCCTGCCGCCGGGCATCGAACAGGAACTCCAACGCATCCGCGCTTATCCGGATGATGACATGCCACGGCTCATTTACGCCGACTGGCTGGATGAACGAGGGGACCCCCGAGGTGAATTCATCCGCATTCAAATCGCTCTGGCTCGATGGTCCCCCAGGAATTCCTTCTCCGGTCTTGGCGAAGAAGCCGCTTCTGCTGATTCGAAGATGTGGTTGGCTCCCTCTGCCGAGGAACAGCAGCGATATGCGGAATTGCGCCGTCGCGAGTTTTTGCTCCTGAGTCAGCATCGGGAGGAATGGTTGGCTCCCTTCCGGGGCTGGACCAGTGGGGAGGAATTCCGCCGGGGCTTTGTCGAAAGCGTCAAGATTACTGCCCGTGCTTTCCTCAGTCACGCACCGCGTCTTTTCGCCCTGACCCCTTTACGTCATGTGCAAATCCTGGACCTGGATCATTGGGCCGAAGCTTTAGCAGCTTGCCCGTTCCTGGACCGCCTGGATGCGTTGACCATTCACGCCCAGTACTGTGGTCCCTCCCTGGCGGCGGCCCTGGCCAGTTCCCCTTATCTGAACCATCTGCGCAAACTGCGTCTGAGTCGGAATCGGCTGGGCGATGAAGGATTAGTCGAATTGTCCCGTCGTGTCTGGCCTGCCCTGGAAGAACTGGACCTGAGTGATAATGGTCTGAGCAGTGCTGCTGCCGATCATCTTCAGCAAAGCCGCGCCTTTCCCCGTCTCCGCCGCCTCCAACTCCGCGATAACGATCTGGGACCCAACGGTGCTTTTCACCTTGCGGAAGGGCCTCTGCTCCGCCAGCTCCACTTTCTGGGACTAGCCAGCAATCGTCTCGGTCAGCTGCGTATCCCCCGTCCCCTCTGTTGCCTTTTTCGGGTTCCCCACCTTGATCTGGCCGAAAATGAGTTGACCGCGGAATCCCTGCACTCTGTGCTGGTCTCATCCGCCGCCCCGAACATCTTCCCCGTTCGCTTTCTGGATTTGAGTCGCAACCCTCTGGGCGATGCCGGTGCCGTCGTCCTTGCCTCGGTGCAGCCTCTGCAGGAATTACGCATCCTGATCCTGTGCTGGTGCAACATCGGCGATGCCGGTGCCCAGGCTCTATCCAGGGCGTTGCACCTTCGCCATCTCCACACTCTCGATCTGAGCAACAATCCGATCAGCGGATATGGTTTCCAGGCGTTTGTCGCTCCCTCGACCCATCGGTTGCCCGCTCTCCGCCGACTTCTGAGAACATCCCTCAACCTTCCGCACCATCTCGACCGACAACTCGATCAACTCTTCCCGCCTCAGCTGCACCTCTAACGGTGTCGCTGCCTAGTAACGGTGTGTGACGGTGTCGCTGCCTCGCTCTCTTCTGCCCATGGAATCCCTCTATCCCTTTGTTTCTCTACCTCCCTACCCCTCCATGATTCTCTCCGTTTTCCTACCTCCCACATCGAAAGTCCTCTCTCCCATGATCGAAACTCCCACGCCGGAGAGGAGCTTAACTTCCGTCATGCGATCAAAAAAGCATTGACATCAAAAGCGTTTATGGAGACGGACCACTGTGTTGATGTTGGCCCCCGCGGTCGGATGATCACCGCCAGGTCAATGAATCAGGACGGATTGGTTTTGGAATAGGTGGGAGAAGTCGAACAGACACAGAAGTCGAATAGGCATATGGTGGGAGTCCAAGACGCTCCATATCAACGTATCATCTTCAACAAGAGTTGAAACGGGAAAGAGATAAGAAAACCGGATCCCAAGGTCAGGCTTGTGGAGAAAAGGCTAGCCTTACGAGGATGATGCGGTGGGAAGACGAGAGGAGCCGGGCGGTCTTCCCGTGGGCAAGGGCCACTGGGGAACGGAAAAACACCATAGCCCAGTAGGAGGGGATCCCACTGGGCTACGGTGCTGCATGGGAGGTTACCTGTTATATCATCAGCACGGAGAGGTTGGTCACTTGGGTGGTTCCTGGGCGCGCCGCCGGAAATTGGCCAGTTGCTGAAGCAAAGAGGCGTCCCCACGTTGTACCAATTCCATTTGGGCACGGATTTCCTCATGGAGGCGTTCCAGTTCCCGCCGCTGCCGGGCCAGTTCGGCACGTTCTCGGGCCATTTCCACCTCCATCTTCCGCATTTGTTCCTCTAAGACCTTTTCGTCTTCGCGGAGTTGCCGCTGTTCTTCCTGGAGCTTCTTCCATTCCTGAGTCAGGCGAACACTTTCCCGCTCCAGTTCGTCGGCCCACTCCTCCAGTTCGTTGCGGGTTTTTGGAGTAGTGGGCTTGGGTACCAGTTCCCCTTTGGCGATCTGTTCTTCGATTTCGGTCAGATGTTGGGTCAGTTCCTGGATGACAGCATCCTTTTCGGCCAGTTGGCGTTCATATTCCTGTTGTTTGGCCAGAAGTTTCTGTTCGTTATCACTGGCCTCCTGCAGAATGCCTTTGATTTCTTCTAGCAGCTTACGTAGTTCCTTGTTTTCCCGGCGAACACGGGTGAGTTCATCCTCCCAGCTTCCCGTCGGTCCCGGTGCATACTCTGTCGGCGAAGTCGCAGGATACGGCGTCCTGTAAGGGGTTGGACCGTAAGGGATAGCAGAGGGTGGAGTTGCCATCCCACGTCGCAGGGGTGGCTGATGGGAAATAGGGGTATCAAGAGCAGCATCCGTTGGAGGCACCCCCAGGACGGAACCTGGTGCTGTGACGGGGATCGTAGGCATCTTCAGCCGGCGGGTCAGGGAATCATGCGAAAGGCTCCCATTGTCGGGAGGGGAAGGTGAGTTGGGCGTAAGGGGAGGGTCCTCCGGAGCAGAGGAGACTGGCAGGGGCGTATGAAGTGGAGAAGCTGAGCCGTGAAGGTCGGGGGAGGAAGAGGAGTCCGGTGGACAATTGAGCAGTAGGCGGCGAAGCTCCGCCAAAGGCGAGGAAGGCGTTGCCGGTGGTTGGTGGTTGGGGCGGGGCGAATCCATACCAGTTCTCTGCACCGTCCCTCCGAAAGAGGGCACCCTGGGGACTTCTACACAACTAGCCCTGCCGCATAGGGTTGCGTTGCTCGGGAGCGTCGGGGGCTCCTAAAATCCCCCTGCCTCCATCAGCACGATTACCAACATGCGACAATCCAACGTAGAACACATTCGGGAACAAGTCAAATCGGAGGGGGATGCCGGTGCTGGCGATTATGCCGAGAACGTCAGAACCAGCTCGCTGAGATGAAGCGAAAGAGCAGAAATGTGCCAACATCCTCCCAGCATGGGTGTTTAGAAATTTGGAGAGTGGTATCGAACCGGAACGCCTCTGATTGGAAAGTTTCCGGGATATGCCGGTGAACTGGCCGAGAAGTTCTGGAACCCGGATTCCGACGTTGACAAGTTTGCAAGATGGGGTTGGACAAGCCAGGAAATCAAGCAGAAACGTAGCTTGCGGTAGTGATCCGTGGAGATCAGAATAAGGATCAGTAGAGACTTTAGAATGAGAGTAGGTCGGCGTACCATCCGAAAGAGCCCGATCTGAAAAACGAAGGAGTGTGCGGGATGAACAGCCTGCTGAGATGCCTTCGACTGGCACCCGTGATCTTGGGTGTAGTGGCCACCGTCGCCGCTGTGGCGACCAATCTGCTGGGAGATGTACGCCCGGGTTCGTCCCGTCTGCCGCGTGGGGAATCCGGTCGTCCGGATACGACCCATTTCACAGAAGATCTGGCGGTTTCGAAGTTTAGTCGCCTGCCGGTGGTAACCTATCAATCCCGGGACGGAGAGGTGCTTTTTGGCTGGCAAGTGCGTCCGAATCTGGAAGAGAGCGGGCCTCCCCGTCCACGGGATGTGATTTTCCTGGTCGATACCACGGCCAGTCAGGCAGGCACTCCCTTGCGGCAAGCTCGAGCGATCATTGAGGCGGTCGGAAACGTCCTCAACGAGACCGATCGGGTGAGTGTCTGGGTGGTCAATACCCCCGAGTCCACCCGGCCGCTTACCAAGGGCTTTTTCGCACCGAATGCCAAGGAAGTTCGGGACGCTGCAGCCGAGTTGACGGAAGTGGAATATGGCTCGGGAGCTGCTGATCTCCAGGGTGCTATTCTTCAGGCGGCGGCGACACTCAGTCCCAACCCAGCCCGGACCCAGGCGATCGTGCTGCTGGGGGATGGGGAAAGCATTTATCGCCCCTTGTCCGAATCGGATCGCTTGACTTTGGGGAACCGGCTAGATGCTCAGGACATCCTGTTCTTTGCGGTTCCCTTGGGGCTGAAGGTTCATGCCGCCAATCTCCACGGTCTGGCGATGTTGACTGGTGGAGCCGTGGTGCGGGTGCAGGAAGACCTGCGCATGATCAGCAAGAGAGAAGAGTTCGCCCGTCGTCTGGTCAAGGCCTTGGATGTACCGGTGCTCAAGGTGGAAAAATTCCGCTTCGGCGAAGAGGTAGGAGTCGTTTATCCGACCCGCCTGCCACCACTGCGGGCAGACCGGGGGACCTTGGTTCTCGGGAAACTGACTCATCCTGCTGCCCAACGCGTGCACCTGCATGTGGAAGGATATGTCGCCCGCCGTGCGGTCAACCAGGATTTGAGCATTCCCTTGGCTTCACCCCAACCGGAGCACTACTTCCTCAACCTGATGTTCGAGCAATGGGGGAACGCGCCGCATCGGGAAGCCCCGGCTCTGCTTCAGTCCGATCGGGCATTGGCCTTAGCCAGCACTCAGGTGCAGCTATACCGAGAGGAGTTGCTTACGCAAGCGGCTTGGGCCATCCAACTGGACCGTTACCGTGAGGCCCGGAACCTCTTCGATGCGGTCTTGCGGATTTGCCCAGGGGATCCAGAAGCTCAGAAGGGGCGAGAACTGCTGGATCAGTTGTCGGTCCAGGACTGGCAGAACCTCAAGCGTCGAGCTGGCGAGAAGGTACAAGCCCTCCGGATCACGCCCCAGGCTGCGGTTCGCGAGATCATTCAGACAACCCCCGGACAACCACCGCCCCCTGCTGGTCTGGCTGAAGGAGGAGCAACACCACCCCGCGGCGAGCCTTCACCACAGCAACTGCTTGAGCAACAGTTGGCGGAACGAAAGATTGCGGAAGATCAAGCCCGCCTCCGCGTGCAAACAGCTATCCGCGAGGCCCGCGAACGCCTGCGGAGCGACCCGGATGCTGTCCTGGCTGATCTCAAGCGGCTCCAGGAGGATGTGGAGCGCAATACATTGCTCGGTGAAGCGGCTCGACGGCAACTTCTGGCCGACCTGGGTGCTGCCATCAATGATGTGTACCGCAAAGGGGAGGAGATCAAACGGCAGGCGAACATGGAGCGCAGCCTGATCAGCCAGGCCCGGCAACGTCTCAATGCTCTGGAAGAACAGATGCGTGATGAGAACCGCATCAAGTTCCGCATCGATCAGTTCCGGCAACTGATGCAGCAAGCTCGCTACGAACTGGCTTATCAGGAAGCTCAGCAGATGATCGCGGAACGGATCAATAATGCCCAGCCCGTGCCCATTACGGCCACGGCCAGCTACATGATTGGCCAGCAAGCCACGCAATACCGCGAATGGAAGGAACTGGTCCGCATCCGCGAAGATCGCTTCCTCATCGCCCTGATGCAGTCGGAAAAGTCGCATATTCCTTATCCAGACGAGCCGCCGGTCCACTTCCCGCCCGCTGCTGTCTGGCGGGAGCTGACCAGTTTACGCCGCGAGGCTTACCTGCATTCCAACCTCGGCCCGAATCCCCCTGCCTCCCAAATCGAGTTGAAAAACAAGATTGAAAACGACGAAGTCCGCCTCCGGGATGACATCAATATCAACGATCAGTCCTTGGCGGATCTGTTGGACCTTCTCAGCAAGCAACATGGGATCAATTTTGTGATCATGGAGGAATACTTCAAGGCAGAAGGGGTGAATGATATTCGTGACAAGCGGCCCAACCTGAAAGCCACCAGCTTGCGTGGTCTGAAGCTCGGCAATTTCCTGGACATAGTCTTGCAATCGATGGGGGCCACCTTCATCGTGCGCCCGGATTATGTGGAGATCACCACGTTCAATCGTCGCCTCGAAGAAAAGGTGACCCGCGTGTTCCCGGTGGCCGACCTGGTGATTCCCATCCCCAGTGCTGTCAACCAGCAGATGCTGTTTATGAACTTGTTCTTCCAGAACTCGGCACTCGCGATTTACGGAGCGGTACTCGGTGCCCAGAATTTCCAGGGATTCGGTGGAGCGTTCGGGAATCAGTTCCAGGGCCAGCAATTCGGAGCCGGACCGCCTTTTGGGGGTAATCTGGCCATGCAAGGGGCCCAACAATTTGGTCCCGACCCGTTCAACCAGAACCAGGGTTTCGGGGCCGGTGGCCTCCAAATTGGCGGTGGCAACCTCGGTCAGTTCGGTAACCTCGGTGGCCAGTTTGGTCTCCAAGGTGGTGATCAGAGCAGGTTGCTCATGGAATTGATCGTGGAAACCGTGGCCCGCGGCGAGTGGCTCAACGTCCGCCGGGGACAAGGCCAGCTCGGTGGTGACGATGACGCTCCTCTGTTGGACCAGAAGCAGCTCAACTCGCTGGGTTATTATCCGCCGGCCCGCGCGCTGTTGGTCCGAGGTACGCACCGCTACCATCCCGCTTCGTCAGTCAAACTGAAGTCGCAGCAGGGGGGGCAAGCGTTGGGTCCAGCCCCGGCACGCAACGGCGGTGAAGTGGCAGCCGGCAATGTTCCCCCTCCTGCAGTAGGCGGACAACCTCAGAACCCACGAGAAGGTGTAGCCCAGGCCACGGACCGTGCCCGCGTGGTTGACCCGCGGTATGACCCTGCAGTCCTCAAACCTAAGCTCAGCAAGGATCCCCGGCGCATGTGGAACCAGGCGGTGGAATGGACCGTCGAGGACCCCGGTTTGATCGTCGCCTCCGCCGAGTTCCTTATGGAGCAAGAAGAATATGAGGCCGCAGCAGAGCTTCTCAAAGCGGGTCTGCGCAAGGGGTTGACCACGGAAACCTGGACTCACGAAGCCCTGGCCATCGCGTTGCAATTGAGTCAGGCTTCGCCCGAGGAAGTGCTCCGTGCCCACCTCTCGGCGGCTGATCTGGAACCGCAGGAGCCACGAACATTGCTTCAGGCAGCCCAGGCTCTAGCGCAAGCCAAGAAGTTCGACCTGGCCGTGGCCTTCTGCAAACGAGCTGCGGAAGTCGCTCCCTATGAACCTCTAGCCTATGCCAATGCCCTGGCCTACGCCCGTCAGGCTCCCCAGATCGACACGGACGCCGTCCTCTGGGCTAGCCGCCATCTGCTTCGTCAGGAGTGGGCCGCTGATGACCACAACTATCACCAGCAAGCCCGCCAACAGCTGGAAGGCCTGCTGACGCAGATTCCTCCTCAAGACCCACGCCGCGAGCAGCTCCAACGCTTGCTCCAGGAGCAAACCCAGCGTGACTTGGTTATCGAACTGCTCTGGCAGGGGCCGGCCGACCTGGACCTGGTGGTCGAGGAACCCTGTGGGTCGGTCTGTTCACCCCTCCAACCTCGCTCAGTCGGCGGTGGTATCCTCCGGGGTGATCGCTTGGAGCAAAGTCCGGATGGTGACCGCTCGGAAATATACATCGCCAGTTCGGCGTTCCCGGGAACTTATCGCATCCGTGTGCGCACGGCCTTCGGCCAAGCGATTGGCCGACGTGCCACCGTCAAAGTGACCCAATACCAAGGCACACCGCGTCAAACCGTCAGTCTCCATGAAGTAGACCTGACGCGTCATGAGCCGGTTATCGTCACTCTGGAACGTGGCAGCCGGACGGAATTAGCCGACACAACCGTAGTCACGGACATGCCACGGCCGATCTTGCCTGCTCAGTTGACTGCCAGTGGCTTTGCAGGTGGTGCGGGCCGTGCGGGTCTGTCCTCCTCGGCGGCCTTGCAGACCCAACACCCTCACCTGCCCTCAGACATCACTAGCATCGAAAAACGCCTCGGTCGCATGGGACTGGCAGATTTCCGAGGAGTCATGCAGTACGATGCCCAGCGTGGAGCTGTCCGCTTCCAGGTCAACCCCGTCTTCGCCTCGTCAGCGGAAGTCCAATTGCCTCCGTTGTCTCTCTTGCCGGGAGCGGAGAAACGCCGGAAAGATTGATCAGCGCTTTCCGCGGTCCTTGCCGACGAATCGATCTCCCGTACCTCGAATTTTCCAGCCGCACTCCTTCCACCGTACCAGGAGGGAGTGCGGCCTTTTCTTGAGGGTCACCCCCGGGAAGAAGTCGATCTCGCCGGGTTTTTGCTTGCAATCTCGTCCGGCAGATGACATAGAATGGATACAGCCATAGCGAGACCATCTCCCTAAGGGATGGAACGGCAAGCGGCTCGCTACGACGAACGATCCACCAACGGAAGAAACGGAAGATTTCCCAAGAGAGGAGACGCCCGCCATCAACAAGTCGCTCGACACCCAACGGGACAGTGGAACGGCAGCCGGAGAGCGTGCCATTCTGGTGAGTGTGGCTCTGCCCCATCGTCCCTGGCCGACGGAGGACCCGTGTGATGAAATCCGCGGGTTGGCAGAAACGGCCGGCGCCATCGTTGTGGGGGAACTCACGCAGAAGCGTCAGGAGATCGAAGTCTCCACTTACATCGGGGCCGGCAAACTCCGCGAACTCAAAGAGTTAGTAGTAGCCCGTGAGGCCGATCTGGTCATTTTTGACAATGACCTGTCGCCTGCTCAGGTGCGCAATTTGGAGAAGGAACTGGGAGTGAAAGTCCTGGATCGCAGCGAAGTGATCCTGGACATTTTCGCCAGCCGGGCCCGGACGGTGGAAGCCCGCCTGCAGGTTGAGTTGGCCCAGTTGGAATATTCCTTGCCCCGGTTGAAGCGGATGTGGACCCACTTGAGCCGGCAGAGGGGCGGTGGGATCGGTTTACGGGGTCCGGGGGAAACTCAGTTGGAAACGGACCGGCGGCTGGTCGCGGAACGGATCCGTGATCTCAAGGCACGTCTGGCCGCGGTTTTGGCCCGTAAGGAACGAGAGGTCCGAAGCCGGCGTCGGGAATATACGGTTTCTCTGGTGGGGTACACCAATGCGGGCAAGTCTCACCTGATGAATGCCCTGACGGGTGCCGGGGTATATGTCAAAAACCAACTGTTCTCCACGCTCGACACTCGGACCCGGCGTTGGCATATTCCGCACTGGGGCCGCGTTTTACTTTCGGATACCGTCGGTTTCATCCGGGATCTGCCGCACCATCTGGTGGCATCGTTCCGCGCTACCCTGGCTGAGGCCCGCCATGCCCGGCTTCTGCTCCATGTCGTCGATGCCAGCAATCCCCAGGCGGAGCAACAGATCAGCGCCGTCACTGCTGTGCTTCGGGAGTTGGGGTGTGACCGCCAACCGACCCTGCTGGTGCTCAACAAGATCGATCGGTTGCAGGATCGGTCCTGCTTGCGGCTGCTGGAAGGGCGCAATGGCCGTTCTGTCGCGGTCAGTGCTCTCACAGGGGAGGGATTGGATCAACTGGCCGACGCCGTAGTCGAACTCCTCACGGAAGATTTTGCGGACGCCGAGATCATCACGAACGCCGGCAACGGCCGGATACTGGCTTACCTCAATGCCCATGCCGACGTTTACCGCCAGGAGTTTCACGACGAGGCCAACGAAGTGCGCCTCCATTGCCATCTTCCGCGCCAGCTCCTGCATCAAATTCGTGATCCCTCGGTACGGATTCGCTTGCTCTGTAGTCATGGAGTGGATGCGTTGGCTCGGAACAACAGGGAGTAGGTCCGACTGTTCTCCGGTCCTGCCACGGATCTGGTTGCTCGGAAGTTCCGTGATCCTCGGATTTGCCCGTCCCCGTGGTCCGCGGTGGCCGCCGCCTTCTCCATCCGACTGCCCGAGTCTTGGCACCGGAGCCTCAGTCCGCCTTCTCCATCCGACTGCCCGAGTCTTGGTCACCGGAGCCTCAGTCCGCCGTGGCCCTTTGACGTTCATACTTCTTACGTTCCGATTCTTTGAGATAGATCTTGCGTAGGCGGATCGATTTGGGGGTGATTTCAACGAGTTCGTCGTCCTCGATATACTCGAGAGCGGCTTCCAGCGAGAAGATACGGGGAGGTTTGAGGACGGTTTTGATCTCCGCCGTGGAGCTGCGGATGTTGGTCAATTTCTTCTCGCGGCAAATGTTGACGGGCAGATCATTTTCACGGCAGTGTTCGCCGACAATCTGCCCTTCGTAAACCGGCTGCATGGGAGCGACAAACAGAGTTCCTCGCTCTTGCAAGCCTTCGATGGCGTAGGCGGTAGCTTTGCCGGTTTCTGTACTGACCATCACACCGGTGGGCCGGCCGGGAATGCTGCCTTTGACCGGTCGGTATTCCAGGAAGTTGTGGTGCATGGTGGCGGTGCCGTTGGTGGCGGTCAGCAGGCGGGTGCGCAGGCCGATCAGGCCGCGGGCAGGAATGTGGAAGCTCAGTTGGGTGGTCGCTCCGTGACTTTCCATTTTCTGGCATTCGCCGCCCCGGGGTTGCACCAGAGCCATCACCGCACCCACATGTTCGTTAGGAACGTCGATGACCAGGTCTTCGTAAGGTTCACATTTCTGGCCGTCGATCTGCTTGATGATCACCCGCGGTTTGCCGACCGCCAGCTCCGAACCTTCCCGGCGGATGGTTTCCAGCAATACCCCCAGATGCAACAATCCTCGGCCGGAGACGATGAATTCGCTTTCGCGCTCCCCGGGCCGCACCCGCAAGGCGACATTATGATGCAACTCCTTTTCCAGGCGATCCCGCAATTCCCGGCTGGTCAGCGGTTTACCCTCCTGACCGGCAAAGGGAGAATCGTTGATGCGGAAGAGCATGTCTAGGGTGGGCTCGTCGATGGCCAGCGGGGGGAGCGGCTGCGGATGCTCCGGGTCACAAATGGTGTCGCCGATCTCCGCTTCTTCCAATCCGACCAGGGCACAAACGTCCCCGGCCTGGATTTCCTCCACTTCCCGTTGTCCCAAGCGGTCGAATTCCAGGACCTGCACAACGGTGTCGGTGTGCACGGAACCGTCGGCCTGTCGGACGATGGCCACCTTCTGATTGCGGCGGACTTTGCCGGCAAAGACCCGGCCCACCACAATCTTGCCTACATACTCGCTGTACTGCAAGGCGGTGACCTGCATTTGCAACGGGGCGTCGATGTCTACCACCGGAGGGGGCACATAGTCGAGTAAGGCTTGGAACAACGGTTTGAGGTCCACCGCTGGCTGGGACAGGTCGGTCGTGGCGACTCCATTGCGGCCACTGGCATAAATGACGGGGAAATTGGCTTGCTCATCGTCGGCACCCAGCTCGATGAACAGGTCAAATACCTGGGCGTACACCTCGCCAATGCGGGCATCAGGTCGGTCGATTTTGTTGATGACGACAATCGGTTTCAAACCGGCGGCGAAAGCCTTGCGTAACACAAAACGCGTCTGAGGCAATGGCCCTTCGGCGGCGTCCACCAGCAGGAACGCCCCGTCGGCCATTTTGAGCACCCGTTCCACCTCGCCACCGAAGTCGGCGTGCCCGGGAGTGTCGATCAGATTGACTTTCACACCACCCAAGCGGATGCCGCAGTTTTTCGCGAAAATCGTGATTCCCCGCTCGCGTTCCTGGTCGTAAGAGTCCAGGATCAATCCGTGCTGGCCGCCCACCAGTCGGTCCAATTCCTCCGGGCGGAACTGGCCGCACTGCCGCAACATCTGATCGACCAGCGTAGTTTTGCCGTGATCCACGTGAGCAATCACCGCAACGTTACGCAAATCGTGGCGTGTGATCTTCATAGTCTGGATGAACTTCCTTCCCTTTCTCGGCCCTTCGGTCCCTATAATAACGGCCACGGAGTTAGTGTAGCAGTCGGATGGCTCTGGCGTATGCTCCGGCCGCACCTCCCGCGGAGGACGACTCAGGCCGGGTGAATTCTGAACCCTTGGTTCTCGCGGGACACTGCATTCTAGCCGAACGGCTCGAACAACCATCAACCCGGAGCGGCCCGATCCCCAAATTTGCTCCGATGGATCCGAGACACGCGCAGGGTGCCTCCTTCGACGGGCAAGGGAGGTGGAAATCCGGAAAACAACTGTTCCATCGCCCACTCTGGGAAGGAAGTTATGTGGATTTATCTGATCCGTCATGCTGAGGCAGAAGCATTGGGGGGCAGCGTGCAGCGCGATTTTGATCGTCCTCTGACCCCGCAAGGACGCCAACAGGCTTACGCCCTGGCCCGCAGCTTGCAGAAACGGGGAGTGGTTCTGGATGCGGTGGCGTCCAGTCCCCTAGTCCGTGCCCATCAAACGGCCGTGGCTGTGTTGGAAGTGCTGGCTCCCGGTCTGCGGCCGGTCACTTGTGATGAATTGGCCCTTGATGTCTGGAAACCCAGTAAGTTATCCGGCTTCCTCGCCGACCTGCCTCCTTTAGGACCACGCCTTCCCGACCGTGGGGAAAAAGCCATCGCGGCCGTCGGTCATATGCCTCATCTGGCTCATTACCTGGATTGGCTCTTGGGGATCGACAAGAGCAATCTCGCCCTGGAGAAGGCCGGTGTGGCCTGCGTGCGTTGCGATGGGGAACCACGCCGTGGTAATGGGCAGCTTCTCTGGCTGGTGACGCCACTGTGGTACGATTGATGGTGGTGCACGAGGGAATTGTGCGAAGTCGGCTTCGCTACCTTCTTCGATGTTCCCAAGGCATTTTTCCGCCTGCCCGTGATGCGTAGTCGGCTTACCGGGCCTGCAAGTCGGCCAGTTTGCCGATGGGCATACCGCTGACCTGAGTCTCAAATACCCGCTCCTGTCCCACCAACCCCAGGACATGGAAGCGGGTCAGCCGGCGGTGGACTTTCAGGCCGGTGCCGACGAGGATCAATCGCTCACCGGGTCGCACCGGTCGGACAAAGCGGGCCTCATCGATTGCCCCCAATGCCACCAGCATCCCCCTATCGCCGATATTTTGACTGGTGTAATAATACGCTGCCAACTGGGCTGCCGCTTCACACATCAACACGCCAGGAAACAACGGATACCCCGGCATATGACCCCGGACCCAGAACTCATCCGGTCGGACATCCTTATATCCCACGATGCGGTGGTGCTGACCATCCACATAAACAATCGCTGTGAGCATTTCAAACTCGTAACGGTGTGGATTGACAGCACGGATCGCCTCGATGTCCGCGATGGGATGCTCGAAGTCCAAACCGCGGATCAACTCCAGGGCACTCTCCAAAGTCTGGACATGGGCCGGCATGGGAAAGAAACTCCTGAACCAATACTACCTATCGTCAACCCGCTGGATTATTCTTCCCATTATTCCTCGGAAAAAAAGCGGAAGGGATGGATTCAATCCCCATTCCATGTCCACCTCATGGTGGAGTCAACCTCATGTAGGAGGGCAGAGTCCTCTGTTCTTTTCTGCAGGTCCCCAAGCTCAAGTGATGTTTCGCACCATCTGACCTGTTCCAGCTCTGTTACGTCTTCCACCGAATTATTGTGAGCCATCAGGGTTGGGTAGGAAGGCAGTTTTCCTGTCGCCTGCCTGTCATAAGTTCATGCCAATAATTCGAGCACTTGGGGCAGTTCGGTGATCAGGGCATCGGGGCGGAAGGAAGGGTCTTTGAGCTGTTCGGGAGTAGCAACCAGGCTATGGCGGTCGCCGGCGAAGAGAGCGGTGCGGAAGCCGAAGCGTTTGGCAGGGGCGATATCGCGGCTCAGGTGCGAGCCGACATGCAGGACCTCGGCCGGCTCCAGCCCGTGTTTGGCCAATGCCTGCACTGCCGCCCGAAACAGTGTCTCGGAAGGCTTTTTCGCGCGTTTCTCCGCCGAGAGGATCCGCAAGTTGGGATGGATCAGTTCATCCAACACGACGTCCGGTTGTTCCATCCGCAAGCACCGGAGCAGTTGACCCGGGGTAAAGCATTGGCCATCCGCCAGCAACCCTTGAATTATCCCCCGGCGAGCCAGTCCCGCCAAGGTGGCAGCCGCCCCCGGATACGGCCCCACTCCCTGAAGACTGGCGTGGTAGAAGTACGCGATCTTCTGCACGTAATCTCCTAGACTCCCGTAGATGGCGACATCGAAGGTGTATTCCTTCTGTTGCAATTTCTTGACGATATCATCCCAGATGCGTTCCGCCGGGACTTCGGGATAGCGTTCGCTGCCGCTTAACTGGAGCATTTGTAGGGCTTTGCGGAACAACTCGCGTAAATAGGCCGCCGGCGCCCCGGGCTTGCGGCTCATCGATTGCCACATCTTGAACTCTTTGATCACTTTGTCCAGGGCAGCTTCGGTGACAAAATCTTGGGGATGTTCGAAGAGCAATTCCCCTTGAGGCGGGATGGCCACCAAGGTGCCGTAAACCGTCCATAACACACCGCGGAGGGGGAGCCTGGGTAGGGCAGGTTTCGCTTTGGGTGGATCGATCTTGGGAGCCGCTGGCCAAACCAAATCCGGACGCTCATGGATCCGCTCGATATACTGCTCTAATGTCAACGGCATGATTCTTCCCCATCCTGCCTGGCTACTGGGAATGGTCTATGCGATTTCGTACCCTAATACCACCGGCTTGGGACCGCAAGCAGAACAGACTGCACCCCAACCAGGTTGTGAGACCAACTGTTACCTGATGTCATGATACTGCGGTCGGAATCCTGTTGCTGGCTTTCGGAATAACGGTGCTGGTTTTTCCCTTTCCCCAACCCCTAACCTGACAGAGGAACAAACCATGTCCAACAAGCAAGAGATTATGCAAGCCCTGCTGCGGGCCTACAACAAAGAGGTTGAGACGATCATCAACTACCTGTCCTTGAGCATCGATCTGGATGGGGTGCGTGCCGAGTTCATCAAACAAGCCCTGGCGGCTGACATTACCGGCGAGTTGGATCATGCTCGCCGTCTGGGCGCCCGCATCAAGCAGCTGGGAGGCCAGATTCCCGGTAGCCTCAGTCTGAAAATGGAGCAAACGTACCTGCAGCCTCCGCAGGATACTACCGATGTGATCAGCGTCATCCGTGGCGTGCTGGAGGCCGAAAATGATGCGATCCGCACCTACAACGCCATCATCGATTTGTCTGAGAAAGGGCGGGACTTTGTCACCCAGGAACTGGCGATCGACATCCTCGGCGACGAAGAAGGCCACCGCCAGCAGTTCGAAGGCTTCCTCAAGGAGTACACCCGCTGAGGCAGTCCGCCTTCTCGGGAATGTGCGTCCGGGCTGTCGAAGTGCCTGCGTCTTTGGCTCCCCAGAGGCCAAAGTGTCGTTGGACCCGGGACTGCAGCTACGAAATTCGGCCGGCGCTTTGGCCCCCGATCCTAGAAGTGAAACCGGGAAAGTTGGCCCTCGATCTTGGAAGTGAAACCGGGAAAGCGTGCCCATCGGTTCATGACAGCTGGGACGATGTCGGAACCAAACCTGACCCTGGAATGGCCCGATGAAGCGGCTACCGTGGCCTGGGGCCGTCGTCTCGGTTCCCTTCTTTTTCCCGGTGCTGTGGTGGCGTTAGTCGGACCGCTGGGAGCCGGCAAAACGACCCTGGTCCGTGCCATCGCCGAAGGTCTCGGAATTGCCGATCCCCGTTGGGTGACCAGCCCGACATTCGTTCTGCTGCAGCACTATCCGGCCCGCCTGATGATCCACCACTGCGATGCCTACCGCCTCTCATCCCCGCAGGAACTCTGGGATATCGGAATTGATGAATACCTTTACGGGGATGGTGTGTGCCTGATCGAATGGGCCGACAAAGTCCGCGACATTCTGCCCCCGGAACACTTGTGGCTGGAACTTGCTCCGCTCTCCACAGGAGGACGGACCGCTCAGATGGTCGCCTACGGCAGCCGTTATGCCGCTTTGCTCCGCCAACTCTCCGCTTGACACGCATGCTCTCCGCTTGACACACATGCAGCGGTCTCAAACCCCATATCAGTCAATGGCCTTAGAAGGACGGTGCCAGTCCACGCGACCCCCAACCGTGTCCCACCTCAAACCCATATCAGCATCGGTGGCCTCAAAGAGGATAACGGTGTAGTTCCCATCGTCGGTGGTCTTATAAGGGAATCGTCGATGGTCTCATAAGGGAGCGGTATGGTCACCATCGACGGCAAGAGGGGCTTTTCCACGGGCTTACAGCGGTCTTCGCTCGTTTTGTTTGTTGAAAGGCGAGGTTGCGGGGACAATCGTAACGAGGGAAACCAGGAAGGTTTTTCTAGCTGGCGTAGGGCAAGAACTGTTCGAGCAGGCGGGGATCCGGGGGAAGCCGTTGGGCGGTCCACCGTTGCATGTGGTCGTAAATGGCACGATTGAGAGGAGCGGCGACTCCGACCTGTTGTGCCAGACGGAGTAGCTGACCGGTAAAATACTCCAGTTCCGTGCGTCCTCGGCTCATCTCTCCCTTCATGGAACAGTAGGTGCCCCGTAAGGTGCGGGCAAACCAGCGGGAAAGCCAGTTGAGCAGCGTCTGTTGCCCTAATAAACGGGCCACGACGCCCGGAGGGAAGGGACCCAGCCAGCCCAGCGGTACACCGGCTGCCCGCAGAATCCGGTAATTCTCCTCAAGCAGCGCCAGGAACAGTTGACGCAACAGCGGCTGTTCCAACAGGGCCGCGTTGTCCGTGCCCGCAAGGGTCGCCAGCGGAGCAATGGCGGCGTTGTACCAGAGTTTGGTGGCTTGAATGGGGCGGATATCCTTCACCCAGCGCACCGGCACCAGTCGGGAGCGTCGCAAAGCCATCACCAATTCCCGAGCAACAAGCCGTTGCGTTGTTGCTGTCGATTCCCGTTCTGCCGTGGCAGGCTGCTTGGGTCTTCGTGCTCCCAGGTACAGCGGTCCCGGGCGGGTGATGCGGGCGGTTGGTTCATCGGACTGAGCTTCAGCGACAAAAGCGGCGATGCCCGCGTAATCATGGGGGAACGATTCCAATAGCGGGTCGATGCCATTCTGGATGGGCAGCAGGGGTATGTGAGGGTTCAGGCGCTGGAGAACGGTGGCGTTGTCGTAGCATTTGGTACACAGGATCACCCAGCGGTCGGGTTGCGGTTGCCAATCTTCAAAGAGCAGGAAATCGGCAGAGTGGGGTGGTCCCTGGCCCAGGCGGACGCCGTGGCGGTTGCCGGCAGTGACCTTCAGGGGGTTGTTCTCGACAAAACGCACGGAGATTCCACCGGAGAGCAGGGCATAACCGACCGTCACTCCGATGGCTCCGGCTCCGACAATGTCGACGGCTTCCATACCTTCTCCTGGGTGCCCGAACACCTTCCTCCTGAGTGGCTTAGGGCCTGGGCATGAGGTGGGGCTTACTTGTTCGCTTCCGCCAGGGCAGCAGAGCGATTCTGCCGAGCGGCTTTGTGCCGCAGATACGCATGCATGAAAGGGTCGAAATAACCGTCGAGCACCTCCTGGACGGCGGGTGTTTTGACATCGATCCCCTCGCGTTCATCCCGCACCAGGGTGTACGGATGCAGGACATAGCTACGGATCTGCGAGCCGAAGGCGATCTCCCCCTTGGCGTCGTAGTGTTTGACCAGGTCGCCGAGGCGTTTCTGTTCCTCGAGGGCGTAAAGACGGCTCTTCAGGAGGCGCAGGGCGTTTTCCTTGTTCTGGTGCTGGCTGCGGGCGGTGCGGCTTTCGGCCCGAATCCCCGTCGGCTTGTGAATGAGTCGCACCCCGGATTGCGTCTTGTTCTGGTGCTGGCCCCCTGGACCACCCGAGGCGAAGGTCTGTACCTCCAGGTCTTCTTCCCGAATCACGATCTCGATGTCATCGGGTAGTTCGGGCAGCACATCCACCGCAGCGAAGGAAGTCTGGCGGGTATCACCGCTGCCAAAGGGGCTGATGCGGACGAGGCGGTGGACGCCGATTTCGCTTTGCATGTAACCGTAGGCATACGGTCCTACGATTTTGAAGGAGACGCTTTGGATGCCGCCTTCCAGGTTCGGCTCCTCATCCACATCTTCGATGGTGTAGCCGTGGCGCTGGGCCCAGCGAACATAGGCGCGGTAGAGCATCTCGGCCCAATCACAGGCATCCGTTCCCCCCGCTCCCGGTTTGATGGAAACCAGAGCATTGGCGACATCATGTTTGCCACTCATCATGGTTTGCAGCTCGAAGGCCTCATACTGTTTTTCGGCCTTATCGAGCACACTGCTCCATTCCGCTTCCAGGGAGGGGTCCTCCGCGGCCAGCTCCATCAGGGCTTGCAGATCCCCGAGGCTGCTTTGCAGCTCTTCGTAGGGTCGAAGCAGGGCATTGATCGCCTTGAGTTGCTGGATGACACCGCGGGCTTTCTCGGGGTGGTTCCAGAAGTCCGGTTCGCTCTGCTGGGCTTCGAGTCGCTCACGTTCGGCTAATCGGGCGGGCAGGTCAAAGAGAGTCCCGTAATTGCTGCAAGCGGGCGGTCAGTTCTTCGGTACGTCGGCGCAACTCAGGAGAAACAATCATGGTAACGTTCCTAGCCTCTTATCAGGAAAACAAGTCGGGGTGATGGGCGGCTGGAGTTTCTGGGCCACTGCCCTCCCACCCTGATCCGGAGCCATTCCTTCGTTTAGAGTGTAGCATAGCGAAAAGAGGTGCATCGCCCAAGAGCAGTCATCGCGGAACGGTTTGCCCCGTTTCCAGACCGGCTTTCTTTTTATCAGGTCCGGCTGCTTCGCCCGGAACCGGAAAATGGAAGGGGGATGGTTCCAGCTCACCAAGGAGAAGATCTATGGGTCAGTTCACGGATCGGGTTGTCGTCATCACCGGAGGGGGTTCGGGAGTCGGGAAAGCGACGGCAGCCCTGTTCTTACGGGAAGGGGCCCAAGTGGTCATTGCGGGTCGGGATGCTGCCAAATTGGCGGCCGCCGCCCAGGAACTGCAAGGGGGTGATGCCCTTTTGTTTCTGCCCACCGACGTGACCGATCCGCAACAATGCCGTCGCCTTATTGATCGCGCCACGGCGGACTTTGGCCGTGTGGATATCCTCGTCAACAATGCCGGAGCCAATATCAAAGCCCGCACCTGTCGCGAATTGACCCCGGAAGTCTGGGATATGATGATCCGCACCAACCTTCATGGGGCGTTCTACTGTACTCAGGCGGTCTTGCCTCAAATGCTGGCACGGCGTGACGGGCTTATCATCAATGTGGTCTCCGTGGCCGGCAAACGGGCCAATCCCCTCGGGGGAGCCGCGTATGTGGCAGCCAAATTCGGTATGGGAGCTTTCGGCCTGGTCCTGGCGAACGAGGAAAAAGACAGCGGTATCCGCGTCTCCAACATCTACCCAGGCGAAATTGATACCCCAATCCTCGAACATCGTCCCAAGCCCGTCACCCCTGAGCAACGCGCTGTGATCCTCAAACCGGAAGACGTTGCCCAGACCATTCTGTTCGTGGCCAGCTTGCCCCCCCGAGTGTCCATCCCGGAGTTGATTATCAAGCCTACCGTGCAACCATATTGGTGAGGACCGGTCCCACATCGCCCACCCCACTCCCACTGGAACGGGACACGAAAGGTGTGATGTACCTGGACAGAAAGCGATTGGGGTGAAGCAACTGGATAGAAAGCGAATAGGTTAGGGAGGGGACGGACTCCCCGTGGGTTGCGTGTTGGAGCAAAGCCAGTGACGATGGGCTCGAGGTGGTACCTCCCAATCTGGTAGGAGAGAAGACAGGTTCTCACCAGAAGGAGGAGACAGCCCCAGCGAAAGGGGTTGGCGAAGGCCAGGGTCAACTGGAACTGGAGAGAGGGAGCTTGGGGGGGAATTGCAGGTGCAGGCGGGGCGCTTTTTTGTAGTGAAGAGGAAGGGGGGTATGTTCGTAAACGGTGGGTGGAACAGGAGCGATACCGTCGTTACGCAGTCGGCCATCGGCCAGTTCGAGAACCCGATCAGCGAAGGGAATCAAGCGGGGATCATGGGTGACCACCAGGACCATAGCTCCCCGCTGGCGGGCACATTGGCAGAGGAGTTGCATCGCCAGTTGGCCGTTGTCCCAGTCCAGGGCGGCGGTAGGTTCATCCGCGAAGATGAAGGTGGGGTTTTTCACCAGAGCCCGGCCGATGGCCACACGTTGCTTCTCCCCTCCCGAAAGTTCTGCAGGACGCAGGTGGGCCCGGTGGGCCAGACCCAATTGCCCCAACACGGTTTCCGCCCGCTTTCGGGCTTCCCGAGGTGAACACCCTTCGCCCCATTTCAAAACGATTTCCAATTGTTCCCGTGCCGTGAGAGCTGGGAAGAGATTGTACCCCTGGAAGATGTAAGAACAGTGACGCAGGCGGAAGCGTTCCAGTTCCTCCTCGGAAAGTTGCCAGATGTCCCGACCCAAAGCGAAAACCTGACCGCAATCCGGACGCAACAGTCCCGAGAGGATGGCCAACAAAGTGGACTTACCCGAACCGCTCGGGCCCATCAGCAGATGGACATCCCCTTGCCGCAGGTCTAGACTCACCCGGTCCAGAGCCACAGCACGAGTCTGGCCGTTGCCAAATGTGCGGGTCAGATGTCGGGCGGTCAGACACACCGCACCCCGGTGGAGAGGAGGCAGTTCACCAGGGCTCCTGGAATAGCCCGTGGCAGGGCGTGCGGGGTACGACCACCATTTCCACCAGGCTCTCCAACGTGCGAGACGACTCATGCATTGCACTCCCGCTGGCGAATACCTGTAGGGGCGACGCACACGGAATGGAGGGTGCCTCGTTCTCTGCAGCGGTCACTCCATCCAAACCGGTTCTCTGCAGGGGTCACCGCGAGCAAACTGGTCCAAGTCGCTACCGTGTGGCAAAAACACTACCTCCATCGCACGGAGAGAATCCCTTTCGTCTGGACCTCTTGATCCATCCCGCCATCCCATAAAACCGGCAGTCCTGCTCCGGCTTGATTTATTGGTAGGCGGGCTGGCCGTTAGGCCCCATCTCCTCTCCTACTCCCTGAAGCTGTCCAAAAGCTGGCCACAGGCGTAACTTCGTTAGTAATGCGACAAATAGACCCGAATGGCAAGGAAAAAATCTCCGGATTTTTCCATTTTTTTCTCAGCAAATTTTCCCTGCCGCGTTTCTCGGTCTGCCGCTAGGATTCGGGCACGCTCCACCCCTCACAACGGCTCGAGGCAGCCTTCCTTGCGCCGGTCCCCGCAGAACGGTTCCAGCAGATTCGGTGACGGACAGGGAGGAACCCATTGGCCAGAACGGGGATCCGATAAGGTTATGAGAAGGTTAGAGGAGCTGCTGAGGGCGATCAAAAATTGGTCAGGTATCAGAAGGGGTCAATCGGGGAAGATCGTCGAGAGAAGTGAGGCCGAAGAACCGCAGGAAGCGGGCGGTTGTACCATAACGGACCGCCTGCGTTGAGGTGTCGGAAGAAGTGACAGTTGGGAGACCTGGTGAAGAGGGGAGATCACGTGCAGTAGAACGGGTCTGATCTGTTGGGTTGGGGATCGAGGCCGGAGAAAGGGTGTCGGAGATCGGGAGTCTTTCACCTCGGTGGAGCGTGGTGATTAGACCCAAGCGGAGCAGTTGCCGAAGCTGCGGGCCGCTTTCCTGACCGCGGAGCGCATCCACCTCCGCTTTGGTAAGGGGTTGGCGATAGGCTACAATCGCCAGAACGTCCAAGGCGGCCTGGGACAAGCGAACCGTACGGGGACCGCCGTAGATCCGCTCCCGCAAATGCCGATACGCTGGCAAAAGTTCCAGAACATAGCCGTTTTCCCTGGATACGATGGCATACGGCCGTTTTTGTCGACGATAGCGACGATTCAATTCATGGAGGGACTGATGAAATGCCTCTTCCGTCAGTCCCCGTATGGCCATAGCTGCCGTTTCCGCAGTCAATGGTGGTCCCCCGACAAAGAGCATGGCTTCCAGAATCTGCTCGAAGGCAGGGGGATCAACGGGTGTGTCAGGACGGCAGCGGAAAGGTGAACGGCTGGAAGGACAGACAGACTTCGATAGAGAAGACGGAGGAGGATGGTCTGCCGGAGGGTGCGGGGAAGAAGGTGACGGAGCGGGGGAAACACGCGGTGCAGGTACCGCCGCGGCGGTGCCTTCCGTGGAGAGGTCGGCGGAGACACCGGGGGCACCTTCTCCGTCCGGAGCTTCCTCTTCTATTGCCCAGGGCAACGGTTCGTGCACATCCAGTTCCCATTCTGCCGCTCCCGGCAGCGGAGGGGAAACGGGCGACTGGGCCGGTGCCGTCTCGGGTCGTTGCTGGGGGGGATCGGACGTAAAGGCATTCTTCTCCTCGGTCATGGCACGCTCGTTTTCGGAGGTCCAGCGGGACCTTTCCCGATCCGTTGGGCGAAAGGGTGAGTTATTTTTGCAGAGCGGCCACCACGGCCTGACCCATTTCAGAGGTGGTGTGCGAGCCACCCAAGTCGGGAGTACGGATTTTTCCTTCAGCCAGGACAGAAGCTACGGCCTGACGGATCGCTTCGGCCGCTGCAGAGAGACCGAGGTGATCCAGCATCAAGCGTGCCGACAGAATGGCGGCCAAGGGGTTGGCAATTCCTCGGCCAGCGATGTCCGGAGCGGAACCGTGGACCGGTTCGAACATGCTAGGGTATTCCCGGGTTGGGTTGATATTGGCGGAGCTGGCCAGGCCGATGCTTCCGGTCACCGCCGCGGACAGATCCGTCAAAATATCGCCAAAGAGATTACTGGCCACAATGACGTCGAAACTCTCGGGCTTACGAACCAGGTCCATCGCAGCAGCATCGACCAGCAGAGAGTGACTCTGGACATCAGGGTAGTCGCGACGAACGGTCTCGAAGACGGCATCCCACAGTCCCATTCCCCAGATCAAGGCATTGGACTTGGTGATACTGGTCAGTTTCTTGCGGGGTCGGCGACGCGCGGCTTCGAAGGCGGCCCGCATGATTCGTTCACAACCGCGGCGGGTAAACACTGCCGTCTGCACGGCTACTTCCTGCGAGGTGTCGGGATACAACCGTCCGCCTACCGGTGCATATTCTCCCTCCGTATTCTCCCGGAAGACCAGCAGGTCGATCTCTCCAGGTTTCTTTCCTACCAAAGGGCAAGGGACTCCCGCGAACAGATACGCTGGTCGAAGGTTGACGTACTGATCGAAACGCCGCCGCATCGGCAGGAGCAACTCATGCACCGTGATGCGATCCGGGACGCTCGGATCCCCGACTGCCCCGAAGAGAATGGCATCATGCTCCCGCAACAGGTCCCACCCGTCGGGAGGCAGCATGTAACCATGCTTCTTGTAATAAGCGGTGGACCAGGGGAGGCGGTTCCATTTCAACTGGGCAGCACCCTGTCGGCGCACCGCGGCGTCGGTGACCCGGATCGCTTCTTCGATCACCTCAGGCCCGATGCCGTCCCCGGCGATGACGGCAATACGCCAGGAAGTTGGGGAATCAGATGCGGGAGATGCGGTTGTTGCTGGGGCAGAATCAGGTGCCATTGTCGGTTCCTCACAAGGATGATATAGACCGGCGAAAGGGTAACAGCCGGCAAAGTTTGCCCGAACCGTACCATCGGTCGGTGTGTGACCCGCCTGTTGGGGGAAAGCAGCCCAGGGGGATGGACGGACCGTCGCACATCGGGAACAGTGAAGATAGCCGACGGAGGTAGGCGGTGGCAAGTTCCCTTCTGTCTCCAAGGGGAACCTGAGCAGCAGGATGTGCTCGAACCATGGGGTGGAGCGCAGAGACTGTCGGGGTGGAACAGTTCGACCATCTCAATCCGAAGACTATCTGCCGATCCCTGCTCGGCCCAGGGCAAGCGGGGGTGCTCATGCTTGTGCTTGGGGTCTGCTTAGCTGGGTGCAAGTCCCGGGAGGGAAGTCTGGGGCGTGGGTCTGACCCTCTCGTGTACGGTCCGGACCGTATTCCGCGGCAAAATGTCCCTTTACCCGAACGGGGAACCGTAGGACAAGGCCGAACAGATCCGCTCATCGCGGCTCCCACCGGACGTGCGGCACCCCGCGACTCATCGGGTGGTATGTACAACGATGATCCGGCCCGTTTCCGCGGGGTGCATGTTCCCGGACCGGCTACTACCCCTGCCGGGCTGGCCGGTCGTTGGGAAGAGGAGGGCTTGAGAATTTCCGACGGACCACCGGAACGGGTACCGTTGCGACCTGTCGGGGAAGCCCACCCAGCGACCACTCCCCCACCGGCTCCTTCTGCTCCCGCCGCGGCCACTGCGCCACCCCAGCCGGACAGCATCCCCACCACCGGCCCACCCTTGCAAGCCCTTTATCAGGAATTGGAACGTCTCGGCGCCCTTCGGGAGAGCTTCTCCCTGCAGCGCCAGGGCGGTCAGTATCTCTTCCGAGCCACTCTGCCTTGGAACGGTGCCCGCCGGCAGTACAGCGGATTGGGAAACACGCCTGTGGAAGCGGTCCGTCAGGTCCTGGAACAAGTCCGGTTGGATCGGTCCTTACGGTGACGCACCACCGTTGTCTGCAAACTCCGGGAATGTGATGGATCTTCTGCAAAGTCTGGGGATTTGATGGTTCTTCTGCAAACTCTGGGAATGTGATCGATTCTCTGGGAATGCGACGGATCGGACGCTAGGGAGCCAACCTGCACGGACATAACCCCCAATAGCCAATAGGACAGGCGTTGGCGGTTTTCAAAGGACGCGGCAGATCAGGCATTTGAGGTATCCCGTTTCGGGGCAGGTCAAAGCGATGGGATGGTCCGGTGCCGAGCCGCGTCGTTCCAGGATATGGACATCGCGTCGGGCAGCCACCGCCGTGTGCAGCAACAGCTGCTCCAGTTCTTCCTGCAAAATCACACCGGTGCAGCAACAGAGGATGAGCAGCCCTTCCGGAACCAGGAGGCGAAGGGCCAGGCGGTAGAGACGGTGGTAACCGCGCAGGGCTTCCGGAACAGCCTGGCGACGGTGGGCAAACTTGGGCGGATCCAGGATGACCACATCGAAGCGTTCTCCCGCGCGGGCCAGTTCGGTCAGGCGGTCGAAGACATCGGCGCACTCCCAGCGTACGGACGCCGTCAGACCGTTGAGGGCGGCGTTGCGTTGGGCCAGGCGGATGGCCGCCTCCGAACCGTCGATTCCCAGGACCGAAGCTGCTCCCCTTCGGGCAGCATGCAGAGCAAACCCACCACTGTAGCAAAAGGCATCCAGGACCCGCTTGCCGACGCACAATTCCCCCACCCGCCGCCGATTCTCCCGCTGATCCAGATAAAATCCGGTCTTCTGTCCTCCGGGAATATCCACGAGGAATTGCAGTCCGTCTTCGACAATCGTCAGTTCCGGGGGTGGGGGTTCGCCCCAGAGCACTCCGTCGGTCAGGTCGATCCCTTCCTGCACGCCGATTCCTTTTTCCGTCCGTAGATAGAGCCCCCGCATCGGCACCAGGTCACGGAGTGCTTCTACGATCCACTCCCGCCGTTGAGCCAGACCCAAGGCAGACAACTGCATCACCAGCCACGGACCGTATCGATCCACCACCAGACCCGAGAGAAAGTCCGCCTCGCTGAACACAAGCCGGCATCCCCCTTCGGGTCGATCCCACTGCAACAGTTCCTGTCGCAGTCGCACTGCCTGAGCCAGACGCTGCTGGAATAAGCTACGGTCGATGGGAGTCGCTTCGTCCCAACTGTAAAGCCGGACGCGAATCTTGGATCGGCTGTTGTAGAGACCGTAAGCGATGAACTGACCCTTATGTGAGTACACCGTCACCGCATCGCCATCGGCGACGTTCCCCTCGATCTGGGCAATGGCGCCGGCGAATACCCACGGATGACGATGGAAGAAAGGTTGAGCTTTGCGGGGGTGTAGAAGGATCCGCGTCATGACAGGTTCCGCTGGCGGTGAAGGGCCTCAACGGAGCACACACCGCTGGGAAAATATATTTTCCCCTCACCGAAGAGGGAGCGGCGGGTGATGCGTCTTAGGAATGCTGAGGCATCAGCCGACCTTCCTGCACTGCGCCCAGATAAGTCAATGTCCGCTCCACCTCGCTGGTCATCGACCGACTGGCCAGCAAAGCTTGCACCCGCAGGAGCAGTTCCGTCTTGTTGATCGGCTTGGTCAGGAAGTCGTCTGTGCCTGCTTCCACAGCCGTTTCCACATCCGTAGTCTGGTCCAGAGCCGTGATCATGAGGATGCCGATGTCTCGTGTGTTCGGGTCCGCTCGCAAGCGTCGGCAGACCTCAAAACCGCTGATCTTCGGCATCATAATGTCCAGGAGGATGATGTCCGGTTTCCACGTGCTGGCCAGGCCGAGCGTTTCTTCCCCGTTGACCGCGATGCGGATTTCATGCCCACTACCATCGAGATGGGCTTCCAGCAATTCCGCGTTCTGCACATTGTCATCGGCAATCAGGATACGTGCCATCGGTCCTCCCCCGCGGAACATGTTCCTTGCGACACCAACGGACTAACCATGTTCTGCTTGTGATGCCCGACTCAGTCGGCCATCCGGCTCAGGTCGGTGGCGGCTTGCTTCCCTGCGGTTGTCTGTTCTTGGGCGGGTGTCTGCTCTTGGCTCGAACGATCCGCCTCCTCACCTGGTGCCGGACATTATACAGAACCGCCTCGGACTCCGAGGGTTCGATCGGGAGATCTGCGTTGTTCCGGCAGAGGCTCAGGCGTAGGGACAAACCGTCTGCTGGAGGCTAGCGAAGGGACACATCGTCCGCTACACTAATTGAGGACAACGACATCTTTTTTCCATCTCGTCAGGAGTCGAGCCATGGAGAGTGTGCTTCCTCCGACCTTGGCCCCCCAGTATGTTGGCTTGCACCAGGCGGCACGCGAGTATTTCCTGGCTCTTCAGGATCGCATCTGTGCTGCCCTGGAACAGTTGGACGGCGGAGCACATTTTCGGGAGGACTGTTGGGAGCGTCCGGGCGGCGGGGGGGGACGGACGCGAGTCATTGCGGAGGGAAGGGTGTTCGAGAAAGGAGGAGTCAACTTCTCGGAGGTGTTCGGAGAGTTTCCTGCGGATTTCGCCCGTCAACTACCCGGAGACGGCGTCCATTTCACCGCCGTAGGGATTTCGTTGGTGATCCATCCCCGCAGTCCATTGGTGCCCACGGTCCATGCCAATTTCCGCTTCCTCACACAGGGGAAGGCGGGGTGGTTCGGAGGCGGCGCGGACCTGACGCCGTACTATCCCTACCGTGAGGATGTCATCCATTTCCACAAGGTCTGGAAGCGGGTGTGCCAGCGGCATGCAGGGGTCGCCCATTATGAAGAGATGAAAAAGGCCTGCGACGAGTACTTCTATCTGAAGCACCGGCAGGAAGCCCGAGGGGTGGGAGGCATCTTCTTCGACTATGCCGAAGCCACCGAGGCGATGTTCGCCTTTGTACGCGAGGCCGGGGATGCCTTCCTGGATGCCTATCTGCCCATCGTGCAACGACGCAAGGACCTGCCGTACACGCCCCAACAACGCTGGTTCCAGGAGTACCGTCGGGGACGCTATGTGGAATTCAACCTGATTTATGACCGTGGCACCGTCTTCGGACTGCGTACCCAGGGACGGACCGAAAGCATCCTCATGAGCCTTCCCCCTGTGGTCCGTTACGTGTATGATTATCGGCCAGAGCCGGGCAGTCGGGAGGCGGAATTGACCGAATACTGGCTCATCCCGCAAAACTGGGCTGACATGGATGCTTGAGATTCGCCCTGTAGATACGGCCTGTCCCGCGGAGGAGGGTATAGTCCCGATCGACGTCCGGCCTGGCAGAATGAATGCGAGGGATCGCCACGGTGTCTTCCCGGTCTTCTTCGACGGGTTCAGTGCCCTGCCCTGGTTCGCAGGAGCAAACTCGGTCTGCTCCGGTAGCCCTTCCCCCTCGGACGGAACCCTGGCGCGTGGTGGGTCTGGACCCGGGTCTGCACCGGACTGGTTACGCCGTGCTGGAAGCCGTTCGGGAGCAGAACGCCTGGCAACCTCATATTTGCGAGGCGGGCATCCTGCGAGCACCGCCGGCACGCCGACGGGTCGAGGCACTAGCCGAACGCCTGCGTATCCTCCACGATAGTCTGGTCGAAGTGCTGCAGGAATGGCAACCGGCTGCCTTGGCCATCGAGCAACTCTACTCCCATTATGCCCATCCTCGCACCGCTATCCTCATGGCCCATGCCCGTGGTGTCTTTCTTCTGGCCGGGGCTGTCCGAAGGCTGCCTGTCATCGGCTATCCTGCCACCCGCATCAAAAAACTGATCACCGGCAGTGGACGGGCCAGTAAAGCTCAGATCCAGTATGCCATCGCCGCGCAGTTGCATTTGGATCGCCTGCCTCAACCCCCCGACGTCGCGGACGCTCTTGCTGTGGCGCTCTGCCACTTCCTAGCCAGTACACGCTCCCTGCCGCAGCCCCCTTCTCACCCGGGCCAGGTCGCTCACCCTGACTAACACGCCTCTAGGTACTGATCGGCCTGAGCCCGTTTTTGTCCGGCCTGGGCCTCCGGATACCCAGCCTCGCACCACCTGCTATTCAGGCGGGCCGATGGTTGCCCTTTCCTGAGCCGCATGGAGACCCACGTGTTGTCCCACACGGGACCGACGATGAATGCACAGGCGGCAGGCACTGTTGAATGCTCACACGGCAGGTTCAGTTATGTCTGGGATCGAACGAAACACCTGATCCACTTTTTCAAGAGACGCTGTATAAGAGACGCTGCCTCAAAATGCTCTCGCGAACTTTGCTCTCTCGAGCTTTCGGGGATAGGCTTTCGGGTTACGTTTACCAACTTTCATTGGTCATGAGGCGAAAGTGCGTTAGAATGCAGCTGATCGTTCGACATGTAGCAGGCGCATATGTGAAGCCCAGGAGTTCAACCGATGGTGTCGGGCCGTTCTCCCCACGACCACAGGAGAAGGCGGGAAGAGGAACTGGGGCATTTGTTACAGCAGGAGCATTCGCTCAACGCCGGTTTTTTGTACGGCTTGAAGGGGCAAATTGTGGAGATTCAGGCTCGGGCGGTCGAGGTATTGACCACTCCCAAGCCCTGGCCGGCCGCGGTCGTGATCACCGGAATGGAACGGGGAGATGCCCAGGAGGCGCTGTTGCGGATCAACGCCGCCTTGACCAAGTACGGTTTGAGCAAATCCCCGGTAGTCATTCAGGTCCACTGCACGCCAGCGATGATGTCCAAATACGGCTCCTGGCTCGACTTGCCTTTGGCCATCATTCTGTTGCAAAGCGCCGGTTACTTGCCGGACCTGCCGCCGGCGGTGGAAGGAGAGTACGTGCTGGTCGGAGAGTTGGGATTGCATGGTGAGGTCCGTCGGGTACCGGGCATTCTGGCGATTGCTGAAGCCACCCGCTCCGAACAAACGTTGATTGTGCCGGTGGGCAACGAACGGGAATGCGCCCTGATTGCCGCTGCTCCGGGTCGAAAGCATGGTCGGATCGCCGCCGTGGGCACCCTGGATGAGGTCCTGGAGTTTTTCCAAGGAAAACGGTCTTTGGATAATGTTCTGAACCAGTTGATTCCCTTCGAACCGGTCGGGAACAAGCCGATCGATTTCGGGCGCATCAAGGGACAGGAACAGGCCAAGGAAGCCGCTTTGCTGTGTGCGGCCGGCGGTCATAATCTTTTGTTCATCGGGCCACCCGGTGAGGGCAAATCACTCCTGGCCAGCGCCATTGCCGGCATCCTCCCCAAGCTCACTGTTGAGGAGCAGATCGAATTGACCCGCATTTACTCCGCTGCCGGGCAACTCGAACGCGATGGCCAGATCGTTACCCAGCGTCCCTTCCGGGCGGTGCATCACACCATCAGCAAACAGGCCCTAATCGGCGGCGGCAGTGGGAAAGTGCAACCCGGGGAAGCCACCCTCGCCCATCTCGGAATCCTCTTTCTGGATGAGTTGCCCGAGTTTCGTCGGGATACCCTAGAAGCCCTGCGTCAGCCGTTGGAAACGGGTCAGATCACCATCAGCCGAACCCACGCCGCCCTGACCTTTCCCTGTCGTTTTACTCTAGTAGCCGCCATGAACCCTTGTCCGTGTGGCTATGCGGGTACACCACGCTGCAGCTGCTCTCCTGCGGCGGTGGCGAAATATCAGAAGCGTCTGAGCGGACCTCTCCTGGATCGCATCGATCTGATGGTGCAACTACAACCTCTCACTCTGGAGGAACGCTTCTCGGAAACGACCGATGGGATGACCGAACTGCTGCGCCGGAAAGTGGAAGCGGCCCGCGCCTATCAAGCTGCCCGCTTCCAGGGTACCTCCATCCGGTGCAATGCCGCCATCCCTGCGGGACGCATCCTCGACTACTGCCACTTCTCTCCGACAGGGTTGCAACACTACAAACAGACCGTGGCCCAAGCCGCTATCTCTACCCGTCTGACCGACCGCCTGGCCCGCGTCGCCCGCACCATCGCCGATCTGGATCAGGCCGAGCAGATCGCTCCCCACCATGTCGATCGGGCTGCCCGCTTTGTCTTGGACCAGCGTCTCCAATTGGCAACGACTGCGGAGGCAGATGCACCGACATAAAAGGCTCCCCCGGAACTGCGCTGTGATCTTCCTGCCTGGGCTACGGCGGTATCAAGGCATCGATCCGATCCGTAGGGTAAGAGATCGAGCTGATTTTTCAGACATGGGACGAGGTATTCGTGGAGAAACACCAACCCAGATTCCGGTGCGGCCTCGATGATTGTCCTGATTGTGATCTTGATGGATCGTCCTGATTCCCAGGAGGGTGGTAAGCTCTGGTCCACGGATGACAAGCCCGTTGCAATAATGATGGCCCGTGGGTGGGAGTGCGGGGGCTGCGGGTATCAAGGGTCAGTCGTCAGATGAGAGGGGGATCGGAAGGCTGGATCCAAGTTACATCCATGCGACTGTGAGGGGGATGGTCCGAGGTCAGGAGTTCGTGGTAAGCCTGCCGGCCGATTGGCCCCAGATGGGGTAAGTCGGTCAGAGGAAGCAATTCCTCTCGATACAAGCAAAGCTCCTCGGCAGTCGTGAGGAAATGCCAAGTCAGATCGGGTCGGATGTCGGCCAGTACTTGACGGAAGCGTTCACCGGATTGTCCCGCGGGCACGAGGGCAACGGCGTGAGAGGTGACATGTTCGAGATGGGAAGCCGTGATTTCGGGAGCCGCTTCGTCCACAGCTTCACGCACGATATTTTCGGCGGTTTCCACCTGGGGAAAGAACTCGAAGAAGGCGGTGGCGGGATCGTGTCGGGGAACGTGGGGATCGATCAGGGCACGGCATTGCTCCAGCAACCAGGCACAGAAATCCGCTCCCTTAGCTGACACTTTCAGGCAAACGTTTCCCAGACCGCGGAACTTGCGTTGGAGAGCCTGCTGAAGACGTTGTTCCCAGGATTCCAGAAACTGCGGCTGTTGAGTGGTCAGGAGCTGAAGGAGTTGGTCAGCAGCGATCGAGAGGTCAGTGGCGTTGCCAGGGAGCAGGCGGTGCCCATGAACAGTTCGGGAAGGGGAGGGACCCAGGCGGTCCAACTGCTCACCTAGTTGTCGGAGGGCTTGTCGGCACAAAGCCAGGTCGCGGAGGAACTCCGGGGCCGCATCCCGGAGATGCCGCAGCAGAGGCAGGAGCCGATCCACAATCCGGTACTGTAATTGCCGCTGGGATAGCAGCCGAAGGTTTTCCACAATCTCCTGCACCAGCGCCGAACGACGCAATCCCAATCCGAACGTTCCCCCTTGGTCCAACTGAGCAATCAACTGAAGAAGGCGTTGATAGAGGTGGCGGACCTGGCGCTGCAAATCCTGATGGGTTTGTTCCAGAGCGACAATTTGTGTATCCCAGCGGTGTTCGATCTGACGCAAGGCTTCTTCCGCGCCAGCGAAGCGATACCCGGGCATTTCCAGCATCTGGACTGCCAGCACGGACAAGGCGGCATCGCATTCCCGCAACAGCCGTTCATAAGTGGCGGCGAAGACGCCATCGCAGGTGGGGGGTGGAAAACGGGAGTCTGTCTCGGAGTGGGAGTCCGCCTCGGGCTTTCCCACCAGGCGGAGAATCTGATCCAGAATCTGACAGACGACGAAAGGATCTACCTTGCTGGCGGAGGGGGTGTGGGTGCGCAGGGATTGCAAAAGGGCATCACAGTGGCGATCGGGATCGTCACCCAGGTGGAGGGTCAGATCATGTCGGAAGGCAGCGACCAGTTGCTCGGTGGTCAGGCCGTGGTGACTCCATTGGTGTTCCAGCCAGGCGGTGACCTGGGGTCGGAGAGCGTCGTAGGTGGCGGGGTCGTCGGCATTCCAACGCTGGAGCAAAAGTTGGGCCAGGCGGTGAGCGGCGGTATCTAGCAGTTCTCGTCGTGGCCAGTCAAAGCGGTACACCCCTCCCAGATGGGCATGGGTGAAACCCGGACAGGGAAGCTCCTCCAGGAAACGGCCTAAAGGGGTGAACATCTGCAGAAAGAGGAGGAAGGCAGCGTCCGCCAGCCAAGGCTGCTCCGACGCGGGTGCCTTTTGTGGCGGCCGGACCAGCAAGTGGATCGAAGAGAACGGGGGTTCGGAGTCGCTCCAACTTCCTTCTTCGCGATCCCAATGAGTCTGATAGACTCCCCGACCCGACTGGTAATACTCCAATTCCTGCAAAGCGGCACACGCATTGCCCAGCGCCGTGACCGCATGGGGAGACCGTAAGGTGCGGGGGTCGGCAGGAGGTAACAGGAGCAGGGCATGGATGCGCGGCGGACAACCCAAACGCTGCAATTCTCGCCGGAGCCAATAGGCGAGGTCGAGAAACATGCCACTGCCACTTCCTCCTCCCAGATCGGCGATCAGGAAGAAATGCGGAAGATTGGAGCGAAGCGTCAATCCGGTATGTGTGGCCGCTTGTTGCAAAGATTGTTCGCCCAGAAGGATTTCTATTTCACGGCGTAGCCGCGCCATCAAGGGGCGGGCGTGGTCCAGCAAGGCCAATCGGCCAAAGGCTCGCATTCCTTGGGTTGTGGTGGGTTGACGTCCCAGACGAGCCAGGCTACCGGCGGGAAGCCAGCGTTCCACCTCCAACAGATGGGGGTGCTGGAGATAGTGAGACGGTCGTTGAAGCCGGACCAGAAACCAGGGATGGTCAGCGCTCGCCGAGTGGGTGGAGGTGGTAGCCGGCGACGGCGTAGCAGTGGAAGCTGAAGCTAGGGAGGGGGAAGAAGGGAGGTTCGCTAGAGCCTGGGGGTCCGTGTCGATGCCCAGCCAACGGAGATGAGGCAGGTGACGCAGATCGCCATAGCGTTGCTGGAGCAAGTTCTGAAATGCTTCCACCACCCGCAGGCCGCTGGTTCCCAGCCCGATGATCCCCGCAGGGACCAGAACCCCATCACCCTTGCGTTCCAGTCGGGTCGGCCGCGGATTGCTTCTAGCTGGAGAGAGCGGTCCGCTGTCACCGGCACTGTCTTGGCGCAGCCGTGTGACCGATTGCGAGGTGGTCAGAGTCGAAGGAGTCACCAGTCGCGGAGTGACGAGCGCCACCGGGTTGCTACCGGTCATACGGGGAGATGAAACTGGCGATGAAAGCTCACTGGAGGACCGGGCGGTGGAGGCAGGGGCGTGACTCCTACCCGGCTGGGTTCCCGTGGATGGCACTCCGGTTGGTGGGGCCATACGAGTGGCTAAAGCCGAGGCTGCCCCGACACTGCTGACCGCCGAAGTGGGAGGTGGTGTAGGTCGTGTGCAGGCTTCCGGTTCGCTATCTACTAGTCCGACACCTGCGGCCACCACCGCTCGTCCTTCCCCCGCTGCCCGCAAGGCTTGAATCATTTCCATGCAACTGGGCCAGCGTTCCTCCGGCACTTTACTCAAAGCCCGAGCGATTACCCCCTGATCTCCCTCGGGTAGCGGTGCGACATCCGGGGTGCCGGTCAGATGCTGCATCAACAGTTGCTTCGTGTTGGTGCCATGAAAAGGGCGTGTGCCGGTGAGCAATTCTTGATAGACGATCGCCAGACTGTACTGGTCGCAGAAGCGGGTGACGCGTCCTTCGAAGGTCTCCGGTGCCGCATAAACAGGGGTGACTCCACCGGTCACCGTTGCGGACATGCCATCAAGCAATTTGGCCAGGCCAAAGTCGCCCACTTTGACGTGATTGGCCACGAGAAACAGATTTTGCGGTTTGATATCCAAATGCTGGATTTGATAATGGATATTCATCAGGTCGATGGCTTCGGCGGCTTCCTCCATGTAGCGCAGCAATTCGGCGCGAGGGATGCCCCCCAAACCTCGTGCCCGACATTCGCGGAAGCGGTCCCAAAGATTGCGGTCGGCCAGTTCCATGACGATGATCAACTGGCCCTCGATGGTGTCGAACCGTTCCAGTGACAGAATGTACGGATGCCGGATTTCCCGGACGCGGCGTAACGCCTTGAGTTCCTGTTCCGCCGGTCGGCTTTGTTCATCGGAACTTTGCAGATCCCCATAGACGAACTTGGCGGCCTTGTACAAACCTCCTGGCGCCTCGACTTTCCAGACTTCACCGAAGCCGCCGCGCCCTAAACGCTCGATCAGTCGATACCCTGATAGAGGTGCGGGCAATTCTTCCTGACTGACCAGACGCAGTGGCATGATCGTCCCGTAAAGTCCCGTGCCCCGATCGATCGACTTCCTTGTTTCCGTAGAGACGGTTTCCCTCATTCCACGCAACCGTCTTACGGCCAGAACCGATTTCAGGCTAAGGAAGTCCGGAGAATACCCATGTAGTGCGAATACTGTGCTTGTGTGTGGGCGATCACTTATTCCTTAGCTTGCAATTTCCACGGACGCAACGATGGACGCGCTGCGATTGCTAAAATTCCTGAAATCCGCACGGGAAACAGCTCCAAAAGGTGATCCGTACCGCGACTATTCCTGTGCCCGTAAAGAATTGTGCGCTGAGCAAAAGCGACCGATCAGGTGGGGGTGAGGGAGTATGGTCCGGCGGGAGTGAAGGAGTGGGGTCCGGGATCACCAACGGACCGGGTGAGGTATGATTAGATATGGTGAGGCTAGAATGGTGAGGTATGGCCCGAGGGCAATGCTCGCCTCCGCCTGGTGTGCGTTGGGCACTTTCGGTGCGCCAGCCGTGGGCCGGTTTGCTCGTCGCCGGGATCAAGACGATTGAATTACGCCGGTGGGCGGCACACCATCGCGGTTGGACGCTCATTCATGCTGCGCAGCTGACCGCGGACGATGCGGAGGGCTGGCGTCACGTGGGCGCTGCGGCGACTCATTACCCCCGGCTGTGGGAGTTGTGCACTTTGCGGGGCGGCATTATCGGCATGGCGGAACTGGTGGACTGCTTCCGCTACACCCATGAGGAACAGTTTGTGGCTGATGGGTCCCGGCACTTGCAACCACCGGAGGCGTTCCGCCCTGGTCTGTATGGTTTCCTCTTTCGCCAACCCCGGCCTCTTCCCTATTATGCCTGTAAGGGTCAGACGTTTTTCTTCTCAGTGGAAGGATTCCACACCCATGAATAATCCGAAAAACACTCCTCAACTTCTCGTGAGCGTTCGTCATGCTGATGAAGTGGCCGCTGCTTTGGAGGGCGGGGCCGATCTGATCGATGTCAAAGAACCGAGCCGTGGTGCTTTGGGGGCGGCGGAGGCCGACGTAGTGGCGGCGGTGGTGGACGCTGTCGCCGGTCGGGTGCCCGTCAGCGCGGCGTTGGGGGAATGGTCCGAACACGCCCTGGTCCACGCCCATTGGCACCTGGAACTGCCCCTGCGTTACGTCAAATGGGGCTTGTCCGGCTACCCTCACACGCCGGGCTGGGGCGAAGACCTGCTGGAAGCCCGCCGCCAACTCCCCGCCCATCTGGACATGGTGTTGGTCGCCTACGCGGACTGGGAGCGAGCCAAAGCGATTCCCCCAGCAGAAATGGCACGCTTTGCCCGCCGCTATCGCTTTGCCGCCTTTCTTTTAGACACCTGCATCAAGGATGGCAAATGCCTGCTGGATTTTCTCAAGCCCGATGTGATCGCCACCATGATTGAACCGCTCCAAAGCGCAGGCGTAACAGTGGCTTTGGGGGGCGGTTTGCGCCCCGAACATGTGAAATCTCTGCGCAGTCTCCGCCCGGATTACTTTGCGGTGCGGGGGTCTGTCTGTGCCGGCAGCAAGCGGACCGCTGTCATCGATCCCCATCGCGTCCGGAAATGGAAAGAGACATTGGCGGCCACCTTCACCCCCGCCTAGTCCCGGAAGTTCGTCCCGATCTGCTCCGGGAAAAAGGGTATGGCAAGGCCCCGAAGTGCTGCCGGCTGTAGTTCCTCACCCAGCCCGTGCCATTGTGACGAAGCGAATCAGACCGCTTCCACGGGTGGGTGAATTTCCTATACTAAGCGTGATCTAGTGTGAGGAAGAGCAGGACATTACCGTGGATCCCCGGGATGGTCCCGATCACGCCATCACACCGAGAAAGCCCCTTCATACCCAAGCTGAGAGAAGAGGAGGTGGGGCAGTGATGGGAGTGGCAGAAATAATGACCGCACGCTTCTGTCCGGATCGCCTCGAGGAGACAAGGAAGGGGAGTCCCTGGTGAGCATGAGCCCTTAGTAAGCATGAGCAGCAAAGATACAATCTGCTTGTGGGTTGACCGATGACGACGTTGTCCCGCCGGGCCGTGATCACAGGCTTCGGCGTGCTCAGTCCGATTGGGAATAATCCGGAGGCGCTCTGGTCGGCGTTGCTAGCCGGCACAGGGGGCGTAGGCCGGATTACGTTGTTCGACCCTTCGCACCTTCCGTCCCAAATCGCTGGCGAAGTCAAGGATTTTCAACCGCGGCAACTGATCGACAAATCGTATCGCCGCACACTCAACGCCATGGCCCGGACGGTATCTCTCGGAGTGGTGGGGTGCCAATGGGCGATGGCCGATGCGGGTTTGTCGCGGGGCAGCTTTGCACCGCAGCGTTGCGGCATCGAGTTCGCCTCGGTCATGGGAGCCACGGAACTGGATGATTTAGGTCCGGCAGCAGTGCGGTCGATTCGTCCGGATCAGAGTGGGCCGGATATGCGGGCCTGGGGGGAGCGGGGCATTCCCGAGGTGCCCCCCTTGTGGATGCTCAAGTATCTGCCCAACATGCCTGCCTGTCATGCCACCATCCTTTATGACATCCAAGGTCCGAGCAACACGCAAATCATTGGGGATGTGGCTGGGGCGTCGGCCTTGGAGGAAGCTTTGCGCATCCTGCGCCGGCAAGCCGCGGACCTGATGCTCGTGGGAGGCAGCGAAGCCAAGGTACATCCGCTGAGTTTGAGTCGCTTCAATCTTTTCGCGGAGTTTTCTCGTCGCAATGAGGAGCCCGCGACGGCCATCCGTCCCTTCGACCGCGAACGGGATGGCACGGCGTTGGGGGAAGGTGCCGCGGTGTTTGTACTGGAGAAGCTGGACCATGCCCGGCAGCGGGGGAGCAAAATCTACGCCGAAGTCGTCGCCGTCGCCAGTGGAGTGGACCGTCAGGGTACGGGGCAGGGGCTGGCACGGGTCATTCGTCAGGCGTTGACCCTAGCCGGCATTTCGCCGGAGGAGGTGGACCATGTCAACGCCCACGGCTTAGGGACACGCTGGGGCGACCGTTTCGAAGCCCGCGGCATTGCCGAAGTTTTCGGGACACAAGTGCCCGTGTTCGCGCCGCTGAGTCGTTTCGGCAACCTCGGTGCGGCATCCGCCTTGCTGGAACTTGCCTGCAGTGTCTTGGCCCTCTACCACGGCTGGCTGCCCTCCACCCTCAACCACCGCCTGCCGGACCCGGAGTGCCCCATCCACGTACACGTCGGTGAACCTCGACCGATCCGCCGACCTTACGTGGTCAAAACCACTTACACCGACCTGGGCCAATGCGCTGCCATTGTCATCCGACGCGGAGAACACTGACGAATGTCCAAGGAACGCGAGATCCTACCAGCAGGCGAATTCTCCTTGGGAGGTACTGCAGGCGAGGATCGGATCGATTACCAAAGGAATGCAACCCGGTTGCGTGAAATCGTTACGCCCAGGAATGCGTCCGGTTGCGTGAAATGAGGTGAAGACCTTGAGCATGCGCAGGCGTGTCGTCGTCACGGGTATGGGGGTGATCACCCCCTTAGGTCAGAGCGTAGGGGAATTATTCGCCGCCCAAGTCGAAGGACGCACGGCCGTTGGGCCTATCACCCGCTTCGATGCCCGCACCTTTCCGACGACCTTTGCCTCGGAAGTCAAAGGATTCGACCTGGGCCGCTTCCTGCGCGATCCTCAGCGCTACCGCAACTGCGGTTTGAATACCCAGTTTGCCCTGGCTGCCGCCAGGCAAGCCTTGGAAGATGCCGGCTTGCTTGACCCAACGCGGGGGGATCGGACCCGCATGGGAGTTTATCTCGGTTCGGGTGAAGGAAGTGATGAGTTTCCCGTGCTGGTTCGAGGCCTGGCATACGCCTCTCCGCCGCCGGAATCACCCGGTCCTGTTGATCCTGCTCGCTTCACTCAGTTCATGCTGCAGTGGATGAACGGCCCCCGCGAGAGCGAACAGGAGATGTACACTCCCGCGGCCCACCTGGCGGTGGAATTTGTCTTGGAAGGTCCCAACCTGGCTTGTCAGACGGCTTGTGCTGCCAGTTCCCAGGCAATTGGAGAAGCGATGGACCTGATCCGCTCGGGTGCCGCCGATGTCATGCTCGCCGGCGGCTCCCACAGTATGATCCATCCCCTGGGAGTTACCGGTTTCAATCGTCTCACGGCCTTATCCCAGCGTAATGACAGTCCGCAGACAGCCAGTCGCCCCTTTGATCGGGATCGTGATGGCTTCGTCCTGGGCGAAGGTGCGGGATTGCTCGTGCTGGAAGAACTGGAGCATGCCAAAGCCCGTAAAGCGACCATCTACGCGGAGCTGACAGGTTACGGCTCCACTGCCGACGCCTACCGGATGACCGATCCCCATCCGGAAGGTCGTGGGGCCAGTCAGGCTATGGCTGAAGCTTTGGCAGATGCCGGCCTCCACCCCGCAGACATCGGCTACATCAACGCCCACGGCACCAGTACCCAGGCTAATGATGCCACCGAAACCGCCGCCATCAAAACCGTCTTCGGCCCCCAGGCGTATCGTATTCCCATCTCCAGTAGCAAGAGTATGCTGGGTCATCTCATCGCCGCAGCCGGTGCCGTGGAACTGATCATCACTATCATGGCCTTGCGTCAAGGTGTGATCCCCCCCACCATCAACTACCAGACGCCCGATCCCGCCTGTGATCTCGACTACGTTCCCAACGTTGCCCGTCAGGTCCGCTTCCAGCATGCCCTCAGTAACAGCTTCGGCTTTGGCGGACAAAACATCGCCTTGATCGTCTCTCGCTTCTCCGCGTGATCATCCCCTGCTACCATCAAGCCGCATCAGCCGGCTCTATTTCCACTTTGCCATTTTTGCTGCCATTTCGATTCCGTGGACAGGGCGTTTTTCGTCGTGAGTAACTGCTCCTGGAACCGCCGCAACCCGGCCTGCTTTGAGGGGAAAGGAGCGGTCCCTGCTCGCCCCTGATCAGACTCCATCCCACAAAGTTCGCCCATGTGTCCGGAAGTTTGCCCCTGTGTCCGGGGCATTTTGAGGTCAGCGGACTAAGCAGAAGGGGTATCGGTGTCATCCGGCGGTGGATCGCCGCGAGACTGGGAGCGAGGCAGAGGACGAAATCGGCTCTGAAGCCGGCGCTGGCGGAAGAGGATCAGGTCCCGATGCAGCCTAGCTTGATGGTCGGCGCGCAATTCCCGATAGCGAGCCATCCAGTAGCGACGCGTAGCGATGACGTCCACGCCGGCCAGCATCACCACAATTCCCAAAAGCACAATCACCACGATCCAATAGTAACCCACCAGGCGGGTGAAGCGTCGCTCGTCAGTTGCTTCCGCCTCTTGAGCTGGATTGGGAGGATGTTCACCAGCTTGAGCTGTAGCCTGACGCAGGCGTTCGGGGATGGCTACCAGACGATCATCCATGCCGCTCAGGTAATACGTACCGATCATGCTGCCGATGATGGTGAGCAGGACCGAGATCACGAATCGGCGCCGACCTTGACCACGATAGTACCGTTGGTCTTCAGCGGGTACAAACGGTTGTTCCTGTAACCGCCGCTGGAGCCGCACCTGGCTCCACCCGGCCACGATTCCCAGAATGATGAGACCGGTAGCTAGTAAGAGTCCGATGATCACGATGGTGGCCCGCCACGAGTTCGAATAGATGGCCAGACATCCTCTCTTATCCCACCTTAGTGCTGGGATAGGGGAATGCAAAGCAATTCTTGTTCGTCACGCAAATACAGGTGTCCCTCGGCCAAGGCAGGGTGTGCCCAGGTGGGTCCGCATACCTTGCTTCGGGCCAGTTCCTTGTATTCTTGCGGGTCCGGTGCCAGTAAAAATAACTGACCGTTGTCATTGAGCATCAGCAGGCGCTCATGTCCCGGTGGACCACAGCGTAACAGGGCGGCATGGTAACGCCCCACATCCTTGCGTTCCCAGGCTATCTTGCCGCTGGTCACCTCGACACAACGCAACGTGATGCTGGGATTGACCAGACTGGTCGTTCCATTGATCATGTAAAGGTAATCCCCTACCACGACGGGTGTCGAGAAGTAGCAGGTCAGATGTTTATTCTCCCAGACTTTCTCCGGCTGAATTTGTTTGCCAGTGTTCACCAGACGTAAAGCGACGGTTCCCGAAGTGACGGTGCTGCCGATCACCAGGTCATGGGTCCAGACGGGTGTGGTGGAGGATTCGACCAGTCCACCCACGCGGCCCTCCCAGGGGAACTTCCAGAGCAATTGACCCTGGGGGGACAGTCCCAGAAGATGGGACCCTCCGAGGAAAATCAGTTGCCCTTGGGCGACGATGGGGGAGGCGTAACTGGCCGGCTCCTCGGTCGCCTTCCAGACCGGTTTACCCGTGCGGGCCTCGAAGGCCACAATTCCCGCCTCTGGGCCGCCTACCATGACCACCACTTTGTCCCCATCGATTAGGATGGGGGAAGTGGACACCCCGAAGAAAAGATTCTTGGCCCGGAATTCCGCCAGAGTATCCACTTTCCAGAGGATACTTCCATCCTGAGCGTTCCAGCAGGTGAGGATACCTGTGCCGCCCAAGGTATAGATGCGACCTTGATGGACCAGCGGGGTGGAACGAGGGCCGGCGCCGAAAAGGGGCTTAAATTCCGCACGTTCGTAGCTGTTTTCCCACAGACGTTTGCCGGTGCGGGCCTCGAAAGCGGCCAGGGCATCCGCATTTTTTCCGGCAGGTTCGTAGAAGGCATAAACCACTCCTTGGACTACCACCGGCGAACTGTGCGCCGGACCGACGGGCTGCCGCCACAGTACCTTCAGCTCCCCTTTCCAGGGTTGAACCGTCTCCGGCGTGCTGTTGTCCCGGTGGGGCCCGAGAAACTGCGGCCAGTCGGCTCCCCAACATAACCCAATTCCCCCAAGAAGAGCTGTGATTCCCCAGGTTTGTCTGGATAGCCGGAACTGGTGCCTCATGGTGATCTCCAACGCTAGGGTGTCCGGGTGCAGGTCGATTGTGATCCGCTGTGTTTCCTCCAATTGCCCGCGCACCTGGAAGAATCCGCCGTGCTTCCTCCAATAACCCACGAACATGGAAGAACAAGCCCACAACAAGCCCCAGGTGTGGCAGACTCTATTCCGACACGGGAAGAGCAGCGGCAGATAGTAAGGAATCAGCAGGGTCGGGTATGCCCGCTTCGGCAAACCCTTTTCTCCGCAACTGGCAGGCATCGCAGTGTCCGCAGGCACGCCCTTGAGGATCCGGATCGTAACAACTGAGGGTCAGGGCATAGTCCACTCCCAGGCGCTGCCCCTGACGGATGATCTCCGCTTTGGTCAGGTAGAGCAAGGGGGCATGGATCCGGAATCGGCCGCGTCCCTCCACTCCCGCTTGCGTAGCCAGTTGGGCCAGGTTCTCGAACGCCCGCAGGAACTCCGGCCGACAGTCGGGATAACCCGAATAGTCGAGAACATTCGCTCCCAGGAAGATGTCGAAAGCTCCAATCGTTTCGGCGTATCCCAAGGCCAGGGCCAGCAGCAGGGTATTGCGGGCGGGCACATAGGTGATCGGAATGCCTTGGGTGAGGGCTTCGGCGGGGCGGTCTTTGGGAACGGGGATGTTGGCGGTCAATGCCGAACCACCGATCGCACGCAAGTCCACCGCAATGATGCGGTGCTCGACCACGCCTAAGCGGACAGCCAGCTGCCGGGCCCGTTCCAACTCGACCCGATGACGTTGGCCGTAATCGACGGACAAGGCATAAACCGCATACCCCGCTTCCCGGGCCAGGGCACAGGTCGTGGCACTGTCCAATCCGCCGCTGAGGAGAACCACCGCTTTGTCTGCCATCCGCTCCTTGCCTCCAGGGTTATGGCCACGTCATCTACCGTTCCGGCCACTGGAGCCTACCATAAACGGCAGTGTATCATCATAATGGATGAATCTGTTTCCAGGGAGTGTCGTATGGAACCGACGGCCACCCCGAGCGCGGATCAGTTGGAAACATTTCCCAACCCGCGGCCGGGACGCGACTACACCATCGAGATTGTCTGCCCTGAGTTTACCAGCGTCTGTCCCAAGACCGGCCAGCCGGATTTCGGCACCATCATTTTCACCTATGTCCCGGATCAGTGGTGTGTGGAGCTGAAGTCGCTCAAGTTATATTTGCAACGCTATCGCAATCTGGGGATCTTTTACGAGCAGGTGACCAACCGCTTGCTCGATGACTTCGTGGCGGCGTGTCATCCCCGTCGTTGCACCGTGGTCTCCAAATGGACTCCTCGAGGCGGAATCAGCACGACGGTTACCTGTCACTATGAGCGGGATAAGGAGGAAGGAGACCAGACTATGTCCCGGGTCGAAGAAGGCAACCGTTCGTCATCCCTCTCACCGGGCTGAAGCCGGCATCGGTTTCCTAAGCTTCATCAGCTTCATCCCTTGCGTTTTCGTGCTTCACCGTTTTGTTCCCGACATCAGCTCTTGTGGAAGCCGCTACAACCGGATGATTCGGACTCGGCGGGTGATCTCTTCGGCAGGAATGACCTCGCCCTGTCCACAGCCGGGACAGATCCGACAGGTGCGTTCCCAGGCTTCCGGCGTGGCGACATTGCTTTCCCAGAAGGGCCAGGTCCGGCATTGCCGCGGACGCACAGGATAGATGGTGCACCCCTCGGTAGCATCCCAGAAAATGCAGTCGCCGTTACTCCGCTCCCGTAAGGAACGCCGACCCCGTACCGCACGGGTGTACACGGCCCGGACCTGCTCCAGCGCTTCTCCCAGATGCCGGGCAATCGCTGCGATCTCCTCCTCATTGACCCAGACATACCCTGGTGCTCCCCGACAGCAATCGCCGCAACGCGTGCAGGTGAAAGCGAGACCCTGGGCGTACCACGGTGATGACAACGGCCGGCTCATACCACGCACCTCCTGGGAGCGAATCTGACGGTATCCGCCCTCGAACTCTATCGTGTTGCCTGGAATTCTATTGTGGAAATTGACAGGCAATTTGCTACACCGATAGCAATGGTTGGTATGGCCGGCCGATGACACCATAACCACGGCGGTAGCACCGAATCAGGTTTACGTTCATGAGAACATCCTACAGCGCGGTCATTACGGGGACGGGACGCTCCCTGCCTGCCCGCAGTGTGACCAACGACGAACTGGCGGAAAGCCTCAATCTGGACACCTCCGACGAGTGGATCCGCACCCGGACGGGGATTCGTGCTCGGCGTTTTGCAGGCAGCGGGGATACGTCGGCCACCCTGGGAACCGCTGCGGCACGCCGAGCTTTGGAAAAAGCTGGTCTGGATCCCCAGGAGCTGGACCTGATCGTCTGCGCCACCGTAACGCCCGACTTGATGTGTCCGGCCACCGCCTGTCTCATTCAAGCTGCCTTGGGGTGCCGGCCCATTCCCGCCTTCGATGTGTCGGCAGCTTGTTCGGGGTTCCTCTATGCCTTGTCCGTAGCCAGTCAGTATCTGCACACCGGTGCGGCCCGGCATGCCTTGGTCGTCGGGGCCGAAGTACTCACGCGGGCGATGGACCTGACCGACCGCAACTCCTGCATCCTCTTTGGCGATGGTGCCGGCGCTGTCGTGCTCTCGGCCCAACCTCCTTCTTCTCCGCGAGGGATTCGCCGTATCCGGCTCTACGCCGACGGTTCCCGGCAGGAATTGATCCAGGTACCCAGTCGCGTGACACCGCAACCTCCTCCCGGGGCTACGGTCCCGCAACGCCTGGACTACATCCGCCTGGCCGGTCGAGAAGTCTTCCGCTTCGCCGTCACCCGCATGATCGAATTGATCCAACAGGCAGAACTGGACTGCCGTGAACTTGGCCTGCCTACCTTCGACATCCTCATCCCGCATCAGGTCAATCAGCGTATCATCGATGCTGCCGTGGAAGCCACACATATCTCGCCCTCCAAGGTCATGGTCAATCTGGACAAATACGGCAATACCTCCGCCGCCAGCATTCCTATTGCTCTCGATGAAGCGTGGGAAACCGGTCGCTGCCATGCCGGTGATACCCTGCTGCTGGTCGCCTTCGGCGGAGGCCTCACCTGGAGCAGTGCCTTGATCACCCTCTGATCCCCCGGCCTCCACATCCGTCCCCTGGTAACTCCGGTGACCGAGCGGTCTGCAGCCGGCGCCCACATCCTCAGGGTCTGTCTTCCCACCGCGGCTTTCATTCCCTTGCCATCGCCAGACGGTCGCCCTTCCTGGGCTCACGGGTTATTGTAAATGTGATCACAAACAGAGATTTTGTCAAATGGAATCTCATCCCGCATATTTCCTTTTACATGGAAATATGCACACTAAAACTCGAGTTGTCAAGAAAAAATTCCAGAAAAAACGGTTCTGCTATTTGTGCGGCTGCGGGAGAGCCAGAACTTCGGTCCCGCTAGGGTGCGGGGGTCGGGTGCTTCCCACTCCGGCGGAAGGCCGATAATGTTCTTTGAAGACCAAGGGGGCTCCGCTCCCATGGCTGGCGGGGTTGGGCAGGGTGACATTGCCGCCGGTCGGAAAGCCGGGTATGGAAGCCCGCTCAGGAAAGCGTGGGACCACGTGGCCATAAACAGAAGCTCCTGGTCACGCGTTACAATGACACAGGTGAGGGGAGTACGGAAGTGACGGACAAGCAAGCCACAGCTGCAAAAGGGAGGAGCCAGAGGAGGACGAGAATCGATGGAATCTGGTGCGATGCGGGAGGGGAGGGAGAGCCAAGGTGATTCGCCTAGTTTTGTCGCCGAGTCGTCAGGTCCGCTGGCAACGGTTGGAGAAGGAATACGACCGCCTCAGGCGCCGTTATGGAGCGGCGGGGGTGCTCTGGTTGACGGCAAGCCGTCAGCAGGCGGAGCAGTGGCGTTGGCGTAGGGGAGCGAGGGAGCGGGAGCAGGTTCAGGATGTGCAAAGTTTTGCGGATATACTGGTGCGGTATCACATCGGGGACTTCCGGGAGGTGGGTCCGGGGGAACGGCGACAGTGGGTAGGGGAGGCCATTCAACAGTGCCAGTCCCACCTGATGTATTACAAGCGGGTGGGACAGAAGCGAGGTTTTGTCGAGCGTGTGGCCAATACGGTGGCGGAACTGGAAGATGAGGGCATTACCCCGCCATTGTGGAACGAGACACTGGCCCATCGCTTGACAGGAGCAGGGCCAGCGTTGCAAGAACTGGCCCTTCTGTATGAGGAGTATGACCGACGGCGTCGGCAAGCCGGAGCGCTCAGCCCGGCGCAGCGACAGTTGCAAGCGGCAGACCTGTGGTATCAGGGCCAGCGTGAGCCGTGGGCCACCATAGGCGGTGTGATCGTGACGGGGTATGTGGAACTGCCCCGTTCGACAGCGCTGCTGCTGGAAGCACTATCCGACAGTGGGGTGGAAGTGTGGGGGGAGACACCGCTGGTCCAGGAGGGAGCGGAATGCTACCGTCACGGTTGGTTCCGTCTTGGCGGGGAGAAACTGGAGTGCATCCCGCTCGAGATGGACAGCGGTGTGTCACAACCATCCCGATTCTCGATCATCGAAGCGGCAGGGACCCTAGGAGAAGCGCGCCTGGTGGCCCGACAAATCCGGCACTGGCTGGAGCAGGGAATATCGGCAGAACGGATCCTCCTGGCTGGCCGTGATGTCAACGGGCGCCTGGCCGAGTTGTACGAGGAGGTGTGCCAGGAATATTCCGTGCCTCTCGCTGTGGACAAACGCTTGCCCCTGGTCCGGCACCCTGCGGTGGGGTTCCTCCTCCTGGCGCTTCGCGTCGCGGCCCGTCACTGGCGCTTCCGGGACGTGACAGCCCTGCTGCGACATAGCTACTTCCGTCCATCGTGGGACGAACAGGACGCTCTTCGCCATGCGGCGGAGGCGTTTCTCCGCTACCTCGGCTTTTCCCGGGGGCGACGGTCCCTGGAACATGCCATTTGCTACTGGTCCGATCGGGCCAGGCAAGAACTGCAGAAGGAAAGCATGCCACCGGCTGGCGCGATGGCCCCCGACAACGGTCCAGCACCGCCGGAGACGCTCGCCCCCTCCCCACCCCGATCCCAAAGCATCCCGCAAGATCACGAGGATGAAGGGGAGCCGTTGAAGTATCTTCTGGAACTGTCGTTACGATGTCATGATTTCTTCCAGCATTTATTCCAGCGTTATGACGCTGTGGGGTTGGGAGTCCCATCAGCAACAGGGGAGGAGGAAGAAGAGGCTGGCGGCTCCGTGGCTCCCGATGAAGTGATGCAGGACGGAAACGGGGAGCAAAGCGCGATGGACTCCACGACGGCTGCGAGGTTCTCCGCGGCAGGGGTGCTCCAACGTGTGCGTGTACTGGCCCAGGAACTGGGGCTGCGCCCTGGGGTGCTGGGAGCGGAGGAGCTTCAGGTCCTGGAGCTGTTGTGGCAGAGCATGGGGAATCTACTCCGGTATCAGCAGGTGCCGAGTTGGGCAGAGTTGACCCAGCTTGTGGAACGTGTGGCGACGCTGGTGGAGTATTCTCCTTCGCGGGAAGAGGTCCGGGGTCAAGTCCGTCTGGTCGAGGCGGAAGAGGCGGCGGGGTGGGACTGCGATTGTCTGGTACTGGTGAATATGGGGGAAGGGAGCTGGCCTCGGTTGAACCGTGAGGAGACCTTGCTGTCCGACGGGCAACGTCAGCGTTTGCGGGAAGCGGGTGTGCCCCTGGACACTGCGGAGCAGCGGTTCGTCAGCGAACAGCTGCTCTTTGCCTGTTTGACAACAGTACCTTATAAGGAACTGGTGTTCAGTTACGTTGCGTTTGATGCCCAGGGGGAGTCGTTGTTGCCAGCCGCCTTTCTCCAGCAGTGGCGGGAGCAAAATCCTTCGCTTCCCGTGACTGTCCAGCGGCAGAAAATGCTGTTGGATGGTTATTGGACGCAAAAGCCGCTGAGTGCAGCGGAACAACGGGTGCAATATGCCTACGCTTGGGCACGGGGTCGGCGAGCCGATCGACGAGATTATCCCGCGGTGACCGAGGAAGTGGTCCAGGTTCTTGAGCGTGTCCAACGGATGGCCGAGGCCCGCTGGGGCCGAGCCGATTATACCGCCTACGATGGCAGACTGCAGCACCCTGCCGCCATCCGGGTGATCCAGCAACTGTTTGATGATCGATATCTCTTCAGTCCAACAGCACTGGAAACATACTTGTATTGTCCCTTCCGGTTTTTCGCCCAGCATGTACTGGCTTTGCAGAAGTTGACCGATCCGACCGAAGAGGTGGAACAGACGCGTCGGGGACTGGTCTTGCATGAAGCTTTGGCCCGCTTCCACCAGGAACTCGCCACGCAGGGTCAGGACTTGGAGCGGATTCTTGCCGCCAAGGCAGCCTCCACGTCTTCCACGGTGGCAGACTCCTCCGGCAGCTCGGGCGAGGCAACCTGCACCAGCGAGGGGGAGCTCCAGGCAGCTACGGCGGAACGGAACAAGACCGAGCAGCGATGGGTCCAGCGTCTGGAGGAATTGATCGCAGAAGAGGTAGAACGGCAATTACCCCGGGGACACAGCCGACTGGTGCGGGAGGTGTGGCGGTGGGAAGGGCTCCGCTTGCGTCGTTACGCCCGGCGGTACTGGCGGCAGTGGCAACATTTTCTGGAACGCTGTCAGAAAAGGGGGCTGGTTCCCCAACCTGTGGCGTTCGAGGAAGCGTTCGGCGTGGGCCAACGGCAATACCTCGTCGAGGTGGACGGCAGAACGATCCGTCTGGGGGGACGGATCGATCGTGTGGATCAGGATCCATCCGGACAAGGTCTGTGGATCATCGATTATAAGACCGGCCGAGGCTATGGCTATACAGCCGCCCAGGTGGAACGTCTGGAGCGGTTGCAGTTGCCGGTCTATGCCCTCGCCTGGGAAAAGCTCTCAGCCCACCACCCGGCGGCTCCACCGGTGCGCGGGTTGATCTACTGGTTTGTCACTGGTTCGGGCCCCAAGGTGATCTGGCCGGCGGGTCGAGGTCAGACGTCTGCGCTGGACGACGCCCAGAGTTGGGAACGGTTGCGGGGTCGGACCATCCAACGGCTGCATCAGGTGGTGACGGCCATCCATCACGGTTTCTTCCCCCTGGCACCACGTGAGCGGGACTGTACCAGCTTCTGCCCCTTCGCCACGATGTGCCGGATCAACCAGAGTCGGGGGTTGAAGGAGCATCGCTGGGAGTTGATGCTGGTGCCGCCGGCCTCACCGGCTGAGCACCAATTCGTTCCCCAAGTGGACAGGAAGCGGATTGCGTAGGAGTGACCACCACATGCCACGGAACGGCCTCGTAGCCATCCGGAAAAAGATACCAGGCAGCGATCTGGGGCGTTTCCCCCGCCAGACTGACAATGATATGCACCACGGAAGAACCGTAGGTGTTCTGCTCCAGGTCCCGTCGGCTCGGACAGGGTGGACTGCGGGGATGGGAATGGTAGAAGGCGAGGAGTTCGCAACGGAGTTGACGGAGCATTCGGAAGGCCTGGAGCAGATCGCGCGGGTCGGTCTGGTAGGCGGTGGGACTGGCCAGAGCGTTGGTCAGCGGAAAAAGATGCGTGACAATACCCTGGCGACGGTGGATGCGCCCGGCGAGCAGACCACAACATTCCTCAGGCAGAGTCCGTCGAGCATGATCCACCAGTTGGGCATGGAACGCTTCGGGGATCAGCAGTTGATCAAACGGTCGCAGCGGTGAATCCCCCGGGGCATCGGCTGGCAAACGGATCATACGAAGATCACTAGGAATGGAAAGGGGTTCCTAGGAACAAAGAGCGGGACACAGGATGCCAGTCAAGGCGGTTTATGTAATCATATCGTGATAGCCTGCCGTGGGGTTGGGAGGGTCGTCCATCTCCGGCGATGACGAGGCAGTGCGAACAGAGTGATGCGGGGTGGGTTCGCTTGCCTGAGACATAACCCGGAGTCCAGAATGAGGGAACAGAGTTATGACCAGTGTCGCAGATTTGAAAGGTCAAACGGTAGGATTTGCTGCTTCGGGGGGGTTGGATTCCTGCACGATCACCCGCTGGTTGACGGAGCAGGGCGTGCGGGTCGTATGCTTTACGGCAGACCTGGCTCAGCCGGATGAAACCGATTTCCGGGCCATCGAAGAGCGGATGCGGGCCTGCGGGGCGGCGGACTTTGTGACCCTGCCGCTCCATGACATGATCGCTCAGGCGGGGGTGGAACTGATCCAGTTCCAGGCTCGCTACGAGGGAGCGTATTGGAACACCACGGGGATCGGCCGGCATGTGATCGTGGCGGGTATGGTGCCCGAGTTGCGCCGACGCGGGATCCGCATCCTGGCCCACGGCGCCACAGGCCGTGGCAATGACCAGGTCCGCTTCCAATTGTGCACCAACATGCTGGCCCCGGAACTGACCGTCTATGCCCCCTGGCGCGACCCCGCATTCCTCCAGCAATTCCGCGGACGTGCCGAAATGATCGACTACTGCCTGGCCCGCAAGCTGCCCATCAAAGCCAGCAAGGAGGCTCCGTATTCGACCGACGCCAACCTCCTGGGTTTGACCCACGAGGCGGGAAAACTGGAACATCTGACCACCAGCCCCTGGTTCGTGCAGCCGGGGATGGGAGTGCTGCCGTCCCAGGGGCCAGCCGAGCCGGAGGCGGTGACCATCCGCTTCGTGCAGGGAGTGCCTACAGCGATCAACGGCCAGTTGCTCAGCCCCTTTCAGGCCATCCGTCGGGCCAATGTCCTGGCTGGCCGCCATGGTGTGGGCATCTGCACCCATGTCGTGGAGAATCGCTTCGTGGGAATCAAGTCCCGCGGCGTCTATGAAGCTCCCGGTATGGAATTGCTCGGCAGCGCCTATGCTTTCCTGTTGCAGTTGATACTGGATCGCCGGGCACGCGAACTGTTCGATCAGCTCTCCTTATTCATGGCGCGGCAGATTTATCAAGGGTACGGCTTCGATCTGGCTTCGCACATGGCCCGGGCTGCCCTTGCACCGATCACCCGCCTGGCCACGGGGACGATCACGGTTCAGCTGTATAAAGGCCGCGTGGAATTCCTCAAGGCGGAAGACGTGCCCCACCAGCTGTACTCGGAAAGCAATGCCAGCATGGAGGCCGTGGGGGACTTCGATCATGCTGATAGCGAAGGGTTTGTCCGGGTGCTCCAGGTAAGCGCTCGGGCTTTGGCGGCCAGTGGCCAGGTAGCTCCTCCCCCCTGGGTCGCCTCCCTCCACTGATCCCGCTGCTACCTGACGGGAAGCGGTCGGTGACCGATTCCCCTGCGGAGTTCGCCGGTGGATTCCTCTGCAACTCCCGCAAGCTCCTCTTCAAGAGGCTCAGGGAGGGTGTCTGAGTTTCATGCAGGCATTCGGGGTCTCAAGCCAATGCCGGCGGACTCGTCAGAGGGTGGTTTCCTTCGCGATTCTCAGCTCCCTTGTTCGTCCCCAAGAGCCGTCTTCTCGGGAACCGGTCATCGCTGCGGCTTGATCTGGATCGCCGGCGGTACGTTGATACCAGGCGGCACCTTGACATCTGGCGACTTGTCTGGAGGTGGTGGTGTCGGCCCTCCGCCCGAGCCTGAGGGATCCGAGGGGTTGTTCGCTTGGGGAATGCCGTTTTTCAACATCCAGAAGCCGAATTTGACGAACGCCGCCTGACGGGCTTGCTCACTGTCGAAAGCATAGTTGCCGTAGGAGAGGTGATTGGCAGGTGCCACTTGACCGGGTGGAAACCGGAAACCGTAGTCCGTCAATTTCTGATTGGTCAGGTACAGGAGCGAAGCCAGGGCGAAGTCCCGCATCCGGAGTTCATGCTGAATCGGCGGTTGATTGGGCAGATTCGGATTGCCGAACCACACTTGAGTGATGGTGGTATCATCCTGGAACAGTGCCAGCAGGGTGGGGATTTCTGCCCGGCCATTGCGTTGGACCAGGTGAATGAGGGCCTGAGCTTTGGACCAGCCGAAGCTGTTCTCGCTACTGGCGATGCGGCGTAGAAGCGTCAGAGCGTGGGGAAAGTTTCGCAGCATGCCGCCCGGACCCAGAAGATGAACCAGGTTATTCCACTCGTTCGGGTCGTCACGGGTGGAAAGCCAGGCTCCCACCAGACGGCGGTAGGCATCGTGATGCAAGGCCGAAGGATTATTGAGCACCGCATGGGAAGCCGGTTGCTGCAGAAACATAGAGCCACCCACATGACCTAACACGGGCGTGGCGGGAATGTACTTGCTTGGTACCAACGATTCGGCGAAGAGCAGACAGGCAATATCGGCAAAGGTGATTTGCCGTGGCTCATGGATGATCTGACCGTTGGGAAGGATACGTTGGCCTTGCATCTGAGCAAAGAGGAAATAACGGCGCTCGGCGATGGCTCGTCCGGCGGCGGCTTCCCCTTGTTCCAGCACACTCAACAATTCGAGATTGGCAGCTGACTTGACAAATTCCGCGAAGAGATTGCGGGCCTTGACATCGGTCCCCACCAGTTTGCGGAAACGGCTCAATCCCGGCAGTGCATGCTCATATTTGGCTTCTGTATCGGCAAGAAAAGCCTCCAAACGCGCCTTGAGATCCTCAGCGCTGGCCTGAGGCAGAAGCAAGGAAGCCCGGAAACGGACCTCCGCACTGGGATGCTGATCAATCGCTTCCAACAGAGCCGGTCGAGCCAGACGACCCATTTTGGCCAATTCGGCCTGGGCTTGTTCCCGTTCGCGATAGGAGTCGCTACCCAGTTGCTGGATCAGCAGCCGGGCTTTCGACAACACCTCCGGCGGCACCGCCAACTCTTTCGGATCTGGTGACGCCGCCCGACTCTCCGGGGCAACCCAGGCGAGAGGCCAGACCAACGCTCCAGCCAACACGAGGACACCATAGCGCTGATTCATGGGATGCTCATCCTTTCCTGTCCAAGATACCGGTCCGGTGCAAGATACCGGGATTGAGGGTGGTTTCTCGGGTGTTGCTTATCCGTTGTCGCGAGTGTTGTTTATCACTGCGTGTCACCAATCACCGCGTGTCACCATAAGGATAGCACTGCGAGGGTAACATTCTCGAGGTATGGTCCTGGGTGCGGGCCACTCTGTTCCGGAGGAGCATTTTCACGGGGTTGGCTCGGGAGGTTTGGGGCGTTCCCGTTGCCAACGCTCGAAAGCCTGCTCCCGGACCTTATCGTCCGCGAAATAGTAACGACTCTGAACATACAGGGCCTTCTGTTGGGGCATACGATCGGTAAAGCCGTAGTTTGTAGGGGGAATCTGGCAGACGACCAGGGCGGCGGCCAGGGCAGCATCCCGTAATTGAATCGTGATGACCTCCCGAAGCTGCTGACCATTGACGGTGCGGATGACGGTCATATTGGTGATGACGCTTTCATCCCGGAACAGGGACTCAAGTAGAGGGAGCAAGCGGGGGTGGGGCTGCTGGAGGAGACGATTGAGGGCTTGCATTTTCTGGCCGGCATTAGCTGCGGGATGACGGATCAGGCGGTGTGCCAGAGGTAATGTCAGCGAGGACAGGCCGAGATTGTCCGCATTCAGTACCAGGTAGTACAGTTCCAGGGGATCACGCTGAGTGAAGGCCCAGCCCAGGACCAGGTTACGCAGAGCTTCCCCGGTGGGATCATTCGGGCGTAGCGCCTCTCGCAGAGGACTGTTGAGCAAGGCAGCCGCCAGGGTGGGGCGCTGCACCGGGGCGTTCGGAGGCAGGATCTGCTCCAGGAACAACACGGTCAGCCAGTCCACCAGTTCGGGAGGTCGCTGGGGTGCGGTGACCAATTGGCCGTTGATGATGATACGGGGGGAATTGCGCCAGTTGATCAGTTCCTGGCGTCGTTCGGCTAGGGCGGTTGTGAGGTTGTTGTGGGGGTCTTCCCAGGAGAAGAGGAGCTGGCGATTGCTGGGGGAGCGGAGGATATCCGCGTATAATTTGCGGGCCGTCGGTTCCAAAGCGGCATTGTGTCCGAGGGTCCAGCCGCACCAGCGCCACTCCTCACACACCACGGCCCGGAATTGTTCCCAGAGGGGAAGCTGATGGTGATAGCGGCCTGTCGTGTCGGCCAGAAAAACGTCCAGACGGGTTCTGATGTCGTCTTCGATAGCAGCAGGGAGCAAGCTGGCACAGCGTTGACGCACTTCGGGGCTGGGGTGGGTGGCCAAGGCTTCCTGGATCGCGGCTCGGGCCAGGCGCCCCATCTTGGCCAGCTCCGCTTGAGCTTGTTCCCGTTGCATGTAGTTGTCGCTGCCCAACTGTTGCACAAGGAGCCGAGCCCGTTGCAGTTCCTCCGGCTGAACCTCGAGGGCCTTCAGAACCGGGGACGGCTCAACGGCTTCCCTCCCCTCGCCGTGGCCAATGCCTCCGAACAGCAAGGCAATCACCCAAAGCCAGCGAAACCCGCCGATGTGAAGGTCGCATGGGCTGCGCATGGTTTTGCCTCCGTTCCGGTGGTTTGCACAGTAATAACCTTATTATATCTGCAATAGGAATTTTATCAGTACTTATATCTGCAGTAGGAATTTTATCAGTACGAAGCTGACCCCCGAAAGGCACAAGTAGGTTACAACCCCTGCTGGTGTCATCCCGCATCCTGCGCCGCTCCGTTGCAGATTCCCAAAAAGAGGATCTCACAACAGGCCGGGAGCGGTCGTGCCGGTCCGGAGCGGGGAGGGGAGGACGGCCTCTCTTCCACGCGTACCAGTTCGCCGAAACCGTCAATCCGCGCGTACCAGTTCGCGAAACCCCGTCAATCCTCGTGTTCCAGTTCGCCGGAACTGGCCCAATCCTCAAGGATTTCGACAAATTCGGGAGGTGGACTGATCGACACCGTGTCCGGTTTCGGGAAGTGGATGGTGAAGATGTGCCATTGGCCTTGGTAGAGCCAGTAGATGTCTTCGCTGATGGGATAGGCATGCTTGTGGTAATTGTCCTGCACGAAGAGTTTGAAGTGGGGCAGGTGCTGGAGACCTGAGGGATGGACCGGCCAGACGTAGAGTTCATCCCGGCTGGGCATGGCCAACCAGAGCCCCGCGGGAGCGTCCTGGGGAAGCAACTCCTCGATGAGCAACGCGCGGCTGGCATCGTAACCATCGCCGGTGTGACCTAGCAGTAGGTCCAGATGTTCGGTCAGCGGTTGCAGAAAATCCTCGGGCGTATCCTGGCGGAGGTTGTCCAGAGCGCAATCGAGCAGTTCTTCGGCGGAGGCCTGAGAGTTGTGCAGCATTTCCTCAGTGACATACGCCATGGCCTGGGGAAAATCGATTACCAGCGAGATGACCAGGGGGGTGCCTGGCAGCGGCATACTCCACGGTCGCACTTTCAGGTCCCGGGTGAAAGGGGGGCCTAACCGCGGACGGAGTTGAGCGGTCAGAGTGTCCAGAGCCCGGGGAAGATCAGGAGCATTGCTGATACTGGTGACATGGTCAATGAACTCCCCGATCAGGATCGGCCAGGCTTCCCGTTCAACGCCCTGAGCCCGGCGGTAGAGATTGGAAAGCCCCAGATACTGCACCCCTCGGTCGTGGGACCTTTGGACATGGACGCCATCGGCTTCCCATTCGACGACGGTGTAGTCACGCTCGAGTAACTCCGCGGTGACCGCAGCGCGAAAGTCCGCAGAGAGATCGTTGGAACCGCCGCGGTCCAACGCATCAGAATCGTCAGGATTGATCATGAGAGAGAACCTCCTTGCCAGTCCAGGGTCGGGTCATACCACTTGCGACACCGCGATTTCCCCGCTGGCCGGAGGTGGAAAGAGCGCGGAGCGAAGTGACGTTATGGTCGGGATTCCAACGTGGGTTTACCATCTGTCATTCTTTCTACACCCTTTTCCCGTCGATCGCCAGCGCAAAATCGGACCCAGACGCCAAATCGTTCTTTTTCCGCAAAACAGATAGAAACGGCGTCTTGGGCAGATCGGTTCAAATCGGCAGATGAAGTTGGTCGAAAAGAAGATCATGGGAATCGGCTGCACCGAGAAAGCAGAAAAGGGCATGGTCCGTCCATGCGTGCGAGAAGCTGGAATGGTTGGTGGGTGATCCTCCTGGGGGGGTGTTGCAGTACACCCGCAGGGGAAGTGTTGCCCACCGCCCCTTTGCCAGCGACGGTGCGGCCCGCTGCGGGGGAGTTGCCGCGGGTGTTGACCCGTCCGGCGCCTCCGGTGCTGGATGGACGTGGTTTGCCGGAAGGGAAGGAACTGCCGCAAGAAGACCGCCCGGCCCGCAGCTACCGCTTGCTCAGGGTCCCGGATTGTCAGCAGCGGGCGGCCGCGGCAGCGGCACAGGCCAACTACTGGGATGCCCTCAACCGCACTGTGGCCGGCGATCGTCTCGATGCCCGCTTCCGTTATCTCGCAGCTTTGGAGATGCGTAATCAGGCGGTGGCTGAGGCCCTGACCCTCTACTATCAGCTGGCTTCCGCTGAGGCTCGCCAACCTTTGCTCCATCAGGCCCTGGCCCTGGTCGAATCCTTGCTGGAAAAAGCTCAGGCAGCCCGAAGCGAAAAAATTCCCTATCCTCTGGACCCCGAAGACCTGCTGCTGCAACGGAGCCAGTTACGGGATCAGTTGGCCCAACTGGAACTGGGAATTCGCCTGCTGAACATCGAGTTGAAGCGGCGTCTGGGCTGGCCCGCGGAACCGTTGAGCGAACACTTCTGGCCCGTGGATGACTTTGCTGTGAGCGAGGACAATTTGTCTCCGGAACAGGCCGCGTTGCTGGCACAGACCGATCGCCCCGAATTGCGTGCCTGGCGACTAGCCTTGGAAAGTCTGTCCGTGCAAACAGTCCCGCAGTGGAGGGAACTGTGGGATGCCTCGGTGTCTGGGCCTCCTGCGGACGCGTCGCGGCTGGGGATGCGGTTAGGTGCGGATCGAGAAAGAGCACGAGAGGGCGGCTTTCTCGGAGTCTGTCTGCGACGCAAATTATCCCCGCCCGACCTGTCCGCTCTGGTGCAGCGGTGGCGGGAACAAATCCGCTTGCTTCTGGAACAGCGGGAACGGGCGATTGCGGATCAGGCCCGCTCCGCAGCCCTGTTACTGGCGGAACAGACCCGCCGCTTGGCCACCGCCCGCCAACGCGTGCGCCTGTGGGATCAACGCCTGGAACAGGCTACACGCCGCAGAGAAGCCGGTCAACCCAACGCGGAAATATCCGAAGCCCAGGTCCGTTGGCAACGCCTGTTGGCCGAGATGGACCTGATCGAACAGGTAGCCGCCTGGCATCAAGCCCGTGTCCGCTTGCGTGCTGCCCTCGGCTGGTATGCCTACGATCAGCTTCCTGCACCACCGGGGATCGGGCTTGCTTCCCCGTGACCCTTTCTCGAATCATTCCCTGGATCCTGCCGCTCCCTGATCACCCCTGGATCCTGCCGCTTCCTGATCACCCCTGGATCCTGCCGCTTCGGGGAATCACAAATCTGATCGGGCCACCCGATCCCCGCCGACCGGCTGTGCCGGATACCCTTGGTGAGCAAATCTAAGGTATCAGCCGGTGCCTTCTACGGTGTTAGCCGGTCTCTCCGAGGTGAGGCTCTTGTGTTCACCGAGCATGTCAGGGTGGGGAGGATGGCGGGTGGAGAAAGTCGGGGGTGAGTGGGGCCATCTCGGGTTCATCGACGGTGTTGGCCGGCAGCGGACGTCCCGCCCGGCGAGCAATCCACAGCAGTTGGCGGGCCAGACCGTGCAGCATGCGGACTTCCCCTTGAGTGGGTTGGGCGCGTCCCAGCAGGTGGCGGATGGCACTCATGAGAACCTCCTGTCGGTCGCCGAAGAGATAGCCGACCGCTTCCAGACCCTGGCGGAGATGCTGGAACATCCGTTCCAGTTCGGCATGCGTGGCGACCTGTCGGGCGGGATGAGGAGCACGGGGGGACGTGGCATATTCCTGACAGTGGATGTACCATTCGTAGCAGCAAATGGCGACGGCCTGGGCCAGGTTGAGAGCGGGATAGGTGGGCGAAGCCGGGATGAAAATCTGGCCATGGCAGCGGTTGACCTCTTCGAGCGTCAGGCCGTGAGGCTCCGGACCAAACACCAAAGCGACCGGTCCCTCCGCGGCAGCCTGAACGAGTCGCGGCATGAGATGGCGGGGCGGGGCAATCCGCCCTCGGCGTTGCAGTCCGGCCGTCTCGGCGGAGGTCGCCAGCGTGTAAACACAGTCGGCCAGCGCCGTGCCCAGGTCGGGGACAATCCGGGCAGCGTCAAGAATGGGCAAACCATGGACCGCCAGACGCCGGGCTTCCAGGTCCTGAGGGGTGGTCCGGGGGTTCACGAGAACCAGGTCCTGCATATCGAAATTCCGCATGATGCGGGCGACCGCCCCCAGATTCCCCGCATAATGCGGGCGGACCAGTACCACCCGGCAGCGACGCACATGCTCCTGCAAGGCGGATATTTCCGGGGGAGAAGGGAGTTCGTCTGCTGCTGCCTGGCTTTCCATCACCTCTGATCTCCTTCTGCACCTCTGATCTCCTTAGGAGATCCGCCGGGAGATGATCTTCACACTCCAGGTTCAAACTCCAGGATCACCGGGTGCGGGAATCGATAGTCATGAAGTCGGGCTGAAGTGGGAGTGCCCGGCACACTTCAAGCGTTTCACAGAGTTCACACGGGGGTATATGGTAAGGCCTATCCCACCGTTGGTGGACCATTCCTAACGGTTGGCTAGTTCCAGGGCCACTTCGCTCAGTCGCTTGAGGTCCAGCTTACCGCTTCCCAGCACCGGCATGGTCTCCACGGGGAAACAGTCTCGCCGGTCGGGAATCCAGAGAGGAGGGAGGCCGCGTTGGGCCAAAGCAGAGAGGGTGGCGTCGAGGCGGTCGGCGATGTTCGAGAGGTACAGGATGACCAGGCGTTCTCCTCGCCGAGCATCTGGTACGGCCGCTACCGCCAGATAGCGTTCCCCGCGAGCTTCCAAAATCTCGTGCAGCTCTTCATCCAGCCGCTCCAGAGGAACCATCTCCCCTCCGATTTTCGCAAAGCGGGAGAGCCGACCCGTGATCCGGATGAACCCATCGGCATCGAGGCACCCGATGTCCCCAGTACAATACCAGCCGTCCTGAAGCACTTCCGCGGTCTTGGCCGGTTGATGCAGGTAGCCGGCCATGACGTTGGGTCCCTTGACGCAGAGCACCCCTTCGCTTCCGACCGGCAGCGGGCGACGCTGAGAGTCCGTCGTGCAGACCCGCACAGCGACGCCGACAATCGGTTGGCCGACAGTACCCGGGCGATTCCGCACCTGGACATCCTCCCCCACTATCAGGTCGTGCAAATTCGTGGAGACCACCGGAGAAAGTTCCGTGCAGCCATATCCTTCCAAGGGGCGAACGCCGAATTTCTCCTCAAACTCTTTTTGGAGCGACACAGGCAGTTTCTCCGCCCCGCAGATGAGAATGCGGAGGGTGCGGAAATCCTCCGGTCCACAACGCCGCAGATAGAAGCGGAGGAAGGTAGCTGTGCTCAGAAGAATCGTGGCTTGCTCCTGGCGCACGATCGTGCCCACTTCCTGGGCCGCCCGCGGATCGGGGTAATAGATGGCTCGGCAACCGGCGGCCAAAGGAGCCCAGAGGCAGACGGTGTAGCCGAAACTGTGGAAGAACGGGAGCACGCCGCAGAGCCGATCCTGCCGCTGAATCTCGATGGTCTGAATGGCTGCCATCACATTGGAAGCTACGTTCCGGTGGGTGAGGATGACGCCCTTGGGTTCCCCCGTGCTACCGCTGGAGAAGACCAAGGTCAGAATGTCATCGGGACGCAGGCGGTGCAGACGATGGCGGCGCTCCAGGAGCCAACCGGGCAGAACCACGGCGGCCAGGAAGTGGCGGAGCCGTTGCCACCTGGTCACGCTTTCGAGAATCTCTTCCAGAGTCACCAGGGTGACCCCCTCCGGTACAGTCAGCGGACAGCGTTCGAGGAAGCGACGGGCAGTGACGATCAGGTGGATGTCGGCTTGCCGGATGGCCGAATGCACGGCAGCAGTCCCCGCGGTGTAGTTCAGGTTGACCGCCACCCGACGCAACAGAGCAATCCCCAGATTGGCCAAAGCGCTACCTAAGCCAGTGGGCAGCCACACTCCCACATGGGGGTCCGGACCGAGGCGGGACCGGAGATAATCGGCCACACAGCAAGCGGCGGCGTAGGTTTTTCCCCAGGTCAAGACCCGGCGCTGACCGCTGGCGTGATCGACGATGCAGGGACGGCCCAGCAGACGGAGACGGGCGGCCTGACGCACAAAAACCCGCGGCAAAGCCGCAATGGAGTCGCTGTCACGAATGGCCAGATCGCAGAGCACTTCCTGGACCGCCTGACGGTAGTCCGCGGCTTTGAGGGTGGGGGGCAAGGGGGATCCAAAACCGATCCACAGGCGGGGACGCCAGCGCGGCACTTTGCCAAAGGCTGGTCCTCCACTGGGCGCCCACCAGCTTCCCCACAAACCGTAAATCCCCGCCGGTACCACCACCGCCTCCGGAGCCAGTTGCAAAATCCGTTCGATGCCCCGCCCGAACCGACGCATGGCCACGCAACGCGTCAGCTTCCCTTCCGGAAACATCACCACCACCTGACCCGCACGCAACACCGACGCTATCTCCTGCAAACAGGCCTCCACCGTATGGGGACGTTGGACCTCATCTTCGATCCGGATCGTCTGGTGACGACCCCAGGACAACACAAACCGCAACAGCGGCTGACGATAATACCGGTTCCAGAGGACGAACCGGACCGGCCGCGGACAGCTCACTCCCAACACCAGCCAGTCGATGTAACTGACATGATTCGCCACGACCAGCACACCGCCTTGGGACGGAAAATGCTCCCGTCCGATCACACGCCAGCGATACATGAGCCGGCACAAGACCCAGCCGACTGGACGGAGCACCGACGGAAAAAGCCAGGTCACCGCCGCGGTTGTGACCGCCGATCCCACCAGAATCAGGGCCATAGTGGATATGATGGTGTCCATGGTGGCTGACTCCTGCCCGAAAGCCTACCGTATGCCCAGATGTTGCGCTCAGCTTACAGCGTCTGCGAAAAGCCGCCAACGCCTCGCATTCCTGGAATCTTCACGAATCCGCTTGCAGCTTGCCAGCAGCGACGCTATACGCTCGTCACTCCAAGGAAACTCAACCAGGCCAGGGGGGAGGGGCGGGAGAAATCCCGCGGGAAGGGGGAAGTCGATACATCCATCGACTCCGGGTAGGAGAACAGTCGATCGGAGTTCGACGCCCGTGGTGATGGCCCGCCCCAACATACGACCAGCCTACCCGAGTGTCAGGGGGAGACACACGCTGATGCCTGTGGCTTGCGAACCGTTGCTGCGGCATATTTTACGGGATGAAACATTGACCCGCGGACTGGGAGATATTGAGGCCCGCATGCTCATCGACTGGATCACCGACTGGACCCAATTGCTCGCCGAAGCCGCTGCCTCCGAAGCCGATGCCTGGTCCTGTGTCCGAAGACTGTGCCGACGAGCCCGGGCCATCGCTCGCTTTGTCCAACTCTGGTCCCGACCCGCGGATCGAGGAGCTGCTGCTCAACTGGCCGCCTGCGAACGCTTCCGCTGGCCGCTCCCCAATCGACCCCTCGACCCCCCTGACCTTATGCATCATATCCTCACCTGGGAAAATCAACACCCCGACGCCACCGAGGATCTCTGAACGCTCTGCCTTTGCACGAAAGTCCCGCTTTTCCACGAAAGCCCTGCCTTCGCCACGAAAGGCTCGCCTTTCCGCGACCACCTTCCCGGATACTCCTCAGCCTACCCTCCGAGAATCTCCATCAAAAGCCTCCGATGGATTGTTGCGCCAGAACAGAACGGTACCCCGCTCGAGGACTGGAAAAAACGCCCGACCACGCGGGACAGAAACGCTGCCTTTGCGATCACGCAAACCGTTTCTCTCAAGGGGAAGCGAAGTCCCGATCCCCCGGAGCAGGGGGTTGGCCTTGCGGGTCACCCTCATCCTGTCCGGATTACGTCGAACAGGGCTGAGGGACGGGTGCGTTTCCTGGCCAGGCGAGAAGCTCGGAGCGGATGAGGGTGTTGAGCACTTCTTCCAAGCGTTGCAAGGCACGGGCTGCCGTAGCCCCGTCGAAGACGCGGTGGTCATAAATCAGTCGCACGGGGACCTGCCCTTGCGGATCGATCACTCCGTAATTGAGAGTCACCGTCAAGGGGGACAGCGGATGGAGGGATTCCGCTCCTAAGGCGGAGTAGGTGGAGAGTCCAAATGTGCCACAGACATTGCCGCGCCAGCGGCTGCAATTGAGACTGAGCCACCACAGCAGCCGGCGCAGCGGTCGCGGTAAGCCACTCAGCCACAAGGCCCGGCGAAAGTCTTTGATCTGCTCCAGGGGTGCCGTTTGCGCCTGTCGGATACGCTCGGCGATTGTCCTAAGGGGTAGTCGGGCGGGATGCTTGATCCGCACCGTTAGCACGGCTTTGTCGTCATGCCAGTCCCGTTCTACCGCGACGGCGGCCACACTGCGATCGTACTCCACCAGGTGCGGCCACGGAAAGGCACAATAAGCTCGGCGTAGCGGTGGCATATCCTCGGCGACCAGAGCGTAAGCCTTGACAAACAAAGCACTCCACGGCGGGCGCGGAGCCGCGAGAGCACGGCGGGCAGCCACCACAGGAGCCAATTGACAAAGACGTTGCACAGGAATCGACGGCACACGCCGAGCAAAATGTAACAAATCGTTGACAAATACCCGGGGGCGACTCAACGGCAATGTCCGGCCTCGGATCCCCATCGCTCAATCCCTCATTTCCCCTCACGGGGAGGACGGATTAGCATCTCCATCGTCTGGTTTAACAGCTCGGAAAACATACGCCTGGCCGGCATAACTGCGGCGATGTTCGATGGAGTCGAAGCCGGCCACGAGCAATTTGCCCCGGACCACCTCAGCCGGGAGATAATGGAAGCGGCCCCGACGCGCTTCCGCTTTCAGCCACCGGCCATAGCGCAACATCCGCCAGCTCCGCCGCAGAAACCGCAGCGGCTTGTCACTCCGGAAGGCATCGCCGAGGGACGCCAGGGCCACCCGCCACCACCGTGGCTGCGGCACATTCACTGAGAACACGAAGCGGCCGCCCGGCCGGAGTACCCGCCAGACTTCCCGCAACAGGCGGTCGTAAGCTTCCGTCGTCCAACGCTGCTCCACCTCCGACCAGCTTTGCGCATAGCTGATGGACAAACCGGAAATCACATGATCGAAGCGGGCATCCGGAAAAATATCCAGACCGTGGCTGAAATCGTGGGTCAGAAAACGGAGGCGATCGCCAGGCGGGGGTTGCAGACTGCGGCGGAGACGCTCATAAGCCTCGGCGTGGACCGGAGCACAATCCAAACCCACAATCTCCGCCACCTCCCCTCGGGAGGCTTCCCACAGACCCCGGCTCAAAGCACCGCTGCCACAGCCCAAATCCAGCCAACGTTCCCCAGCTTGCGGAGCGGCCCAGGCCAGCGTGTCGCGGTGAAGTTGCTGATACGGCGTCGTTTCCTGTTGCGACCAGAAGGCCTTGGCACACTTGACCTCCAGCCAGTGATTCGGAGTGCAGATGCCTTCCCGCGATGGCATACATCCTCCTGACCCGCACGCAAACCTGCTTCATCAGCTTCCTCACACTAGCCCGAATCCCTTCGCGAGGTCAAGGTGAAGTCCCCCTGGACCCATCCGAGGCGTTTAGACCACCAGATCTCTCAGCGGCCTGCGATCCGCCAGTTTCCGGCGTGAGCAATGGGTAACCGATGCGATGGTGTCTTTCGGAATACCGGAGGCCAGGAGGAACCCGGCGTGAGCCAGGAGAGTTTAAAAGGCGATCGGTGCGGACCGGGAGGGTTCGGGTTGCAGTCAACGGGCGCTGTGAGGGGAGTGTGACAATAGCCGGCTGGTGACGTTGATGCACAAAACCAGAACCAACAGGACAAAAGCCCCGGCCCAGGCAAGGCGTTGGAGAGCCTCATCCGGTTTCTGGGCGAAGTCATAAACGTAAAACGGCAGGGAGGGAGTGGGGTCGGCGAGGGAACGGGGGAAGAATTGGGAGCCGCGTGCGGTCAGGATGAGAGGGGCTGTTTCCCCCAGGATGCGTCCGGCTGCCAGCAAGATGCCCGTGAGGATGGCCGGCCAGGCCGCGGGCAGCAGAACGGCCCAGAGGGTTTGCGACCGGCTGGCTCCCAAGGCTGCCGCGGCTTCGCGCAAACCAGCGGGAACAGCTCGCAGGGCTTCTTCCGCCGCCCGAGCCACCACCGGCACCATCATCACAGCTAAGGCGAAGGCCCCGGCATACGCCGAGTAACCCCACGGGCGATCACTCCAAGGTGGAGATACCAGCAGAACATACCCAAACACACCGATCAGAATCGACGGTACAGCGGTCAACCACTCCGCACTGCGACGCACCAGGCCGTTGAGCGGATGCCGGGGATATTCGCTCAGGAAGATCGCTACCAGCACGCCCATCGGCACCGCGACGCAACTTGCCAGGAACACCAGAAGGGCGCTGCCATAAAGGGCGTGCGCCAGGCCCGGCGGTTGATCACCCGGGAGATGGACGAAAAAGGACCAGGAGACCTCACCCGCCCCGCGATAGGTGATATACCCCAGAATCAGAAACAGCGGCAGAAGGGTCAGCCACTGACAGACGGCGAGCAGCTGAGTCATGCTCCAGTCCATCCAGGCCGCCCGACGACGAGCACCTTCAGGATGATGTGCTTCCGGAGGCGATTCCTTATCCGCTGAGGCAGAGGTCCGGAAGGGAAACCGCCACCAACTCCATCTCCTTCGTCGCTGGCGCCTAAGATGCGTCTGAGAAGACGCCACCGTTGTTTGGTGGCGAACCACCGCCCGACCCACGCTGTTCATTACCCAGGCCAACAGCAACAGCAACAATCCGAGGGCCATTAGCACGGCTCGGCGCGGTTCCTGCGGGGTCGTCTCATGCAATTGCTTGGCGATCAGACTGGGAATCGTATCCCCTGTGGCCGTCAGGGAGAAACTCAGATACTGGGCGTTGCCGATGACCATAGTGACGGCCATGGTTTCCCCCACGGCCCGACCCAGCGCCAGCAGGACAGCGGCCACGATGCCCGGTCGGGCAGTAGGCAGTACCACATGTCGGATGGTCTGCCAGCGTGTGGCTCCCAACGCCAGCGCACCCTCGCGCAATGCTACAGGCACCGCTCGGCAGGCATCGTAACTCAAGGCCGTAATGTACGGCAGAACCATCACCGCCAGCACCAGACCCGCCGCGACGATTCCTTCTCCCGAAGCGTGGGTCCAGCCGGCCAGTCCGTAAAGTGGGCCGAGGAGGCGTCGTGCGAGAAACTCGACGGCCCAAAATCCGAACACCACGCTGGGAATGGCGGCCAGCAATTCCAGGAAAAAGGCGCTCACTCGCCGACGCCGCGGCGTGGCGATCTCCGACAAATACACGGCCGTTCCCACTCCCAAGGGGACCGCAATGAGCAAGGCGATCGCAGAAGTGACGCAACTGCCGTAGACGAACAGCAACGCTCCGTAGGAGCCGCGATCCGGATCCCAGTTGCTGCTGGCCAGCAAGTGCCAGAGGCCCAATTGCTGGATCGCCGGCCAGCCCTGGTGCAGCAGAACAACAACCAGAGTGGCCACTCCGGCGAGCAGACCGAAAGCACTCAGGTGGCAGAGGAGGGCTACGAACCCATCCCCTCCCCACAGCCGGGCCGGACGAAGCGAGCGCAAAAAAGTCAAAAAGCGGGGGAACATGCGTCGGTATCACTTGAAGGAGTCGGCATCACTCGAACTGGACACGATCGAGCAATTCAGAGGCTCGTTGCGCTAGTTCCTGCGGTAAGGGAGCATAGCCTAGGTCCGCGGCGAAACTTTGCCCTTCCTGGAGCACCCATTTCAGGAAGGCCACCACGGCTTTCCCCTGGGCCGATGGCTGCTTCTGATACAACACCGCGTAACTGACTCCCACGATCGGATAGGCTCCTTCAGCCGAGGTATCCGTGCAGGAGAGGGCCAGCGGGTGGAGGGAATACGGTTCGGTGGTCGGGCGCGTCTGAAGGGCTGCCTGAGCGGCCGCCGTGACCGCCGAGGCTTCGGGTAACACCGCTTGGCCGGCCGCATTGATCAAACGGGCTACGCTCAGTTGGTTCTTACGAGCATACTCGAATTCTACATAGCCGATACTCCCGGAAGACTGCTTCACCTGGGCGGTGATTCCCGCGTTCCCTTCCTTGCCCAGGATTTCGACCGGCCACTTCGGACTTTTACTGGCTCCGACCGCCTCAGCAAACTTCGCACTCCGCTTGCTGAGATATTCCGTGAAGATGTAGGTTGTGCCACTGGCCTCGGCCCGCCGCACCGGCAGCACTGGCAGATGCGGCAACTTCGCCTGCGGATTGAGCGCTACGATCCGTGGATCATCCCAGTGCTGAATCTGCCCCAGGTAAATGTCCGCCAGGACTTCCCCTGAAAGAGTCAGCTCCGCAATCTCCGGCAGGTGATACACAATGGTCACCGCACCCAAGGTCAGGGGAATGTGCAGGACTTCCCCACCGTTACCCCGAGCCGTTTCCACCTCCTGGCGGTTCATAGGAGCGTCGGTGCAGCCAAACGTCAGATTCCGGTTGATGACGTTGGTAATCCCGTAACCGGAGCCTTTGGCCACATAGTCGATCTCCACACCGTGCTGCCGCCGGTATTCCGCAGACCACTTCTGCATGAGGGGGTCGATGAAGGTGGCTCCACCCGCGCTGATCCGCACCGGAGCCTGACCCTGCCGGCATCCGCACAACACCAACATTCCCCACACTACTGCCACCACCTGCCCCCAACGGCGGGTGCCTGCCGCCCTGACGCTCAGGTTCCACAACCAACTGGGTAAACCTTTCATGACCCTGGTGCCCTCAGTTGAGATTACTAGTGCCCTCTCAGTTGAGGTAATTCCTGGGGTAATTCCCTACGAACCCATGAGCCTGATCCCACGGGGTGCCTTTTGTTCCCCACCTGAGTCCCATCCCGTTCATCTGCGGTACGGGGAGCCTTTCGTTTCCCCCTGGCAGCGACATCATCGCTTCTGGGGAAACAGCGGGGATATCCCTGGGTACACTAGACACTTCAGGCTGAGAACATGTGCAGAGATGGTGAAGAAAATGTGAAGATCACGTACCAGAATCTACATCGAAAGCTCATCGATCCTTCACGTCAGTTCCGCTTTACGCCGGTATGGTCAACGGTGGACTAATAAGGCAAGTTGGGAGAGGAGAAGGGACAATTCTGGTATAGGGGGACGACTTCGTCATGAGTGCCATTGCCCCTCCGATGACACTGGGAACCGGGTTAGGGACAGCATCCACAGCAGCGGAAGCGAGTGCCCCGGCAGGAGCAACGCCGGAGGCGGTCCGATTTCGCCTGGAAAGCGTAAATCTCTGGTACGGTCAGCAGCAGGCGTTGTATGACATCAGCCTGTCCATACCGGCTTGTGCCGTCACGGCATTCATCGGCCCAAGCGGTTGCGGCAAAAGCACGCTGCTGCGTATGCTCAATCGCATGAATGATCTGATCGAAGGGGTTCGACACACCGGGCAGGTGCTGCTCGACGGCAGGGACATCTATGCTCAGGAACAGGATGTGGTGCTCTTGCGTCGGCGGGTGGGTATGGTGTTCCAGAAATCGAATCCGTTTCCCAAGTCGATTTACGAGAATGTCGCGTTCGGACCGCGGATGGCGGGCTGGCGATCGGGTCGGGCCTTGGATGAACTGGTGGAGCAATGCCTCCGTCAGGCGGCCCTGTGGGAGGAAGTGAAAGATCGCTTGGACAGCTCCGCATTGGCCCTCTCCGGGGGTCAGCAACAACGCTTGTGCATCGCACGAGCCCTGGCCACCCAGCCGGAGGTCCTGCTGATGGATGAGCCGTGCAGCGCCTTGGACCCTAAAAGTACCCAGGCCGTGGAAGAGTTGATCCTGCAACTGAAACGGCATTACACCATCGTGATCGTGACCCACAACATGCAGCAGGCGATGCGCGTGGCCGATCAAACCGCCTTCTTCTACGAAGGCCGACTGATCGAAAGCGGACCCACAACAGAAATGTTCGCACGACCTCGGGAAAAACGCACCGCCGATTATCTTTCCGGCCGGTTTGGCTGAGGTCTCTTCGTGTTCGCACACCACACTTGCGAGAATAATTGGGCTTGTGTCGAGAATAACTCAGCTTTTGTGCAGAATCGGGATGGCACCGGACCAGGACGGGGGTGGTTTGCGGCCGTGCTGGAGAATGATTTCCATAAGCAGGTCTTTGCCGCGGTCGTCGGGGGGAATGCGGTGCAGGAGGCGGTAGGCCTCATCCCACTGGCCTGTGAGGAAGGCATCGAGGGCTTGTTCGTAAGTGATCAGGTCGGCATCCGTCAGCGGCGAATGCGGGCCGGCGGGGAGCAATTCCGCAACCGTAAGAGGTCGGGTCAGGCCGGCGGGGATCAGTCGGGCGAGTCGGCGTACCCGCAGCAGCGAGCCGGTGTCCACCCCCTGCCGCAGAGCCGTGGCGGTAGCTTCATCCAGGAGGATGGGGACACGGAGTAGTTTGGTCAGGTCTTGCAGACGGGCAGCCAGGTTGACCGGCGGACCGAACACCGTGACTTTGACTTGCTCCGGGGTGCCAATGCCCCCGGCCACCGCCCGACCGGAAGCAATCCCGATACCGGCGCAAAAGCCGTGGAGGATATGACGTTCATCGCGGGCTGCACTAGTCAACTCGCCGTGGATGTCCAAAGCGGCGAGAGCCGCATCCCAGATACGCGTCGGCTGAGGTGTGGGCCAGCCCCAAAAACCCAGGGCGGCATCCCCCAAAAAATCCGCGACCACTCCGCCGTGCCGCAGGATTGCCCGGGTCATGATACCCAAGGCTGCGCTGACCCGCTGCAAAGCCGCGAGCAGATTCCCCTCCGCCGACTCCACAGTACGGGAGAAGCCCCGCAGATCGCAAAACAGCACGGTGACGTCGGCCTCGCGTGGCTCCAACGCTTCCTCCGCCGCCCGACTTCCCAGCAACTCCAACACCGCAGGCGAAAAGAAACGGCGGAACAAACTCTGCCGCTCCCGAAACTGCTGCACCTGACGCAGGGCACCGTAGATGTCTGCCACCAATTCCGCGAACTTGATATCTTCATGCAGGGTCTGTTCGCTCCAGGAAAACGGGGGACCCGTTGTCGTCTCGAAACGACCGGCCACGTATAGCCCCCTTTCCCCTTCGCTGTCCTGACGGAAGGGCGTGCAGAACGCCCAATCGAAGCTGCCTTGCAAGGTATAAGCGGTATCGGAAGGGGATGAGGAGGCCGTGGAAGAAGCCGACGACCAAAGATGCAGAACGGTCTGACGTTGCTCCCGGATTGCCTCCAGGATCAACCGCCGACTGGGGCGAAAACGTCCCTCGCTGCTGCGACGCCGATCCCAGTAGACCACTGTCTCCGGAGTGACGATGGCCGCCGCCTCGGCCAGACGAATCCCCGCCAGGAGCAGATCGACCAAAGCGGCCCACCCCATGCGTTCATCGGCAGCCCCCCGGATGACGTCCGGCAGCCGGCGGAGCACATCCAAACGACGCGGGGCATCCCGGAACGGCACCGGCTCCAGTTCCTCCAGGGTGATCGTGCGACTTTGTACGGGATGAGGTTCCGCCAGGTCCCCGGGTTTTTCCGAATCGGCCTCCAGCGTGAAGAGGGTCTGGCCGATGACAAAACTGTCCCCCACTCCCAGCACAACTTCTTCCACTTCGCCCCCGCGGTGAAAGATCGGATTGGTAGCCGAGGGAAGCCGACGCAAGCGCACCGTGGAACCTTGTACCTGAAGTTCCGCATGACGCCGTGACAGGAACGGTTCCCAAGGCACCGACCAACCGTCCCGGTCGCGTCCCAGCAGAATGCTACCCTGGGGGGGTAGAGCACGCCGCCACCGATCCGCCGGTCCCGGCCCCTGGGCTACCAAAATCCACATCGGCTTCCCTCCTTTCTGGTCGTCGCTGTCGGGGGGTCCGTGGATCGCCTCTTTGAGGTCACTATGCGCAAACTTTCTTTGAGGTTACTATGCGCAGAGGTCACTATGCGCAAACCTTCTTTGAGGGCGCTGTGCGGAAACCCTGTGTCCCCCTGCTCGATCTTATGACACACGCTTGGCCTTTTACGACACACACTCAGTCTGAGGAACCGGATCGGATGATGATCGTCGCGGCTGTGGATCCGGAGTACCGGTCGCCCTTGTATCCGGCAGGTGGAACAACCTGGCCGGTTCGCCGGTTCTTCCGAGCGGTGGGCCTGGGAACGTTTGCGGTCCCCGCGTGAAGCCGCGGAGCCGGGACCGCACCATCGGTCAGGGTTTATTATCGGCCACCGTGGTGGGTTGAGGTGTGCCGCGGGGGGTGGGGGGTTGAAGAGCAGGAAGCGATGGAGGAAGGGAGGCGGACCAGTTCGGGGTCAGCCAACGGCGGAAGAGGCGGGCCAGGCGTGACGGAGGGGTCGGATGGAGCAGAGCGGTCAAGCCCGCTGTCCAGCCCAGGAACAAGAGGAGAACCAAAGCGGACACCCCAGCAGCGCCGAGACCCAACCGCCACTGCAACGCCCGCACCGGTGCCAGGACCTCATCCCGCCGTTGTTGCACCAGCACGACGAAACCGCTATCCTGCGGACGCTCTTCATCGTCCGAAATGATCACGGGTACGGCGGCAGCCAACCAGGTCCCGGAAAAAGCGGGGTCTTCCTCGGCAACCGGGTCGGTATATGATTCCAGCCAGACTTCAGCAGAGGCGGCAGAGGATCCGCCAGAACCGGACGTGGACAAAGCCTCCAATACGGCCTGAGCGTAGTAGAGGGGCAGATTCTCATCCGGCAGCTCGGCAGGCAGGCGGGACATGTACGGATGGCGGACGATCAGACCGGGACGCCCTTCTTTCTCATCCGGCCGACGATCGATCAATACGGAAAACCGCGGGGCATCGATAGGTGCGGTGTCCTGCTTGAGATCCACGGACATCGCCAGGACCCCGCTCGGTTCCAGGTCATCCGGACTGGTGAAAACCGGCACGCTAAAGGTGACCGTCCAGGTGCGGGTACTGCGGCGTCGGTACACCAAGGAGCGGTACGCAGCCGTGATGATCGCCTGGGGTGGGCCTGCTGTGTCCTCGTGCAAGTTGCGTCCCAGACCGGTGAAATAGTCGCGATGACCGAAGTAATGCAGGCGATAGCGGCTCGGAGGGGCTGCGCCGCGGAGGATACCGGAAGCATCGAGGGCCATCCACAGCGAGGCTTCCGAGCCGGTGCGAAAGTCGCGGTTGTACTTGGCCCGTCGTTCGGCCAGCCACTGCTCCAAAGCGGCCTGGTCCTGCGGCTTTTTCGCATAATCCTCATCGGTCAGCCACTGGTGTAGTTGCGGGTCAGCCGCCTCGAATTCCAGCACCCGCCAGCGGTGTTCCATCTCCAGGGCCAGTTGGTTCGCTTCCGCAGCGGCGGCGAAATGATTGGCCGCCAAGGCCCGTTGGATCACTTCCCGCTCGGCGGTCGTGATGGTGGTGTAAAACCCATAGGCGCCCATGATCGACAGGATCAGCAGCAAACCAGCGAAAGCCGCCGTGGTAATAGCCAGCAGGGGGCGACGTACCCGTTGCAATTGCCAGGCATCCAAGGCCGAGAGCACCGCCTGAGGGTTGGGGTAACGCTGCTCCGGGTGAACCGCCAGACAGCGGTCCACGATTGCGGCCAAGCCGGCGTCCACACCCGGAACCCGACGATGTGCTTGAGGAGGGGGAGCCGTGAGTAAATACCGGCGATACGCTTCCAGGCGCTCAGTCAGCGGCAGAGGTTCATGCCACGGGCCCTCTCGAGCATACGGCGGCTCGCCGGTGAGCATGCGATAGAAGACCGCACCCAGGGCATACACATCCCAACGGGCGTCCGGCACCGCTTCCAGATCGGCCTGCTCCGGAGCCATGTAAAAAAGCGTTCCCAACGCCGGGGAGGTTTCCTGCACCAGACGGGCCTGACCGAAGTCCGCCAATCGTGGCCGCCGCTCGTGATCCAGCAAGATGTTCGCGGGCTTCAGATCACAATGCAATATCCCCTTATCATGGGCATGGATCAACGCCACCGTGATCTCGCGAAAGTAGGTGACGGCCTGATCTACCGGCAGCGGTCCCTGCGCTTGGAGCAAGTCTTCCAGCGAGCCATTTTCCATGTACTCCATGACATAGTACGGCGGGTCGGCCTCCCAACCGATCTCGAACAGTTGCACCACCGAGCGGTCCGAAAAGAGATGCCGGAGTTTGTCCACTTCGCGGGCCAGGTGGGTCCAGTCCAGACCTCCACGGCTGGTGAAAAACTTGATGGCGACCTGCCGGCCGGTGTTGCGACTGACAGCAGTCCAGACCTCACCATAGGCCCCGCGGCCCAGGAAACGTTGCAGGGTGTACCCCGGCACCTGGAGTACCCGTCGCACACCGCTGCGACTGAGCGCCTGGGCTGCCGCACATTGCTCGCGGTCCATCCGCGGGGTGTGGTCTTCCGGGGTTGCTGGGTTCTCCGCACGGCTTGCCATCGCCGAGTACCGTCCCTTGGGGAACAGGCAAAAACAGGAAGGTGGGGTTCCTTGGTCAGCATCTTAGGTCCGTACCAGACTCTACGAAAGCGGATCCAGGTGCACCGAAAGCGGAGCCGGGACCAGACCAGGACAACAGCGACCGACCAATCGTCAAGAGCGACCGACCAATCGTCACGAATGCCGAACCATCACGGGGGATCAAAACCGCTTCCGCCCCACGGATGACACCGGCAGAGCCGCCACAGGCCTTTGACACTTCCCCGCCACGGACCGTATTTGCGCACCGCTGCAATGAAATACTCGCTACAGCTGGGCTGGAAACGACACAGATGCGCCGGCAGCAGAGGGCGGATCAGCCCCTGATAGAGGCGCACCAGGCCGATCAAAAAGGCGGCCAGACCGTCCCGGAGCCATCGACCCACCGATCGCCCTGCCATCATCAGCCAGCCCGGCCAGGGTTTCATAACGGTTCCTCCCGCGCAGGGGAATGACCCGCAGGGAAACGACCGGCAAAGGAATGACCAGCAGGTGACTCCCCGGTGGAAGAAGCCTGCTGCCCCGAAGGGAAGTCTCGATCTCGAGAGGGAGAATGCCTTGAAGAGGAGTCTCGACCCCGAGAGGGAGAATCCCCCGAAGGGGAGACTCGATCCCGAGCGATTGAGGATGCCTCGGCGAGTCGACGGGCTAAACGGCGGGCCAGACGCAACAACGAACGCCGCACACTCTCCAACCGGGGTGGTTCCGCTGCAGGACGCGGCAAAACCACATAGTCGATTCCGCTGGGCAATTCATGTTGTAACAGACGAAAGGCTTCCCGCAGCAGCCGCTTGAGACGATTGCGCCGCACCGCACGCCCATGTTTGCGGGACACCACGCATCCCAGCCGGGGATAAGGCAGTTGGTTGGGGTAGCCATAAACAATCAAAATGTCATCGGCTGTCGAGATTTTCGTGGCAAAGCACCGCTCGAACTCCCTCGCTCGCTTGAGACGCAAATGGCCCGGAAAGGTGTAGCGACGCGGCTGGTCGCAGCTGTGCTGCCCTGAGCCTTCCGGTTTCCTGGCCTCCGACATGTGGGAGAGGAGCTGCGTTGACACCTCGGGAACCGCCCCCGAATCCGCCTCCTCCGGGAGGGATGATCCGGCGGCCTTCGCCAGGTGCTGGACAGACAAGGGCGGACGGTCAGAGTCACCGCCTGACGCTGCAGGGATCATCTTTTATGCCCAAGGAACATTGGCGCGCGGGTTGTACGGGTTGCGTCGGGTGAATTCGGTGATCAATTCCCGGCTTCGAGCGTCCACTTCCCCCGGCGGCACCATAACTTTGAACACCAGGTACAAATCCCCACCCTGAATACCTTTGCCGCGGATGCGGGCCCGTTTGCCGCTGGATGTGCCCGGTTGAACTTTCACTTCGAGACGCTCCCCTGTGAGAGTCGGCACTTCGACGCTTCCTCCCAGGATCGCCTCGGAAAGGCTGATCGGCACATCCAGGAGCAGATCATTCCCCTCACGGCGGAAGAAGGGATGAGGTTCGATATGCACTTTGAGCAAAACGTCAGTGATACCGGTGGCCTCAGCTGGCACCCGCAGCTTTTTCCCCTCTTCGATGCCGGCAGGGATTTTGACATCGATCTGCCGTCCACCGACCCGGATAGAAACTGTTCCCCCCAGGGCGGCTGTCAGGAAGGGGACGGAGACTTCCGCCTCCATCGGCTCCACGGTGGGAGTGGCCCGGACGCGAGTACGGCTGCCTGTGCGCCGGCGCGGTCCGCCGAAGAGGTCCTCCAAGTTGCTGAAGCCGCTGAAGCCGCCGAAGCCGCCGAAGCCTCCCAGACCGCCCACGAAGCGCCGGAATAACTCCTCCGCCATCTCGGGATCGACATGGACCTGCTCGGCGTTGCCAAACCCCCCTCCAAATCCGCCCGGTGGTGGAGGACCGGCAAAACCATAACGGTCGTAGGCCGCCCGCTTCTGCGGATCATTGAGAATTTCGTATGCTTCCTGCACTTCCTTGTAGGCGTTCTCCGCCTGCTTATCCCCCGGATTGCGGTCCGGATGATACTTCTTCGATAATTTGCGATACGCCTTCTGAATCTCCTCCGCCGTCGCGTTGCGAGAAACGCCGAGCACTTCGTAGGGATCACGAGGCATGGTAGTATCCACTCTCTCTGTCTATATCCTGCTGGGTATATTTCTCTCTTCCTCCCGCCGGGTATGCTTCTCTATCTTCCCTCCTCCCGCCGGGTAGGTTGCTCTGCCTTGATCCTGATGGGATTATGTTGTTCCCCCACTCTCGGCCGAGCATTTCCCAAGGGAATCCCAGGGGAACCCTCATCGCTACACCAAAAGCATCCCAACTTCCCAGGAGCACGCATGCTTACTGTCATTGTAGGGGATTCGGTCTCTCTATGAGCTGGTCAGCTCCCGAACCTATTCCTTCCAAGCTCAGTGGGAACTCCTCAATAACCCCCACCGGGGCAACTGGAAATTCTCACTTCCTTCTTTTCCGGGACAGTGGGAACTTTCGGTATTCTGTTCGGGGGGCAGTGGGAACTCTTCATTTCGGCGGCCGTATTTTCCCTTGGCTCCTCGGTAGCTTGAGGGATCCCTTCGTGGACTCAGAGAGACGTAGCGGGGAAATCGATTCAGTTGTGAGGCTCTTTCCTTCAAGCCGTTCCACAAGCAAAGCCCAACCAGGCTTTTCCGCAAGCAAAGCCCAACGGTAAAGGCCCGTTTCGTCTCTGGCCGGCACCAGTTTGCGGATTCTTCCTTACCAGAGTGCATGGTGACGCCTGCTTCCTGATACAGCGACGATGATGGCGGACTAATACAGTGACGGTGATGACGCAGGTAGGGACGGCTCAGGGGGTTATGCCTCCTCAGCCACCGGCAAAGCAATCTGATCGGCTGTGGCCAATTGGCCAGCGGTTTCCGTGATGGTGACGCCGCTGACGGCCAATTCACGGAGCTTCGCGGTAGCCAGACGAATGGGAACGGCCAGGAAGCGTGCCACCGGGCGGGACGACTCGGAAGCAGCAGAAAAAGTGTCAGCGGGGGTGAGATCTGCTGTCGCGTCGGTAGAGGGAGGGTGGATGTGTTGAGTTTCCACCAGTCCGAGGCGGAGGAGCTTCGCCAGAGCGTCGTCGATTTCAAAGTCGATTTTCATATTCAGGCGTCGTTCCAGATCGAGTTCGACATAGTCATCCAGTTCAGCAGCGGACCAACCCGGGGCACGGGCATAACGCCACAGATAAAAGTAGGCGAGCAGGATTTCCCGCAGTTCTTGCTCTTCCGCTTCATCCATCATGCGGTAGAAGACCCCCGCGTTGTTGTCCAGATTCTGATAGTACAAGCTCTGGTGGAGTTGGAGCATGTAGGTTTGGCGGGTGGTTTGGAAGCTGGCATAGGTTTTGTAACCGTAACCTAGGATCAGAGCCAAAGGGGAGTAGAGGGTCAACAGACCGAGCAAGCCGCTGCCGGCAAGGGTGAAACCGGTCAGGGGTACGGCACTGAGTTTCCAGCCGACGTAGCCGATGGATCCGACGGCGGAACCTCCCAGCTTCCAACGCTCCAGGCGGGGCATCTTCAGGCGTGTGCCGGGGAAGAGCATTTCGATATCCATCTGGGGAATGTCCTTGAAGAGTTTGAGGAAAACGCTGCTGGTGTCGGCGAAGGGACCGAGACGGCGGTGCGGCCGCTGTTTGACGACCAGAACCACCCGCTGAAAGATCGGGACGCTGACCGTTTCCGTCTGGAACAGGCGATACCAGCGCCGGCGGGTACGTTTGCCCAGCCCTTTGCCACGGATGAAGACTTCCAGGGTCTCAAAGCAGGTCCAATCGACATCCATATCGATGCCCCAATCGCTGGCTCCCTGCATGACCTGTTCCAGCTCCGTGCGGTTGAGGCGGATGTAATTGGCCCGCTCCATCAAGTCGATGATCTCGCGGATCAGGGCCTGGCAGGCGTTGGTGCGTTCCTCGGGATTGAGTTGCCGCAAAGCTCGGGTATCGGCATCGGGATCGAACGGGGCATAGGCATTTTTGAGGCGTTGCAGTTGGGCATGGCACTGGGCGTGCACACACGCTGCCGCCGCATCCGCAAAGGAGCGGAATTGTGCACGCTCTTCGGCCGTCAGAGGGTTGACACCTCCGGGGCCTCGATCGGTACAGAGGAGATCCAGCAAGTCCGGCACGCGCAGGGGAATGAAATGTTCACGGTCAGCATATTCGGCCATGATGCATTCTCCAGGAAGGTGTCTTCCTTCTTTTGGATAAGGATGCCTCCCCGAGAGGGGGATGTCGGTTTACCTCTGCTCGAGAAGAGACGGACCAGGCTGCTGCGGTTTTTCTCCTCGCGGGTTTGGGATCTTGGTGGTTCGGGAGCAGCATTCAGGGATTCTGAGGGTTTCGGCCCAGCAAGTGCTCGGTCATGGCCTGGAACATAGGGAGCAGATAGGCAGCAGCCCCGACATGGGTGGCTTCCAGCCACAGGATGCGGGGTTTACCAGTGGCCTCCCAGAGTTGCCGACCGGCACGGGGCGGGACGATGTCATCCCGTGCGGCGCAGATCAGCAGCAGATTCTTACGCCGCAATTGGGGAGCATAGGTGAGCGGGTCCACCGGTGCGATCAGAACTCGTAGCACACCCTTGCCTCCCAAGGACTCCACCCACGGCAGATAGCGTTGGGCCAGCGGGTGATCGGCATAAGCATCCACCAGACCACCTCCGCCTAGCAGCAGACACACATGCTGCAGACGCGGTTCGTTGGCGGCGGCAATCGCCCCGATGAGACTGCCCAGACTGGTACCCACCAGGCCGAGCCGACGGGAGTCGAACACCGGCTGGCTGGCCAACCAGGCCGTCGCACAGCGGATATCCAGAACAGTCTGACGGACACCACTGAGGGTACGCGGGATATTGGTGGAGATCAGGCGCACGTGGCCCTGGGCCGGACGGCGTGGCCCATAGTAAGCCATGTGAACGACCAGGCCCGCTATCCCATGCTGGGCCAGCCACAACGCCTTGGCCCGCGACACCAAGGCATTCCCTTGCATGATGTCCAACACGATGGCCGCCGGAAAGGGACCTGCTCCCGCAGGCAAAAACAACTCCGCATGCACGGTGTTGTTCTCGACCACATCGCTGGTCACAGGAGAAGGAAAGGTCAGATCGTAGATCCGCACCCCGCAGCAAGTCAATTCCTGGCGCCAGCGCAGAGTGTAACGGAAGGTGTACGGTTGGCCAAAACGGTACCATTCCGCTACACCGGCGGCGGCGTCGTTGCGGGAATCCACCGTGATTGTGCCGCTGGGCTGCTCTTCCAGGCGCTCCGCCGCTGAGCGTGTTCGCCCCGCCTCTGCGTCGGCAGCCCGGACCAGACCCGGATCAGTCCACCCTCCCAGTAAGACTCCCGTAGCCCCCAGGACCAGTCGCCATGCCCATTTCCGCCCCGATGCCACAACTCGCCCTCTGCCGGGACTCATACCGTCGATTCTCCCCTTACCCCTATATGTCAATTCTCCCCTACACAATTGGGTTCGCAAAGGTCGGCCTTTCCTTGCCGCGCTCACGTCTTTTTCTCATGGCACTGAGCGACAGCAACGGGGATCCGACCTCACCAAATGATCATACAGTAGGGGTAGTATCACCCTCAAGGGGCGTAGTATTCATTCTGATCCGACGCAGATCCAGTCCAGGGAAACATCCTGATGAGATGGAGCACCGCGAAACGAAAGCCGTGTGGCCGGGATGGGCTTTGGGGGACCGCTCCACGCTTCCCCGCGATCGTTCCCGAGTTGTCCTGAGACGGACCTATGGCACCTTGGGGTAGTCCTAGCGTCGGATGCGTTGATACGTCGGAAGGGGCGGCTGATTGTAATTGGGATAACGTGTCGATGGGAACAAGGTGGGTGCTGGCAGGGGACTGGGACCGGCTTGGGTGTGCGGTACCACGATCTTTTTGCCAAACAGATTGTTGATGGTCTTGACGTAACCGTTGTTGTCAATGGCCTGAGCGGCGGTGGTGCCCAGAAGCTGGATGGTCCTTTCCGCCAGCGAGGCCGAGGCCTGGGTGGGCCGTACTAACAGTTTGTTGACATCGATCGGTTTGTAAACAATGTCCTGAGCCTGCAGCGGCGGTAGCCCCACGCTCGGAACCATGACCATGGCCAGGAACCATCCCCAGCGTAGCAACCGAGGTATGGCGTTTGTCGTCCGCAGCATCGCCTGTTTTCCCCCATAACGTGCAAGTGGACAGAGCCCCTACGCCGGGATTCCCCGTGAGTCTCGGCGTGGATCGTTCCCAGAATGCCTTTCGGTGTGGAGCATTCCGATTGCCCGTCAGCGTGGACCGATCCCCATACCAAATTACGGGTGATACCATCTGCCGCGGAACTGTCAAGGGGAGTTCCCTGTTTTTCAAAGCCTTTTGGTGTTTGAAAATGAGTTAGTGTTTGAGAACGATTAATTTTTAGTTGGCTTAGGTCCGATAATCTTGTGGTGAAAGTTTCCGCGATTTGTAACAACAAACAGGTCTAACCTCGGCTATTACTGTGCTTGCTTCTCAAGTTGGGATATGGTAGGATTCACCGATCTCATTTGCTCAAGAAGGCCAGGAGTGGGTTATGAACAATACCTGTCCCAGTTGTGGGGTGGCTTATGCGATCAGTCCCAACGATGTCGGACGGAAAGTGCGGTGCAAACGGTGTGGGGTCACTCTTCTGATCACTCCGGAAGGTCTGACTCTCGAAGGTGCAGCCGCGGCGACTGCTGCTCCTCCCACCTCAGGTCCGGTTCCTTCAGTCCCTGTGCCCGCTGTCTCTGGCCCCGACGAAGGCTACGTGGAGGTGCCGATGCCACCTATGGCCAAAGCGTTTTCCCCGCGTCCCGCTCCGAGTTCGTTCTCCTTGGCCACCATCGGGGGAATCCCCACTATCCTGTTCGTCCTAGGCGTCGTGCTCGTCATCTGGTTCAGTTACATGGTTCCTATCGGCGAGGCTTCTGCCAGCCGTGCCCAGGCTCGGGTGAAATTGCTCCAACTGGAACAGAAGCTCGAAATCCAGCGCCTCAAGTCCAAAGAGGGAAATCCCAAAGAGGGAATGGAGAGAATCAACAAGATCATGGAAAGTTACGAGCCCAAATTGCAACAGGCGGAAAACGACGCGGCCTACAGTCTAATCAGCAGTCTCCGCTCCCGGTGGCTCGATCTTTATGGTCAACTGGTAGGATTTTTGCTGTTGGCTTTGGGATGCATCGGCTACCTGCGGACGGCACAACCATTAGTCGTGCAGATTGTAGCAGCGGTGATTCTCGGCGGTGCGCTGTTGGTGGCCTTTGTGTTCGGTGTGGGGGGATGTGAGAACAACCCTCGGCGGATACTCTCTTTGGATGATCCGACCCAAATGACTAGATTCTCGCCAGTTTTTCGAGGTTGAAAGGTCCGCCATAGAATGTGAGGTCGGCGGCTGGCAAGCCGTGCGTGCTTTCATATAACGAAAGCACTATGCTTGATGCATTATCTCTGAATCCGAAGTATCGGCGGGTGCTTCTGAAGCTCAGCGGTGAGGCGCTCGGTTATGGGGGCAGCCGGCTGGGGATCAATCTGGACGAGGTGCGGCACATCGCCGTGCAGTTGCAGCGAGTCCATCAGCGGGGGGTGCAACTGGCCGTGGTGGTGGGCGGGGGCAATCTGTTGCGGGGTGCCCAGTTTACCGCCGGCGGGGAAACGATCAAGCCCGCCACCGCCCATTACATGGGGATGCTGGCCACGGTCCTCAACGGCCTGGCCCTGCAGGATACCCTGGAATCGCTGGGGTTGGAGACACGGCTGTTGTCGGCCATTCGGATGGAAACGGTGGCCGAGCCATTCATCCGCCGGCGGGCCTTACGTCACTTGGAGAAGGGACGGATTGTCATCCTCGCTGCTGGCACCGGTAATCCCTTTGTTACGACCGATACGGCCGCTGCCCTGCGCGGCACCGAGTTGGAAGTGGATATCGTCCTGAAAGCGACGCGGGTGGACGGAGTTTATACAGCTGATCCTGAAATCGATCCCAATGCCGTCAAGTACGATCATCTGACCTACGAGCAGGTGATTCGTGACGGCTTGCGGGTCATGGATATCGCCGCCTTTGAAATGTGTCGCCAGGCTCGTTTGCCCATCCTGATTTTCAATTACAAGCAGGATGGAGCGATCGAACGGGCTATCGCCGGCCACCGCATCGGCACCTTCATCGGCGCCTGAAACGACATCTCCCGGGCCGCGGCTGCTGAGCCGACCATTTCCGCTCGTCACCTTACACTTCCCGAAAAAGTCCGTGGATCGCCTGATTTCCCTAGAAACTGGGTAAAAAAGACGAGAGAGAAGAGAAGGGGACGCCATTGGGGGAAGGGGGGCATATCCCCCGTGGTTGCCGAAGGGTTTTGCCCTCCTGATCAACCAAAACAGCTCGGCATTCGCCACGGTGGAACCATCCGTGGTTCCTTCGTGACCAACCGGGGTTTCTTCATGACCCGGGTCGGACATCTTTCCTTAGTTGGCCCTGCTTGGGATAATCATGATGGGACCACCGGGGTGTGGTGGTGCCCTGAAACGCGGAAGAATCGGGCAGCGGGATAGCAGGGTAACGCTATGACCACTCAGGAAATTCTCAAGGATGCCGAAACGCGGATGGAAAAGGCGCTTGAGGTATTTCGCAACGACTTGAAGGGGTTGCGTACGGGTCGGGCCTCGCCGCATCTTCTCGACGCTTTGCGGGTCGAGTATTACGGGAGTCCGACGCCGATCAAGAACATCGCCTCGATCACCTGTCCGGATGCGGCCACCATTGTCATCAAGCCGTATCAGGCCGAGACGCTCAAGGATATCGAGAAGGCAATCCGGGCGAGCGATCTGGGACTGGCCCCGAACAACGATGGCAAGGTGATCCGGCTGAGCTTGCCCCCGATGAGCGGGGATCAACGGAAAAAGCTGGTGCAACAGATCAAAAAGCAAGCGGAAGCGGCCAAGGTGGCCTGCCGCAATATCCGCCGGGACAGCAACAAGCATTTCGATGACGCCGAGAAAAACAAGCTCATGACGGAGGATGAACGGGACCGTGGCAAGGCGAAAATCCAGGACTTGCTCAAATCCTACGAAGCCAAAATCGATGAATTGGCAGCCAAAAAAGAAAAGGAAGTCATGGAAGAGTAGAATTACTTCTTAGACCTCTGCCGGCCTGGGGCGGGAAGGATGTTCTCAGCCGGTACGTCCGTGGTCCTGCCTGCAGGGGTCAGTACGATCTTGCGGCTCGAAGATTCTCTTGGGAATCGGGGTGGGACCAGCAGCAGCCGCAACAGACTTTTGTGTCTTACTTTAGATGGGATGTACTCTATCACCCGAATGTGTCCTCTGTAGGGTTGTACAACCGTCTGTCCCCGACACACACAGGCTCACTCTGAAAATTGGCCATGCGTTCACTCCAAGAAATCACCTCGCTGTACCCTCGAACCGGAGAATACGGTCTGACGGCGGCAGAAGTGGCGGATAGCCGGGCCCGTTTC